>Ga0315902_10005169_pt1 | contig 18498 bp, 23 predicted proteins | sample LakEriMetagenome_9_FD_203523 | JGI IMG/M metagenome (GOLD analysis project Ga0315902, IMG submission 203523) | Freshwater fungal communities from buoy surface, Lake Erie, Ohio, United States - Buoy 12 MA117 | ecosystem: Environmental > Aquatic > Freshwater > Lake > Lake biofilm | place: USA... | reverse complement strand
AGTATCGGTATATGCATCTACTCTCCAACCCAATAAGTCATTCCACCCTCCATTATTTTCTAAATCACAATCTGTATATCTTTTGTATCGGTCAAACACAATTGTGATATTAAAATCTTTGGTGTCATCAGTTGTACACAATTGTGAAGTTTGTCCCGAACTAATGTAATAACTTTCAGTATAGTCACCTTGGTTATCACAATAACCCGAATAACGATGTGAAACCCATTTAATCCTCCTATCTGATGTGAATTGGAATGATAAGTTATTATCTGAATATTCTGATTGAGTATTTGTTCCTCGAACACCGAAATAATAAAATACACTTCCTTGTGACCACGGTAATTCTTCTCTATTGAAAATAAAATCTAATGTCCAACCCTTCTCAACACGTCTTTCGATGTGATTTGTACATCCTGTTACGATTGGGTCAATAAATTGATATGCCCATGGTTTATTTGATAATTTATTTGTTATTGGGCAACAATCACTTTCAGATTCTAATCTTTCAACACATTTTAAAACACTTGTTGTAAATCCACTTATTAATTCAGATTCACTATCAACATTGAATTCAGAATCATAATCTAAAGAGTTATTATAACCTTGAATTGAAAAGTAGTGTGTTTCACCCGTTAAACCCGTGTATGAAAAAATATTACTATTTAAAATGGTATTTGTGAAACCTGTTGAAATTCTGTTTACATAATCATCGTAATCAACTGTTGCGGTTAAACCTGAATATATATATTCGGGGTCATTATCGGTATTATCAACCTCAACAAGAGTTATTGTATTTCTTGTGCAAGTGTAATCTTCTAGTGTTGTGTTGATTTTGAGAGTTGTATAAGTTATGGGAGTTGACAAATCCAAAACATCAACGTCATAATCCAACTCGGTTTTAGATATTTGATAATCATAAAACTCTGAATGGTCTAACTTAACATCTAGTTTTGATCCGTAATATTTTAAAATATTTTGAGTATTCATATTTCTATAAATATCTTTCCCTCTGTTTGATATTTATATAAAAAACTGTTTATATGAATAATTTTATCAAACAAGTAATAGAAGAGAAATTCGCGTCTAAAGCACAACAAGGATTTTTTTATGCACAAGCAGGAAAAGGTGGGAAAAAGGGTAAGAAGTGGAAAGAAATGGCTAAAGAGTTTTCTAAAAAAACTGATTTTGATAAACTTCCTGATAAAGTAGAAACTGAGGTTGATGAAATTGTGGATGATAAAGGAAATATAAATAGAAGTAAAAAACCGAGTAATTTAAATACAAAAGGAGTTACAGCAAGAAAGACCACTGATGATGTGGTTAAAACCGGCGCGGGTAGTATGGGTATTCATGGTGTTCACGGTACTCATACATCACTAAGATATTGGGCGGAGGCTGACTTAACAAAAGTTTTAGGTGCGGGAAAAACTGTCCTTAGAAAACCAGAACCTCTTGATTACGATGATGCTGAAAGACATTTTGAAAAAGAATTAGGTCTTTCTGATGATGAAACTGAAGACAGATTGGCTCAAATCGGTTATGATGAAAACCTACCTGATGATAAAATTCGTTTAGTTGAAAACCCTAAAAAGTTTATGGAAGAATACATTGAAAGTATTCTAACAAAAAAGAATATGAACAATGATATTGTTTCAAAAGAAACAACTGAAGAAAAAGATATAAACCCTATTGTTTTAAAACAATTGAATTCACTAAAAAACACATTAAAAAAGAACAACTTAGATATTAATGATGTTCTAAAACATTTAAAAAACGATGAATAAAGATTTAAAAAATAGAATCTTCGATATTCCACAAGATGTTTTAGACCAAATAAATTCATCACTACAAAATTTAAATGGTCAACATGTTGATGGGGTTCATCGTGCCAAAAAACTTTTATTGGATAAAAAGGTAAAATACGGACAGTTAAAAAGAATTATCCATGACATAAACAGTATGGATAAAAAGAATGAATTAGTAAAATATAATTTATGTGGTGGGGAGAGAATGGAGAATTGGTCAAAACAATTTTTACAAGGAGAACGAGATTTAATTAGTAATAACAAAGATTCAAGAAAACGAGCAGATGATATTGGTGGTTTAACCGGTGACCGAAAAAATTCACACCTTAAAAAACATACAAAAAATTTCGGTTTTAAAATACCACTAAACATGATGAAAAGTAATTCACATAAAACATCAATCTCACCATTAACCTCTCTAAAGTTATTTGAAGAGGTAGAAAAAATAAAAAAATTAATGTTATAATATGGCAACCCAATTAGAAATATTAGCAGAACAATATCGAAAAGAACAAATTTCGAGAAACACTTATGACACTAGTGGTCAGTATAATTCAAACCATCCTAACGCAAATTCAGATGGTGATGATAAGGGTAAAAACGAAATTGGTAGTTCTGTAGACATACAAAATAGAATTTCCAACTTAACCAGAAACACATATACCGATAAAAATGGGTATGGTTCTAATCACCCTAATGCAATTTCAGATGGGGATGATAAGGGTAAAAACGAAATTGGTAGTTCTGTTGACATTGCGACACGAAATGAAATATTAAGTAAAAATAACTACAACCAACGAAATGGTTATGGTATAAATCATCCTAATGCTATTTCTAATGGTGATGAACCTGGTAAAGGGGAAAATGACGGTAATATCGGTAGTTTAAGTGATATTAATAACAGATTAGACAATTTAGGTAGAAATATCTATAATAAAACTAATGAGTATAGTTTAAATCACCCAAATGCATTATCAGATGGTGACGAAAAAGGTAAGGGTGAATTGAGTAAAAACATTGGTTCTAAAATTGATATTAACACCAGAATCGAAACCGTAGGAAGAAATAGATATGGTTCGTCAAAAGTATATCCCGATTTTTAATGTCATTAATAATTAAGAAAATATTGTTCGAACAATCGTTGTCTGGTAGAAAAACCAAACCTCTCGTTGATGCGATTAAAAATCGTAATCCTGTTACTTTTTACTATTCAGGTCCAACTAAACCTGAAAAAGATAGTGTAAAAAGGGGAGTTAGGATTAGAGCTGAAGTCGTTGCGATGGGTTTAAGTAAAGGAGGTAATGTAATTGTTAGAGCATATGTACAACCACCTTCTGTTTCTAAAAAAGGTTATAGTGAAACGAATTGGAGAACCTTTAGAATTGATAGAATGAGTAATATCAGTGTATTAACTGATGAAACATTTGATAACAAAAGACCGGGTTATAAAGAAGGTTCGGAATCAAGTAGAGGACCAATGGTTACAACTTATGTTACATCTGATTGGACTAAAACACCTGAAGTAAAACAAAAAGAAACCCCACCTTCTCCAAAACCAGTTGAAAAACCAACTCAAGAACCATTACCTCAACCTAAGGTAGATGATAAACCATCACCATTACCTCAACCTAAAATAGATAACGTGGGTGATGTGTTTAAAACCATATCTCCTAAGGAAACTGATGGAGAAAAATTTATCACCACACAAGAATATCAAACTGCGGTGGATGATTTATATAAGAGAAAAGAAAAAGAATGGAAAGACATTCAAAAAGAAATGGGTAAGAACATTTTACCGGGAGAGGGTACTAGAAAAAGATTTGAGTTGGATTCTAATAAAGAATTATCTAATATATTAAAAAATAATAATATTAACATTAAAGATGAGGTTCCATCACAACCTCTTCAAGAAAAACTATCAAGAATTAAAACTTTAATGTTGTTGATAAATTAATTATAATATAAAAAAATATAGAAATGTCACACGGAGCAATATCGGAAAATGATTTAATGATGAAATTGGTGAATGCCAAAAAAGTAATGAATAAGGTTGATAATGGAAACTATCAAACCGGAAACATCAATGAATCAATGTTATTTAGTGACCCCGAAGAACTTGTTAATTCACAAACAATTCAACCACAAGCAACTAGACCTAAGGGAGTTCCAACCGTTCAAAAAATACAAGATTCCAAATTACCTGACGCAATCAAACAGGCAATGATAGAGAACCCAATACCTCAAATATCGTTAAATGAATCATTAGATATGGATTTTATTAAAGGTGCTAAAAGGTTAATGGAACAAGAAGGTTTAACCAAAAAACCCACACCCCAAACAAAATCAGCACCAGTTCAAAATATTGACATGAATGCAATTGCGGTTTTAATTGAAAATACCGTTAGAAAAGTTATGGATGAAAAATTAAATCAAATTCTAACAGCACAACAAACTTCATCGATAAATGAAAATTTGGTTCTAAAAGTGGGTGATTCGATTTTTAAAGGGAAAATTACCGGTGTAAATAAAGCCAAGTAACATTTTGTTTTTTCAATTTTTTTACATATTATTTTAGATATAATAATATAATAATGTCTAAAATAAAAATATTGGCAATACCCTCTGATAATCACGGAGTAGGTAAATACAGAATATTAGACCCATACAAATATATCGGTGAAAATCACGGAGACGAATTTCATGTAGATATTTCATTTGATGTTCCTAATGATGATAAATTTTTTGAAGATTATGATGTTGTAGTATTTCATAGTTTTATCCATAAGACAAGTCACGAAGATAATGTAAAAAGGATTGAGTGGTTGAAGTCTAAAGGTATTAAAACTGTTGTCGATATCGATGATTTATGGAGTGTTGACCCTAAGCACCCCATGTATCAACAAATAAAACAAAACAATGTTCCACAGAAAAAGGTGGAGTTCTTGAGACTTTCGGACTATATCTCAACCACAACACCAATCTTCGCTGATACAATAAAACAAAGATTAAATTTAAGAAACACATTTGTGTTTCCTAATGCGGTTGATGAAAATGAACCACAATTTCAATCAAAGGTTGAAAAATCTGAAAAGGTTAGATTTGGTTGGTTAGGCGGTTCTTCTCACTTATATGACTTACAAATAATTGGGTCAGGAATTTCAGGTACATATTCAACATTTAAAGACAAGGTACAATTTGTACTATGTGGTTTTGATACTCGAGGTAATGTTACTGAATTCGACAAAACAACCGGACAACAAAGACGAAGACCAATATTACCACATGAAACCGTATGGTTTCAATATGAAAATATTTTTACTGACAAATATCGTGTCATCGATGAAGATTATAAAAAATATCTTTTAACTTTCTCGGAGACAGAATATAATGATCTTGATAAACCATATCGTAGACGATGGACAAGAGACATCACAAAATACGCTCAAAACTACAATATGTTTGACATTTCATTAGCACCACTTATTGAAAGTGAGTTCAACATGAATAAGTCACAATTAAAAATAATTGAGTCAGGATTCCATAAGAAAGCAGTGATTGCCAGTGGTGTTAAACCGTATACAATGGATTTGGTTTCCTCATTAGACCAAGGAGTTTTCAATGATAAAGGTAACTCATTAATTGTTCCACCATCGAAAAATCATAAAGAGTGGGGTAAACATATGAAACGTTTAATCGAAAATCCTAATATGATAGAGGATTTGGGTAATAGATTATATGAAACTGTTAAAGACAGGTACTCACTTAAAAATGTAACAAAAGATAGAATTCAGTTCTTTAAATCAATAATAAACAAATAAAAAAAAGAAAATTATGCATTATTTAGTAACAATCGGTTATGAAACCGAACAAACAGACAGAAACGGTAATCCAAGATTACAGAAAGTTAAATATATTTTAGAAGCAGATACTGTCGAAGAAGCAACTATCGTGGCGTCAAAATATAGATCAGGAGATGTACGTTCAAGTGAAAGTATTTCAATTGTTAAAATGCCAATCGAATGTATCATCGATAGAAAAAATACTCCTGAGTATTATAAATAATTTACAATGAAAAACAATTCGTATGAACAACGATGATTTAAAAAAATATATTGAGGATTTAAAAAAGTTAGAAAAAAATATCTTAAGTGAGGATACCGACCTAAATTTTATGGGTGAGTTAAATTCTCTTTTGGGTAAATTAGACGATGATATTAAAACTGATTTCTTTACTCCAAAAGGAATGGTAGTCAATTTTAAAAAACTCCATCCAAATGCAGTCACACCAAAATATTCAAAACAAGGTGATGCTGGAATGGATTTGACTATTACATCGATATTTTCGGAAACTGAAAAAGACATCACCTATGGTTTTGGTATTGCAATGAGTATACCAACCGGTTTTGTAGGGTTGGTATTTCCAAGGTCATCAGTTAGAAATTATGATTTGAGTTTAACAAACTGTGTAGGTGTAATTGATAGTGGTTATAGAGGTGAAATACAGGCTACATTTAAGAAAATGCATGGTAGACAACAAATGTATAAAATTGGTGACCGAGCAGCTCAAATTATGATTATTGCATATCCGAATATAGACTTTGTTGAAACTAATAATTTACCTGATACTGAAAGAGGTTCCGGCGGATTTGGTTCTACCGGTAAATAAAAATACAATTAAATTAATTTGAATTGAGAGGGAAATTATCTAAAAATACCAAATTGGTAAGTAATGAATTTACCACGGTTACTGAAGGGTCTACACCAAATAAAAAAAGGATTAAAGAAATTATTAAAAAACCAAAAGAAAAATTTCTAACAAAATCACAAGAAGAATACTGGAAAATTTTAGGTGATAATGAAATTACACTTTGTTTTGGACCAGCCGGAGTTGGTAAGTCATATATCGCAATGAAAAGAGCGGTTGACTTACTTTGGGATGACACAAATAAGTATGATAAAATTATCATTGTTAGACCCGCGGTTGAAGCGGAGGAAAAACTAGGTTCTTTACCCGGTGGGTTAGAAGAAAAATTGGACCCGTACATTTACCCATCATATTATCTTTTAAATAAAATAATCGGTAAGGATGCAAGAGAAAGGTTAAAGGATGAAGGTTTCATTGAAATTGCGGCTTTGGCATACATGAGAGGATGGAATGTTGACAATACGATTCTTGTTTTTGAGGAGGCACAAAACGCCACACCTGCACAAATAAAGTTACTATTGACTCGTATTGGGTTTAATTCAAAATTCTTTTTGTCAGGTGATTTGGAACAGTCGGATAAATTTAAAGACAAAACTAAATCGGGTCTATACGATGCGAAACAAAAGTTATCAGACGTAAAAGGTATTGGTATTTTTGAATTTGGTAATGAGGATATTGTTAGAAATCCGATTATTGGTAAAATATTGGAAAGATACGATTAAACTTTACTTGTAAGAGTTTTCATATTATACTTTAAACATGGAAATATACCTTAGTATAGATGGTGTTATACGAAACATCATACAAAAATTTGATTATCACTATAAAGATGCGTTTTTAAGTTCGGAATTTGAGTCTGAAAACGATTTTGAATATGACATCATCGAACCTATTAGGAATGATGATGTCATATCTTCATATAAATTTCAATCTGTTGATGAATTTGAATACTTCTTATATGTTGAATACCCAATTGAAATTTTCGGACATGCAGGAATAAGTTATCAAACTACCTTCACCGATTTAAATAAAATGATTTATGATAATCCCGAACATAATTTTACACTTGTTGGGGTTAATGAATTGGGTAAATCTAAACCTGCAACACTATTTTTCTTGTCAAAAAATGGGTTTTTAGGTAACAATATAAAATTTATTAAGTCAAAAGATTTAAAAGATGTGTGGGATAAATGTGATGTTTGGATAACTGATTCAAAAGAGATTATTGATTCTTGCCCACAAGGTAAAGAAACTATTAAGTTTAACACATCTTATAATCGACATTTCACACACACAAAAGAAATAAATAAATTAACAGAAATAAATGAACCATGGTTGAACTATTTGGAAAATTTTACTACATCGACATCGAAGCAGTTACCGCAAGATGTAGAACAGGAAACACAATAAAAGACGAAGATGGAACCGAATCAAACGAGATTAACATTTTTATGTATGAAATTTTAAAAATGTGTATCGATAGAGTTTTAAACGAATTTGATGAGGGTGATGAAAATATGGGACTTTTTGGACAAAGAGAAACCACAGTGTCATTTAAATTGGCATTTAATACCTTAATAAAAAACAACATTTTAATTGAAGATGATGAGTAAAAATAATGAAAATATTGAAAAATTACAGGACGCGTTAGGTAGATTAGAAAATAATCAACACACCGTCTATTTTTTAACATATGACACAAAAAATAATCCGAGAGCATCGGTTAAATACATTTATGATTTGGCCCTAACACTAAAAGAAAATGGTACAAATTCCAAAATCTTGGTTGAAGATTCAACATATGGAGGAGTTACTCATTGGTTGGGAGACAAGTATGATGATATTGAAGTAGTTTCAATAAAAGAAGATAAAATCGAATTGAAGATTGATGATGTTCTTGTTGTTCCTGAATACTATTCAAATGTACTACAACAAGTTTCTAATGTTAAGTGTACTAAAGTAATGTTAGTACAACAAAAAGATTATATTTTCGAGACATTACCTGTTGGTAGCCGATGGAGAGATTATGGTTTCGATAGAGTAATCACAACAACTGAAGCATCTAAAAAATATATAACTGAAGTTTTTCCTGAATCGTTAGTTTATATTATCCCACCAATTATTGATGATAACTTTTCACCATCTGAAAAAGTACAAAAACCATTTATTTCAATCAGTTGTAGAGACCGAGTAGTTCATAGAAGAATCATTTCTGAATTCTATTTGAAATACCCACAATTACGTTGGGTTACATTTAGAGACATGGTTCAAATGAGTTATGAAGAATTTTCATCGGCATTAAAAGAATGTTTTGTTTCTGTTTGGGTGGACGATGAATCCACGTTTGGAACATTTCCATTAGAATCAATGAAGTGTGGTGTTCCTGTTATTGGTAAAATCCCAAATACTGAACCGGATTGGTTATCTGAAAATGGTATGTGGACCTATGACACTAATAAAGTTGTAGAATTTCTTGGAACATTTACATTGGCATGGTTAGAAGGTGTGGATATTAATGAGGATGTAAAACAAAAAATGACCGACACATTACTACCATATTCTAAAACATTAACCGAAAATAACATACTATCAATCTTTGGTTCATTTAGAAACAAGAGAATTGAAACAATTAATAATGTATTAGAAAAATTAAAATCAGAAGAAGTATCATGAAAAAAATATCAATAATCTTACCACTACACATTATTAACGAAGATTACTCCGTAATGTTAAAAAATGCAATTTCCTCTATTGAGGATTTTCATGAGGATGTAAAGTTATTAATTGTATGTCCTAAAACACTAAAAAAAGAATTACAAAATCTATCCCAAAAACTTGAAATTGAAATTGTTGAGAATAGTGGGGAAACAGATTTTTGTTCTCAAATAAATTTGGGTATTAAAAATTGTAATACTGAATGGTTTTCGATTTTTGAAGTTGACGATGAGTATAAAAAAACATGGTTAAAGTCAATGAATTCCTACATCAATGAAAATCCTGATGTTGATGTATTCCTACCGGTAGTTAAAGATGTTAATGTGGAAGGTACTTTTATTAGTTTCACTAACGAATCTGCGTGGGCATATGGTTTCACCGAAAAACAAGGATTCATTGACAATGAAGTATTATTGGACTTCCAAAATTATCAAACAAGTGGAGGTTTATTTAAAACTAATGTAATTATTGAAAATGGAATGTTTAAAGAAAACATTAAACTTACATTTAGTTATGAATTATTATTAAGACTAACCCATAACGGGACTAAGATAATGACAGTCCCTAAAATTGGATATCAACACGTTAATTTTAGAGAAGAATCGTTATTTTGGGGATATAAGAATAATGAGGAGACTAAACTATCTGAAGACGAAGTTAAGTTTTGGTTAGATTCGGCTAAAAAAGAATTTTTCTTTAAAAATAAACGAGATATCAAATATGTCGAGTCATAAATGCCGAGAAAAAGAACCCAAAAAATTTATTTTGGGGAGGAGCAAGAACAAGCGGTAGTAAGATACTTAGAATCTGAAAACGAAAATGAAAAGAATAAGATATTCAATGAATATTTAAGAGAACCTCTCATAATAATGGTCGAATCGATTATTCGACGATATAAGTTATATAGAAAAGATTTAGAGTTTCAAGAAATACATGACGATACCATGTCATTTCTTTTAACTAAAATCAACAAATTTGACCATACTAAAAACCACAAAGCGTATTCCTATTTTGGAACCATCTGTAAAAATTATTTGATGGGAGCAATCCAAAAAGACACAAAGGAACAAAATAGGCAAATTTCGTATGACGACATTTCATCTTCAATAGAAGATAGTTATGAGTTATCATACACTATCGATGAGTATGTTTTAGATTATAGGGATGTTATCAATAAACTAATAACGGATTTGGAGGATTTCATTGAAAAGGAGGACCTCACAGAAAACGAACAAAAATTAGGATACGCACTTTTAGAAATTTTTGGAAACTTTGATAGGATTTTTCAAGTCGGGGATGGTAATAAATTTAATAAGAACCTGATATTACTATCATTAAGAGAAATGACCTCCTTAAACACTAAGGAAATCAGAATGTCAATCAAAAGGTATAAAAAACTTTATGATGGTATTGTTGGTGGGTTTTTAGATTAAATCTATTTATTGTTATGGGAAGAGATAGGAAAAATATCATTTCATTAGATGTCGATTCTGCGTTAGCATTAATGCAAGAAATCTATAATGATGTAGTTGAAAATAAAAACATTGCTTCACAAATCATGAGAAAAATGATGTCATTCATGAAAGATGCTGAAGATATGAGTGTTATTGGTCCTGTTATTAAAGAACAACAAAAAATATTAAATGATTGTACTGAGAAAAAAATCTCATTAGTAAAATTACAAAGTGTTCTTTTAAAACAAACTGCTGGTTCAGGTGGGAAAATGCCGATTGGTAAACTTGATTTAACTGATGAAGATCGTTTACTTTTAGATAAAATGTTAAATGACGATTCAGCAGAATCCGAACAAAAATATAAGTTGTAATGAGTAAGGTAAAAGATACAAAAAACAAACTTAAAGCCAAAATTGAGGCCATCAAGAAAATAAATGATGATCCTCAAGGTGCGGTTGATAGTCTATATGACAAATATTTTAGTAATGTACCAACATCCCAAGAATTATTTGGCAATAAAGTAGACGATTTTTTAGAAAAAAGGAGAACTAAAATAGACAATAAGACTAATATCTTTGAAGATATTATGGATATTGCTGATACTATTTTGAGCTCAAATTCAAAAAGAAATAAAAATAAATTAGAGGGCGAGAGTGAGGTCCCAAGTGAACCTACTAAGTCAAAACCTAAAAAAAGATTAAGACTTCACGCTGAAACTGCTGCAGAAATCACGTTAGAAAATTCTATAGGAATTATATTAGACAACGTGAAAAAACATTTTTTCGCATCAGATGGGATTTGTGGTACCGATCAAACAATAACAACTGATTCATTAAATTTAAAACCACTAGAATTTGATTTTTTGAATGTTTTAACTGTAGATCCCAGTTCCGCAACAGGTAGAATTGTATACGAACCAACGGCATCTGCGTTAGGTATTAAGGTAAATACTGAATTGTTTTCATCTTTTGGTGGTACCATTTTTGATATGAGAAACACTGCTGGTGATTCATTATTTGAAATGACATGGGATGTACCTAATCAAGAATGGAATTTAGCAGGTTTGACAACTAATGTTGTGGACCTTAAAGTTGAAGAATTTCTCAATGACTATTATTCATCAATCGAATTACCAGATATACAACATATCATTAAAACCTCAATGTTAATGACAATTCAAAGTGGGGAATCTAACCCATTATTTGATAAAGGTTTAAACAATGTAAATCGACTTTTGAAAAAATTAATGTCAGTATGTGGTAGTTCAACAAATAGAAATAATTTATCAAATCAAACGGCAGTAGACCTAGTTGATGAAAATGATCAGGATCTTGAGTTATATTTTAATTTTGATGATGTTGAAGGTATTGACTTAGATGATGAAGACAACAGATATAGAAAAGTATTAAAATTTACTGATTGTAATAATTTCGAATCACCAGTAAACACAACTATGTTGGAAGATTTTGTTTATTTGGGTTATAGAAAAACTACAGATGACTTGGTCGATTCTACAATAAATAGGGCTGCTGGTGATGCATATTCAAAATCTGACGGAAATATACCACAGGAACAATTTAATCTTAATTTACTTAATTTATACATTCTTAATATACCCAAGGCATTACTTATGTCTGCTTTCAGTCCTAAGATATTCTTACCAATTATATTAATGTACAAAATATTGAAGTCGGGGGCAAATCAAACTGTTGATGTTCTAACTTCGATGAAGAACTTAAGTAAGTTATTTGTGGCAATCGTAAAAGATTTATTTTGGTTTTTCCTTAGAGAGTTTTGGAAACTAATTAAGGTAGACTTATTGGCATTTGTAATGTTAATTGTAACCAAAATATTAAAAAATAAATACAAAAGATATATTGTTATTATAACAGCATTAATTGCAATTTTAACTCAAATAGTTGAAGAAGGAATTGATAATTGTTTTGCAATTTTCACCACAATTCTTTCGGCTATACAAAATTCATTGTCATCAAACCCACCATTTAGTATACCTGCAATTTTACTTGGTTTGTCAGATAAATTGCCGGGATATAGTCAAGATAGGGCATATTTGAATATTGTAGAAAGAATGGAAAGTGCAGGTATATCTATGGGCCCAATATTTGGTGAAGAGAATAACTTACCAAAAATCATAAAAGCTATCATCGATGGTAATTCTGAAGAAATGGATATGAATTCATTTTTAAAGGTTACAAATAAGGAAATGATTATACCTTCCCCTGCAGGACCAATAATAATTCCACCTGGACTTTTAACTAGTGTCGGTAAACTAATATAAAATGTTTGATTTAGATAAAATATTAGAAATAACAAACGATGTTCAGAATAAATCCAACAAAGACCTATTGTTGGCAATCGAAACACTTTCAACTGAATTCGAAAAAACTAAAGAGTTGATTATTGACCTAACTAGACATCTTGATTTAGTTGAAGAAATGTATAATACGGTTAATAATGAAATGGGAAAAAGAATTAGAAAGCAATGAAAATAATTGACATTGGTATTTGTATTGATAATAGAGACCCAAGAGGTTTAGGTAGAATTAGGACCGTTAGATTCTCCGATTATGTATCTGAAAAGGAAAAGGCCGACACATATGAACCATTTTCCGATAAGGATATTTTTGTTGCTATACCATTTTTACCAACAAATATAAATTTTATTCCTGAAATAGACCAGGCGGTAAAAATCATAAACTATAACACGGAAAAAGAAAATGTTAACGTAGAGTATATTGCGGGTCCATTTACCACTACACATAATTTCAATGATCAAAGTTTCTCCCCACAAACAAGTGAAACAACTTATGGTAATAGTTTTAAAAATAAACCAGACATTTTCAATTCAAAAGAAGATTTTAGAAAAAAGAAAAGTATTGGTTCACTAGCCAAAAAAACAGATTATGGAATTTATGGAAAATATGGTTCTGACATTATTTTTACTGAAAATGGATTGCAATTAAGGGGAGGTAAACTTCTTTCAAAAGAAAAGGCAAATGCAAAAGATAGAGATGATATCTATGTATACCCTTTAATGACTGAAAAGAGTTCGGTCTTGAATTTAAAAAAGTTTCCACATAAATTAGAATATATAGATGAGGAAACCATTATAAACACAACTGAAATAAAAGATATTAATCACATCATTGAATATAATTTAGTTGATGATAGTGGAAATACAACTATTTCAAATCCGTATGCGGTTAGATTCTACGTTTATAAAGTCCTTAGGGCATATGGCGACATTTCTAAAACAAATAATTTTAATGAAAATAGTCAAATACCATCTTCATTATTACAGTTAATAAATCTTGAAGGAGATAGTTCGTCTCCAACACATGAAATCATATTAAACACCACTGGGTTTACTGATATTGCGTGTGAAATTAGAGACTTTTTATTAACCATACATGAAGATGATTTAAAAAAAATCAATTCACTATACCCAAAAACAGGGTTACATCCATTCTTTTTTAGACCAAAAGAATCACTTGTAACTATGACCGGTAATACCACCAGTATTACATACAAAAAGAATATATTATCAGCAATTGAATTATATAAAGTTGGACCTGGTAGCGGTCTTTCATTTTCATCCGCTAATATAAAACCAATAGTAACACCGAATCCAGTAACAAGAAAAGTAATTCGAGTCGTACCAAAATCAAATGAACAATCATTTTCTTCATTAAGGTCAGATAAAATATATCTTCTATCAACGGACACTAATAATACTGAAAAAATTATCCCATTTGAAAAATTGGATAAATATGAATTAACACAAACCGATTATGTTGAACAAATTGACCCTAATACATATGCGTTGGTTAGAGGTGAGAACTTGATTCGACTTTTGACATCATTTATTCAAGTATTTAAAACCCATCAACACAATGTAGTAGATACATATGTAACTACCGGAAACTCACTTTCTGACGAATTTGAAAAATTAGTTAGTACAATGCAAAATGATTTGTTAAATGGGTCTATTCGAATCAATTAATTTGATATTTATTAATAAAAAAGATGTCATATTTTCGTTCATATTTTGAGAAAAATAACACAATTATCAAAACTTCTCAGGTTAATACCGCTAAAAACCCAACAACTGAGATTTTCTATGGTAGTGGTTTTTCTAAATTCTTGTTTAAAGTTGACTTTAGCGATTTAGAAACTAAAATTGAAAATGGGGATTTTGTAATTACAACAGGAACAACCCATACACTTCATTTAACAAATACAATTTTTGGTGACGAAACCTTTTTAGGTGCCAAAAGAGGTAATGCAAGACAACGAACTAATTCCTTTGATTTAATATTGTTTAGTATTCCCGAATTTTGGGACGAGGGTCTTGGTTTCGATTATGAAGATGGCGGTTATGACTTCACAACCGGTAACATAACTTTCGATGAAAGACCATCAAACTGGTTTAATAGAACAACAATTAATGAATGGACTGTAGAAGGGGTTTATTCAGACTCACCAACAATATTACAGACCATACATTTCGATAATGGTAATGAAGATATCAATGTTGACATAACCAGTTATGTGAATGGTGTATTGACGGGGGCCACTAATCATGGTTTAGGTCTCGCATTTGCCCTTTTATATCAAGATTTAGATGCCGAAATTGACCAATCAGTCGCATTTTTTACAAAATATACACAAACCTTTTTTGAACCATATGTTGAATCGTTTTTTGATGACAGAATACATGACGATAGAAACAATTTCATAGAAAAGGTAAATCAGAATCTTTATTTATACATTACTAAGGGAACTAACTTCTACGATTTAGATGAAAACCCTACGGTAGATATTTTAGATAGCACTAACACCGAAATCGTGGGTTTAACGGGGTTAACTACCACCAAGGTAAGAAAGGGTGTCTATAAAGTTATATTCGGTCTGGATGGGGTTATTTGTGACGGTAAACGATTCTATTTTGATAAGTGGAGAAACTTGAACATCGATGGTGTTTCATTATCAGATGTAACACAAAGATTTGTACCAAAACCATATACTTCTCTTTATTCTATTGGTGAAAATCCCAAAGAGTTAGAAAGATATGTAATACAATTTTTTGGAATCAAACAAAATGAAAAAATCATAAGAGGTGAGAATAGAAAAGTTGTAATTACGTTTAAATCTATTAATATATCAAAACCAGTTCTTTTTGATGAGGTGTACTACAGAATGTACATAAAAGAAGGTAGAACAAATGTAATCGTTCATGATTGGACTCAAATAGACACCACAAATGAAAATTCTTTTACATTAGACACATCAATTTATATTCCTAGAGAATATTTTATTGAGATAAAAGGTAAGACACATTCAGAAGAGATATTCTACGAAAATGAAATAAAGTTTGAAATTGTCTCCGAGAAGTAAACTATTTATATATTATGAAACAGTTAGAAGAAGTTATAAAGAAACATTTGAAGTCCATATCTGAAGGTGAAGATATGAAGCATGAAAACTACATGTTCTTTGGTAATATTGAACAAATGAAAAGACAATGTGAATTGTTAATGAAAGAAAATCACGATGAAATCGATAATATCTTACAGGAACACGATTGGGCACAAGATCATATATCTGAAGCAAAAAGTTTGTTGGACCAAGTTTTCGATTTTTTAATGAACAAAACTCAAGGACAATATGATGATACGTTTTTGAATGAAGAGTATCAGATAGATGAAAGTAAAAATTGTCCAACAGACCCTGCAAAATGGGCAGCATCAAAGGCAAAAGCTAAAGGTAAATTTAAGGTCTACCCCTCAGCATATGCAAATGGGTTTGCTGCAAAAGATTATAAATCAAAGGGTGGTCGTTGGAAAAAGTGTAAAAAATAAAGTAATGAAAGTACTTGTAAACGAAGAAGATTTAAGATACATAGAGGAAACCATCATTAATGGAGAAGTCCTTAAAGAGGACCTTAGAAGATGGTTTAAAGAAAAATGGGTAGATGTGTCCAAAAAAGTAGATGGTAAACATCCTCCTTGCGGTAGAAAAGATGCCGATGGTAAGTCATATCCAAAATGTAGACCCTCTAAGAAAGTATCAAAAGAAACACCCAAAACAGCTTCGTCTTATAGTAAAACAGAAAAAAAATCAATGACAGCACAAAAAAGACGTGCTGAAAAAAAGGAACCAAAATTGGGAAAGGGAAATAAACCAACCTTTACAAGATTTGATGAAAATCAAATAATCAGTGTCGTAATTGAAAACATTAAAAAAGTTCAAAACGGACCAAGATTAACAACATTATCAGAAAATAAAGTTAATCTAAGTGAAGGTTTATCTTACCATATTAAGAACAATAAACCACTATCCGAAAACATTTATCGAGTATATTCTGAAAATTTCTTTAACCTTTTTAATGAAGCAAGACATAACATGTCATTAGGTTTCATTGAGTTTGATGAGGAAGATAGAGAAATGTTGGAAACAAACATCGGTGAAACAGGAATATATGAGGGTGAAGAGGTTTATTTGGATGTCCCTTTTATTGAGGGTGAGGAGGAATATTTAGTTGAAGCAAAACATAGAGGACGTAATGTTAAATTAAATAAACCGTTTAGAACACCTGGTGGTCCAAAGAAATTTGCCGTTTATGTTAAAACAACAGGTGGTAATATTAAAAAAGTTACTTTTGGAGACCCAAATCTTAGAGTTAGGAATAATAACAAAAAGGCAGCTAAGTCATTTAGAGCCCGTCACAGATGTGACCAGAAAAAAGATAGAACAACTGCAGGATACTGGTCTTGTAATATATCCAGATATCGTAAGGCATTAGGAATTAAATCATCTAATCCGTGGTAAAAGAATTTCCGTTTAAAGAACAATTAATCGAGGGATATCATATTAGAACATTTTCATCAGAATTAACTGAGATGGAATTAAAATGGCATTTCGATGAACAAGACAGAACTGTCATTTGTGAATATGAAACAGATTGGATGTTTCAAATGGACAATGAATTACCTATTAAAATAAAAAAAAATACCCCCATTTTTATTCCTGAGGGTACTTATCATCGTATTATAAAAGGAACAGGAGACTTAATCGTCAAGGTAAAAAAACACTTGAACTCCACATTCATTTAATAATTGCATACTTTTTATTTGGGATTCTTCCCATTTTTCTTTGTTTTTAGTTGTACAGACTTTTTTACACCATATGGTTTTAATTCCACTATTTACTATACCTCTTGCACAATCCATACAAGGTAAACCCGAAGTTAGATAAATTGTTGAATCCTTCAATGCGGTCCCTACACGAGCAGCATTAAAAATTGCGTTTCTTTCCGCGTGCTCAAACCAAAAATACTTTTCAGGTCTTTCTTGACGTTCTTTTTTTGAATCGTCCATACCTCTCGGAAATGAATTATATCCTGTTGAAAGTACCTCGTTATCACACCCAACGATGACAGCACCTATTTGTGTAGATTCATCTTTAGATTTTAATTTAACCTGTTCAGCAATTCCTAAAAAATATTCAGTCCAATTCATAATAATTTTTGTGGTGTCCAATACCAAACCCTTTCATCTGAATAACGATTTAGATTCTTACCTTCTTTTTTTTCTACTAATTTACTTATTTGTGTCATATGTTCTCGATTTTTAATATCGATACCAACATAAAACCCATTCCCTTCTTTGATGTATGTTGTCTCTTTCATAGGTTCGACATATTTTCCTTCGTCATACAATTTTAAAAATTTAATCATCTCATCCCTCTTCATTCTACATTCAATACCTCTTGAATAAATTAATTTTTCAAGGAC
>Ga0315902_10005168_pt1 | contig 18503 bp, 12 predicted proteins | sample LakEriMetagenome_9_FD_203523 | JGI IMG/M metagenome (GOLD analysis project Ga0315902, IMG submission 203523) | Freshwater fungal communities from buoy surface, Lake Erie, Ohio, United States - Buoy 12 MA117 | ecosystem: Environmental > Aquatic > Freshwater > Lake > Lake biofilm | place: USA... | reverse complement strand
AAGCTGTGCCATCCAATATAAATGAATCTTGGTTAGCTATAGCTTGAGGTATAGTTTCTTTCTTTAGCTTAGTGGTTGCTTGCACCATTGCTTGAGCAGCTGCACTTCTATCCTCGGGGCCATGAGACTTTAAATCTAAAGAAATGTTGGCTTGTTTTAGTAAATCTACAAAAGTGTCATCTAGATTAAAGACTTTTAAGCCACCTAGATCCAAACCCTTTAGGATAAATCCTTTACCCGCACCTGGTGCACCTGCTAAAATTATTGCTTTAGGGTTGCCTTGTACTTCTCTTAGTAGTTGCATTAAACTAATCATAAAAATAATAGTTTATTATAAATATGAAAGGGGGTGGGGAGCATTTGTAACGATTTCAATAGTATGAAGTTACGCAAGAGATTTTGCTCCTCCAAATTTTACCCCATAGTTCGTTTAATTGAGGTAACAAAACTTTCACTGGCAGGTTTGTGTTTTGGATTCTCTAAGCTAAAAATTTTATGTACAGATTTGAATATATCTAAATTTTCTTCTTGTGTTCTGTCGGATTCGTAAATTTCCCAATTTTTCCCCTTAATTCTATTACCACTTTTATCTTCACCTCGTGAAGATGATTTAAGCCAAAGTATTCCTACTCGATCAATTTTTTTACCAAAACATTCCTCGTAGCATTTGGCATAAACTGCCCCTTGCAAGTCATACGTTGTTTGTAAGTGATTGGATGTTTTAAAATCTATAATCCATCTTTCTCCGCCAAATTCACATACCATATCACAGGTTCCAGCTACTTTAAGCTCATCAGAAAACAAATGTACTTCAGCCTCAATTAAAGTGGGGTTATGTGTTTCCCAAAAATCTACAAAACGTAACACCATTTTCCATACTTCAACATTCATGGTAGGGTTACCTTTAGAATCTAAATAGTTGATTTCTTCACCATTCAAATATGCTTCTATAAGCTCGTGTGTTAAGGTACCTTCTTCAGCTGATTTTTTTACAATATAATCTGCTGTGTAACCATGTCGTTTCAACCAATCTTCAAAGTATTTACCTTTAGGGTATGAATTTAAAATATACGTTACTGAAGGGTAATATTCTCCATTACGTCTATAATATCTTGAATCTGGTAGTGTAATCTGTTTGTGGTCCTTAGATATCTCTAGGATACGGTTATATGATTTTTTGATCATAGTGTGAGTTTTTTCTCCATCAAACCATAGTAGGTTAGCGGAACGGTGGACTGTATTAATTTAGTAAAATTTCTGAAGCCAAGTTCAGATGGGTCTTTGCTGGTTAATTCAACTAGGTATACTTCTTTGCCTTCATCTATTAACATTTCACAAAATTTTAGTGCTTGTTTAATAGCGTCTTTATCTAGAGCAATATAAATTTTATCAATTGCTGAAGTTACTATGCGTTTCATTAAATTGGGTTCAATACTTTTACCTAATAAAGGAATAGCATTGCGTTTAATTGCAATAGCATCAAATAATCCTTCACATAGTACTATTGGCAAATTCCAATTTATTAAATGTTCGTTGGGAATTATATCTCGGCTAACGGAAGGATTTCGATATTTTACGTAAGGTTTTTCCTCAAAAGAGCGTGCTGTGAAATAGTTTAGATTACCATCTTTATCATAAGTTGGTAATACAATCATATTAGCATATAGTCCTTTAGAGCAATATCCAATATTATATTTTACAATGTCGTGTTGATTTATATTACGTTTTTTTAGGTAGGCTAGCGCGTGTTTAGCCATGATATCGTTTGGATTGGGGCATACCAAACTAATATATTCCTCGGGTAAAGACACGGTATTTACCGTTTGAACATCTTTAATTGAGTGGGTAGAGGATCCAACTATAGACTTAACTTTAGCTATGTTTTCGGGGGTAGTTTTGCACTGCTTAAATAAAGTATAAATGCTATTTCCACGAGTATCGCAAGCCCAACAGTGCCATGGATTTTTGCCTTCCTTGTTTTCCGTTAAATTTACCTCTAGCTTAGGTTTAACGTGATGGCAAAATGGACAGTGATAAGCGTAATTGTTTCTAGCAGTGGATTTGCCTACCCCTAAAACCGAATTTACTAATGCTAATAGTAGTTGATTTACCATAACCATTAATATAATATATAGACTTTAGGAAGCAAAAAAATCCTTGGAGAAAAACTTTCCTAATATGTTGTTGTTAAACCATTTATCGGGTTGTTCTAGAACCTCGTGTATGAATTGGTATTTGATCTCAAAATACGTAAGCAATTTTTTATTGTCCACCAATTTTAAAATAACTTTTTCAAACTCGTTGTGTTTGTTTTCTGCCAGTAATTTTTTAATTTCTGGCTCAGACCCATAGTATGTTTTCCAATCTGATTCTTTGGTTACTATTTTGGTGGTAGGTTTTCTACCGGGACCTGTTTGTATAGCTATTTCTTTTTTTCCTAGCTTGGTTTTTTTATTAAAGTAAAGTACTTTTTTACCAATATAGGATTTGCTTGTGGGGGTATGGGTTACTTTATAAACAAAACCATATGTGTTTTCTGGAAATTGAGAAATATCCTCAATTGCAACCTCATTATATAACCAATTCATATTTAATTGTGGTATTTAAAATTAATATTTGCTTTATTTAGTTCATGTTCATAGTGTTCGTGTTTCCATTTTCCTACTAAAGGGGAACTATTTAAATGCAATAGTGTAGATTTATGATTAGGAATAAAATCTCCAAATGTTGGTATGCAATAATCTGGTGTAGGTAATTCGTGGATTTTAATGTTTTCTTTTTTTAATTGTGTTATCATGTATGCAACACAACTTTGTTCTAAAAAAGGATGAGTAGCTCCTCTAGACCCATGATTATATAGTATTTCTAAACATTTTTCAATATGCTCTAAACTGTAGTAATTTTTAGTAGGATAATAATTAAAACCAGCATTTATATATCTATCTACTAAAGTATTTTCATCTTCATCTCTAAAAGGAACACAATAAGAACTCCAGGTATCTCTCAAATATACACCTTCTTTATTTTTAATATGTTCTAACAACACATGAGGAGTATTGCAAAACAATATATCGGCATCAGTATTAATTATATTATGTGTTTTTGTAAAATAAAAAGGATCAAATAGTTTGATGCGAAATATTGTATGGTGTTCAGCAAAACGAAAATGAGTACATAATTCATAATCTTTTAAAAAATTCTTTACCTGTTCATCTGCTTGTTCTTTTCTAATAATGGTGCAACCCGGTAAAGTCTCTACTAAATATTCAACATCATTATTATCAAAACTTCCATCTTCATGTATTACTATATCAAAATCTAATTTTGAATGATAATGAAATAGCTTAATAGTTGCTATAAGTAAATTAATATCTCTTTTACATATTAGAGAGTGTACTTCTAATCTATCCATTTTTTATTAATATAGTCAATTTTAGTATAATAAGTATCAGGTAATATAATACTATTCTCATAGTCAACATATTTAAAGTCAGGTGATGCTACTCTTAAGTCTACTCCTTTATATATTTCGTCATTAAAAGCAAATGGTCCTTCTTTAGGTATAGGATAGTATATATTTTCAGCATTAGATAAAAACGCTAACCACCATGAGTAAGTACTCTGTGAAATGGCTATATGGTTAAATTGAGCACCAAATGCCATTGATGGTACAGGTTCGTAACATCTTACTAGTATGGGGTCATATGGATAAAATTCTTTTATCCATTCATATTGGTTATTATGACCTATAGATCCAGGGTTAGTTAAGATGTAAATATTATTCCATTTTCTACTTTCAAGTATAATTTTAAAATAATCATAAGTAAGTAAACGATCTAGATTTTGGGGTGAAGTATAATCTTCTAGTCTTAAAGATATCATTAAATCATCTTTATGTACTCCATCAAATGGTACTCTAACATAATAATTATCTTCACCTAAGTCAGAATGTAATTTAAAAAATTCAAATTTATCCATATCAAGTTTAGGAAACTTAAACCATTCTTTAAGTTTATTTCTATATGGCAAGTATTGTTCTGCAGTTTCAAAATTGCCTAAAGTAACTAACCACTTACTTTCTATATTAGGTGTAGCCAATACTTTTTGTATTGTTAAACAATCATCATAACAAGTTAATTTACCACCTTGAAATTGAGTTTCAAGAAACCAAGCCATATTATCATTTTCCTGGAGGATAGTTCTTGGATTTTCTTTATGTTCTTTGTATATAGTATATTTTTGTTCGTGATGTTCTGCCTCTATTGAGTCAGCTGCAATATTTGGGAAGCCGGTTATTTCTGTTCCTTTAGGTAGTTGACACTGTAATTTAAGTGTATCAGCTATACATCTATTAAAGGCATAAGCAAACATGCAATTACCTATTCTACCACTATAAAACCATAGTTCTACCATTATTTAATTGTTATTTTGTATATATCTTCGGGGCGATTCAAATTTGCTAATCTCTTTCCCATCCTATAACTTAATTGATCATTATATCCTCCTTTACATATTGATTTATATTGGCTAAAAAAACCTGAAAATTTGCAATCCCCAAATTTATTGTGCATTTGATCATATAAATTTGCATCCAAATCTACAGTCATAGGATAACGAAATTTAATGTTATTATCAAGAAAAGGTTTAATTCTCCAAGATACTTGAGACATATCTATATTATAGTAGGGATTTAGGGGATATTCTTTATTTAAGTGGTGATGTTCATAAGGAGGATTATCTTCAATTCGGGTTAAAATAGGATCAAAGGGATGGATATGAGAATAGACATAATTCTCTTCAGGATGATTATTAAAATAAGTATTTAAATTAATAAGATAGTTAGGATATAAAGCATCATCATCACAAAGCATAAGAGCAATATCAGCATTTGATTCTTCTATAGCCTGTTGAGCATATTTCCCAAATATTGAACCTTCTTCCTGGTTTCTCTGTAGTTTATTCTCAATACTGTCGTAAGTATTGTAAAATTTAATATTAGATAGTGATTCACTTAGTATTTCTTCTACTATTGGTTTCCCTTCTATTTCAGACCCATCATCTATAAATGCTAATTCCCAATTGTGGTAATTATGATTTTTTATACTAGCAAGAGCAGTCTTAACTAAATTGGGACGGTTGTAGTAAAATAATAATATTAATATTTTGTTATCCATATTTTTATAATAATACATCAACTCTATCTACCCATTCTTGATTTTGATTAACAGGCCATATTATATATTTATATGGTTTATTATAAGATTTAAAATTAATATCTATAGTCTTTTTATATTCTTTTAAATCTATCCTATAAAGTACATTACCTTTTTCATCTTCTACTCCCACATATATCCATGAATATTCTTTAGGTTTGGGTATATTCAAAATATAATTATATTCTTCTTCTAGTAATGTAAACCACTCGGATATATCGTTTGTAGGAGGATTTATTCCTCTTAAGGCATCAGGATGAAGTTTTCTGTTTTTAAAATTAATACCAGCATATATTTCATAATCATGGTGGGTTCTTTCATTCCCCAACCCATATTCCCCTAAATCTATATTATTGTCTTCTTCTTGAAGCATATGACGTAAACGACGTTTACTTTCATTATCCATTTCCCACCATGGCTTTTCAACTAATCCTGCTTCTTTGGTTTCATTATTAAAGTCAGTCCAGTGTTTAGTTCTACCTTCACGAGTATATTCGTGCCAAATTAACAAACGGTGGGGATGGAATAGATCATATCCTAAAGTATAGGAACGAATAGATAATGAAATTTCATCACCTGCAAAATAAATATTTGGATCATAGTGGTATTCTTCACAATGCTTACCAATAGTAAAGAAAAAGTGGCCTGACACAAAACGTGCTGGGATTGGTTTATCTAATTGTTCCCAATTTTCAAGATGGTGGGGAAAAAATAAAATAGTACCACCTGGAGTGAATTTATCTGGAACCATCTTGTATGGTTCAAAGTTTAGTAATTTATTTTCTTTTGGATCATACATTCCAGCATATGCGGTAAGTAATGGTTTTTTAGAACCTGTTAACTTAAGCATCTCAATCATTTCTTCATCCCAGTTTTCAACAAATCTGTGATGAGAATCTATTTGCATAGTGTATCCCTCACCTTTATACATTTTTTGAATGTGGTGACGAGCCCAACACAATCCTTTGCTTTCATTCCATTTAACATCCATAATGGTGAATGCTTCATTATCTTTAAACTCGTCTAAGTTATCCCACTCATCTTCTTCTGAGTGTTGCCAACAAATGCCAAAGGTTAATCTTTCAGGATATTTTGCTTTTGATATACAATCCTTAATAGTGGGGATTAGTTCTGGGTCTCTATAACTTGCAATTTGTACAAAAATTTTTTGATTTATCATAACATTATCTATTTCATTCCATTTACCTTCAGGACATGCTCCTTTAACAGGAGTAAAAACTTTTGCTTTTAGAGCACAACCACAAACAGAACATTGATTAAAGCCTAAATTTTCTACTTTAAATTCACAGCTATTACATATTTCTATTCTTTTGGATGCTAATTCTGCTTGGGTTTCATCAGGATTTAGAGCTATATTCCAGGATTTAAAAATTTCCTTTATTTTATTCATATGCTATAATATAACATTTATTTTTTAAAAAACCAAATTATTTATCAAAGTTTATTAATATGGTAGTGTCTGTGGTACGGGAAGTAGGGAGGGGTTTAGCTAATTTAGCTACTGCTAATAAGTTATAAGATTCATCATATAACCCAACAGTTGTAACATAGGGTGCAAAATAAGAACCTGTTGCAAAATCGTACATTTGCCCTTCACTTCCTGAAATTATACTAGGATTTGATGAATAATTAAATTCATCTGCCCCAATTGTGCATTTATATTGTGTTTCAAATAATGTATATGAACTTGAAAAAGAACATGTTACGTTTGAACCTGTTACAAATGCTAATATAAAATCAGTGTGTAATGAAGACATTTTTATTTATAAATATTGGTTAAGGACATGCTGGGCATGTAAATGGACCAGACATTGCGCTTCCATTCCAAACATAATATACACCCCCGGTGTTAAAGTATCTAGTAAGACCTGATGGTGTTGCACAAGTACTACTACTTCCATAATATATAGTAGCAGCTTCTACAGTACTTGCATTAAAATATGCAGTAGTTGTTCTTGGTGTACAACATGCGCCTAAAGCAGTTGTATTATCAAATACTGTTACTGCAAAACAAGTTTGAGCAGGGGTTGGAGTTGGTGTTGGTGTTGGTGTTGGAGTAAGTGTTGGTGTTGGTGTTGGTGTTGGAGTAAGTGTTGGTGTTGGAGTTGGAGTATTAGTTGGTGTTGGTGTTGGTGTTGGAGATGGAGTTGGTGTTGGGGTTGGAACAAATGCACTGCAAGCTTGGCAAGTTCCGGATTGATTGGCAGTATCAGTAGAGCCATTTCTTTGCCATAATCTAACATTTACTCCACTTGTATCTGCTAACCAGAAGAAACCATTAGGCGATACTTCAGAGGTAATAACATTTGCTTGTAAGACTGTTGCCCCACATAATGAATCAGTTCCTCCTAGTACAATAAATGGTAATTGATTTCCTGAGGTGCATGTTAGGTTAGCAAGATCTCCACTACTGCCTTCACCATATATTTTTAAGTTAACTACAACTGGGGTAGGAGTTGGTGTTGGTGTAGGAGTAGGTGTAGGTGTAAGAGTTGGTGTTGGTGTTGGTGTTGGAGTTGGTGGTGGTGTAGGTGTTGGGGTTGGTGTAGGAGTAGGAGTTGGCGTTGGCGGAATACATGTTGCAGTTAATACTTGTGTAATCTGGTTTGTAAAATTAGCATGTGATTGAGATTGTAAATAATATAAAGTATTCAAATCTCCATTTATATAATAATACCCGTTAGCATGGTTTGTATAAGACCAGAATTGTTGTGGGTTGTTGGTGTTACAGTTAACATCTACATTATATCTTAAGAAAGTATAAGTTGGAACTGGGGTTGGGGTTGGTGTAGGTGTTGGTGTAGGCGTAAGTGTAGGTGTTGGGGTTGGTGTAGGTGTTGGCGTCGGCGTAGGTGTTGGGGTAGGAGTTGGTGTTGGATCAAAACATCCTGTGGAGGTAGTTACATTACCTGTTACTAAAGTACGTCCTGATATATTTTGGCTCCATCCACTTACAATATAAGTAGTAAATGGACTAACATCAGTTGTTACTCTTCTATTAAGAGGTAATTGTGTGTCACCTCCTACTGAATTTCTGTCTAAGTACCATGCATCAACATTGTTTGTACAGTTTTGTAATAAGTTATAGAAAGGTAACGGTGTGGGTGTTGGAGTTGGTGTTGGAGTTGGTGTAAGGGTTGGTGTAGGTGTTGGCGTAGGCGTAGCCGTTGGCGTTGGTGTAGGCGGTGGCGTAGGCGTTGGCGTAGGCGTAGCCGTAGGCGTAGGCGTTGGCGGAGGCGTAGGTGTTGGTGTTGGCGTAGCAGTTGGCGTAGGCGTAGCCGTTGGCGTTGGTGTAGGTGGTGGTGTTGGAGTTGGCGTAGGCGTAGCCGTAGGCGTAGGCGTTGGCGGAGGCGTAGGTGTTGGTGTTGGCGTAGCAGTTGGCGTAGGCGTAGCCGTTGGCGTTGGTGTAGGTGGTGGTGTTGGAGTTGGCGTAGGCGTAGCCGTAGGCGTAGGCGTTGGCGGAGGCGTAGGTGTTGGTGTTGGAGTATCTGTAGGCGTTGGCGTTGGCGTAGCCGTAGGAGTTGGTGTAGGTGGTGGTGTAGGTGTAGGTGTTGGCGTATCTGTAGGTGTTGGCGTAGGCGTAGCCGTAGGCGTAGGCGTTGGCGGCGGCGTAGGAGTAGGTGTAGGAGTATCAGTTGGCGTAGGCGTAGGGGTAGCCGTAGGAGTTGGTGTAGGCGGCGGCGTAGGCGTTGGGGTTGGCGTAGGGGTAGCAGTTGGCGTTGGTGTAGGCGGCGGCGTAGGCGTTGGGGTTGGTGTATCTGTAGGCGTAGGCGTTGGCGTAGCAGTTGGCGTAGGGGTAGCAGTTGGTGTAGGTGTTGGTGGCGGCGTAGGCGTAGCCGTAGGTGTAGGTGTAGGTGTAGGTAATGGAGCATAACTTGCAGTTATATCCAAACTCATAGTTACCCATGTGGTAGGATTAAAATTAATGTCAGCATTTACTTGACTATTTAATCTTGATGTAGGTGATGACACACTACCTCCAGTTCTTGGTGTTCCATCAGTAAAGAAACTAGCTGAAATAGTATATATTTGTTCAAAACTATTACTATCAGGTTCTATATCAAATATAAGGGCAGATGATGTAAATGAAGCAGTTATATTAGCCTTAGTTGTAAAAGTTGAACTACCTACTGGTATTTCACTACCACTAATATAATAATAAACTGGTGGTGTTATTCCACTACTTGTATTTAATGGTCTAAAATTCGGCGCATCTTGGAAATTAAAATTTATATTTGCCCAACTGATGCTTTCACTTGTATTATTTTGTATGTTTAGTATCAACTCTTTACTACCAGTTATTGGTGCATCATTTATCGTAGTTATAGATTTAATAGTGTTATATAAATCATAATTTATTGCACCTGGTGTAAATGAAATACCAGTTGTTGTTGCTGTATCAAATACACCATTAGTTGATGCATACAATACATTATCTAATAATATAGATTGGGTGACACTCAACCTTCCATAACCAGTTGGCCATTCAATAGATGTTTGTATATTATCACTGCCAGTTATAGTTCTTATTGATGAGGTTGTTAAGAATCCACTTGGGTATGTATCTTGTTTGAAATTATATGTCCTAAATCTATTTACCCATATATCATCACCAGAACCAGTTCCTGCGTACCAACTTGTGTTATTATTTGATTCTATAATAATTGTTTTAGCGCCAGGAAGTGTCGGAGTTGGTGTAGGTGTAGGTGTAAGAGTAGGAGTAGGAGTAGGCGTAGCCGTAGGCGTTGGCGTAGGTGTAGGCGTAGCCGTAGGTGTTGGTGTAGGTGGAGGAGTAGGGGTTGGTGTTGGTGTAGCCGTTGGGGTTGGGGTACTAGTAGGAGTTGATGTTGGCGTGGGCGTAGGCGTAGCCGTAGGTGTAGGTGTACTAGTTGGAGTTGGGGTTGGTGTTAAAGTAGGAGTTGGTGTTGGGGTATTAGTAGGGGTTGGAGTAGGAGTAGGGGGTGGGGCTATGTTAGCTTTTTTTTGAGTTATTACTATAATGCCATGTTCATATATAATATTACCCACATATTCGTTTACTCCATATGAATTTGGGGAAAATATCCTTCCTTCACCATCATCAAATAAAGTTCCGCTTACGGGACTTACTAATCTAAAAGAATTTGGTTCTATATTATTACCATACAATTTTGTAGGTATAGATATAACTCCTATACTTTCAGTTGAAAATGTTTTTTGTGGATTTAAAGTAGTTTCGTCAAAATTATAATACAAAGTATTATATGTTTGAGAAGCACCAGATGGGGGAGTGATTGTCCCATCAGGATTAAAACTAGCAGTTACTGCATTTGAAACATCACCAAAACTACCTGAAAGGTAGTTAGTGTAATATAATTGTTTAGCTGAGTTGTATATAGTAACCTGATATTCTTGGGTTACTTGGCCTGTAAGTGATTGGGTAGTTAAAAAATTACCGTTTATACCCAAAAATCTATCTATACCTACATTGGAAGCAGTTAAAGTACTTGCCCCCTCAAAATAAAAGTTTTTACTTACCTTGAGAGGGGATATAATTACATCTTGGGAATTGAATGTTTTGAACGCAGCCATTCATCTTAGAAGTCTAATTTTACTCTTACTAGTGCTTCTTTAGTAAAATTCTTTTGGAGTGGTCTAGATAATTTAGCTACAGCAAGCAACTCATTGGCATCATTATATAAACCTACAGTTGTAGGGTAAACTTGTGGATTATTTATAAAATATGGATAAATTACTTCACCTGTAGAGCCTGAAATAAAGCTTGGGTTTTCTGAGTAGTTAAATTCAGCATTTCTTGATCTAACAAATACAAAATCTGATGTAATTGTTTCTTCAGAATTTAATTCAAAAGAACTACCGCTAACTAAAGCTTGATATAATTTTAATACGTTTTGCCCGTCTGCATTATATGTTACATTAGTACCTAAACTAATTCCACCATTAGCTCCGGATAAATCCAATGCCTTACCGTTTAATAAAATTGTAGAAATATCTGGTAAAAATAAACCATAAGAACCAGAATTAGCAGTGTATCCAGTTCCCCCAGTACTTATATTATAAGCTGATCCATTAGATCCACTTACTACTTGGTATGCTCTTTGGGTACCATAAAAAGTAGGTAAAGCAACATCTTGAGAATTATCTGTTAAAGATAATATAACAGATGCACTTCTTAAAGTAAGATTTAAAGAACCGGGTAATAATTTTTCTTTATATCTAGCTCGTGATACATTTATAGCATAAAAATAATCTTGAGCTATATTTCCAAATGTAAAATCAGAATTTTCATCTTCTAGTACTAAAGTTCTGTATTGCCCATAAATTGTAGAAGCTGGGGATTTTGGTGGAGTGACACTTGTATTATATAATAATGATCCACTTCCGTATTTGTGTCCATATGCTACATCAAATTGTACTTCTGCACTTGGGTTACTAGAGGCAGTTTGGTATATAGATAGATAATAATCTCCTGCAGTTTGAAATTGGGCAGAAGAAGTATAAAATTCTATTAATTCAGGGCTATTTCCAGACCATACCGTAGAAGATACAGCATCAGCACTTACTAAAAAATCTTCGGGGTCAAATCGTTTAAATCCCATATCTTATATTAGGTTGTTGTTTTGTTGATTGTAACAGGAATTGTTATTCTAGCTCCACTATCCAATCCTACTACAGTTAAAGTAGTTCTTAATTGTGAATTAGATCCAAATAATGTATTAACAGTAGTAGCTCTCATGTTAATTTGAGTTCCTATAATAGTTTTAGATACATTAGTACCAATTGTAGAGGTTGAATTTTGACTAACAGCCGCTTGTGTGTTAATACCCAATCCTTCGAATGAAGATAGTAATCTAACGTCTGCAATTGTAGCTACATATCCACTAGTTTCAAATGTAGAAACGTTATCTAGATAATTTAAAGTTTGTGGAGTAATAGAAAGTGATGCACCTTGTTTTAATGTAATAGCATCGTATCCTAAATTCAAAATAGGAAGTTTAGCAGTACCTCTAGGTAAAGTAGCCAACTTATATTTCATAATTTGCTGATCATCTGGGAATGCTTCAAGTAAAGGCATTCCTTCAATTGCTTCGCCGTAATATGCGGATCCTGATGGGTGATTTGGATTATATAGAGTATAATCTATTTCATCATCGGAAAGAGCAAATTGTGTAATACGAAAAGAACCATCATTTCGAGCTAGGGCTTCTCTCCCTTTTTTAGTTAATATAGCATCAACTGTAATTACGGTATTATTTAAATATCCCATTTTGTTTAAATATATATTTTGTTATAAATATTATGTTACTATACCCTTTTCAATAAGATCTTTAAGTATTAGATCAGGATTAACATTAAATTTACCTGTTCGGTACTGAGGTAGTAAAATACCTGGTGAAGATGCTGGGTTTACAGGTTCTATACCCACAGAAGCATCTTCTCCAGAAAATGCAATTTCTCCTTTTCCTGTAGATATTATACCATATGGCATTTGTTGGTTTAAAATTATAAAATTTCTATTTTCTTTGTATCTTCTAACAACAAAAAAGTCAAAATTAGTTGGGAGATTAACTATAATATTCCCATCAGATCCTGTATACTCAAATGGTGGATATACTTGTACTTTTAATTTTTCACTTATATTATTGCTATCAATATTATCTTTTGCAAATGGGAAAATTTTAGTAATTGTAAAAGTAAGTTTTTCATTGTTTTCAAATCTTATTTCATCTCCTTCTTCTAATTTCCATGGATCAGTTACAGGATCAAATTCAATAAAACTAGGTTCTACTGTTAATGGAAAATCAGTACTTATTGCCCCAACATATGGTAAATGAGCTTGATAATATGATGAGCTATATATTTCATTTAAGATAGAAGACGACATATAAAGTATGTCTGGGGTTAGTGTAGTAGGAGTAATAGGATCGTTAGGATATCTTCTCCAAAATGGACTACTAGCTTGATTTTTAACTGCGTTTTCAGATAATCGAGAAGTAACTGAAAGTTTTAGTAGAGGTTTAGTAGAAACTCCAGGATTAGCATATGTAGGAGTAAAGGTTCTTTTCCATTGAAGATTATTTTCAGCACTTCCTCCAGCCCCATAAAATAAAAATACATCATCTGGTCTTTGAGCAAAAATAAAACCGTGTTTAGCCCCACTTTGGGAAGCTAGAATACTACTATTTGCTTTTAAAAATAACCCAGTACCTTGAACTATATTATTAAATTCAAATTCTATTACCCAATCATATTTTACAGCTTTTCCACCATAACCATAAACACTTCCACCCGATGTTGCCCACCCGCCCGCTATTAAAGGCAAAGCATCCATTCTAGCATCTTCACTATTTACATTATTTTTACCAAGTAATTTTTGTATAATTAAATCTTCTATATATAAACTATCTGGGGTAAGAGTAAATCCTGTAGGTGAAAGCGACCATTGTTTTTCATATCCTTGTGGTTTTTCTTCTATTGTAAGAGCAGAATATGAGTTTTCATTAACTCCACCTGGATCAATAGTTATTATTAATTTAACTGATTTTATAGTGAATCCTTCACTATTAATTACATAATTTCCTATATTACTACTGTTGGCTGATGGAGGCTTTCTATATGGAATTAAGTTAGTTTGTATTGTTTGGGTTTTTCTATATGGATTTCTATCTAAATAATCTTTAAGATATTGATTTTTAGCATCTCTACCAGCGTATTCAGCAGGTATAGTTGAAGTAGTAAAAACAAAACTTCCTTTAACTATATATTCATCTGATAATATGTTTCCTGCTCCTGGTATTGCTGGGGGAATATTGTCTGTTGGGAACAATATAACATATGTCGGAAAATTACTACTAGTAGGTAAAGTAGGAGGGGTATTACTTAAAAAAGGAGTAATATTAGTGGGTAACCATTCTAGTTCTTGTACAGCACTTAGATCTTGAGATTGAGTTCTATTAGAAGCAGGAACAGCCGCAGATTGGGTAGAATATATATCTATACCTAATTTTATAAAATTTTTATCTGGACCTCCTAAAGCGGAATAAAAATCACTTCCTGATAAAGATATCTTATCAGTATACCCAATACTTGAAGTTTGAGTATAAAGAATAGGAACAGGATAAGATCCAACTTTATACACAGGATTTAAGCCAATTGTTAATTTTGCTAATTCTTTTCCTTGTTCTATACTTGATAGTGCAGTATTTACTCTAGTAGGTTTATCATCATAATCTCTTAACTGGAATGTATCTTTTGATATAGAAAAATTTATATCAGATATACTAGGGTCTAACACATTCCCTCCCTCATCTATTAAATATTTTACATAATATGCTACTTTATTATTTAGTAAAGGATAAGGATCTAAGATTCTATCAAAATATGCTATATACGCATTATTTAATTCAACATTAGGTATTTTACCTAGTGGAGAACCTTTTCCTTTATTTATAAAAAATGAAGGGGCTTCATCACTATATTTAAACTTATTTTCAATATCAACTGCTGATGCAGGATTATATTCATTAATATTATCTCTAGTAGTAGAACTACCAGCATACCTAGAATTTACAAATCCTAATTGAGTATAGTTAGATTGTGGAACTGCAGCTTTAGTAGCACTACCACTTAATATTTGTTCAAAATTAATAGGAATAGTTGCATCTACTGAGTAATCAACGTCTTGTAACCATTCGTTTATTCTAGGTTCTGTAGCATTATTTAATAATGGATTACAATCCTGATCTATTTCAAATTGACTATCTACATAAGTAAATCCAGTCCCTGAATTGTTAGTATTAGCTGTTATAGCATTTGAAGTTTCAGGGGATGGAGAATTTATAATTACAGTATTATATGATCCTTTATCATTTGCATTGTTTATAATATATCTTTCTACTCGAGCGGTATTTGGAGCGGTTGGATATATAAAATTCCCAGTTTTATCTTTAGCTCCTACCATTGAAAACTCAATCCATTCTGCGCGATTTATAATAGAATCGATATTAGATCCTGTAAGTGGGGTATTAGATATTTTAATATATTGTACTTTATCTCCATTATTCCACAAATAAGCAGATCCACTTGGGGGGATATAAGCATCAGATATAAATGTATCTTCTGATATCATACTTCCTGTGATAAGTAAGTCAGGTTGGGGGGTATTATCTCCTAAAAATATAGATGAGGTAAAACCTTGTACTGTTATATTATAAGCTATAGAAGAGCTATAATATAGAAAAGTTTTAGCAACCGCAGAATTATTAGATATAGTATATTGAACTAGACTCATTTATATTTTATTATAAATATTAATTATAATTTTTTATCAAATTGTATTTCCATCACTATCTAAAACATTAGTAACTACACCACTACTATCTATTTGAAGAGCAACCCAAGGATACCCAGGTGTAGAAAAGGTATTAAATGAAGAACCATATGCTATATAATAATTGTCTCCACCATTAAATATTACATTACTTGAGTCACGAATTACAGCACCTAATTGTTCTGTTCCTGTAACAAAAGCTATATTAGATTTAAATTGTATACCTGTAATACCTGGGGATGATTTTAAATCATAATTTTGACCACCAGGTTGAACAAAAATTCCTGGAGGGGAAGGGGGAGGAGTAACGGGTATACTATTTAGATAAAAAGTAAATAGTGTTGGGGTTGGTGTTGGAGTTGGAGTTGGGGTTAGTGTAGGAGTTGGTGTAGGAGTAGCAGTTGGTGAAGGAGTTGGAGTAGGAGTTGGGGGAATAGCTGATGTTATAGTATAATCATTATCTGGTCCTCCATAAAATTCTAGTTGATATATGTAAAAATTGTTAGGATTAATTTTTAGAGTAGCAGCACATGGATCATCAGCATTTCCCAATCCTCTTTGTAACCTAACATAAGGATCTGATCCACTAAATTCACCATTATAGAATTCACGTTGATCATCTCTATCATATGTTGTTATACCTAATGTAGTAGAAAATGATTCATCCCAACTTTGAGTAACATTGTATATATTATCTACAGTTGTTGGGTAAAATTCTATACCATTGAATTGGTCAAGAGTACCACCTGTACCTCCACTGAATCTGTAAATTGAGGAACCACTTGCATATTCATACTGACCCGTATCTCCAGATCCTGTATTATAGTCTCTAGAGAATGGCTTAATTAGACCTTCATATACTTCGTTACTTGAGGTAACTTGTGCGGGTCTTATTCTATTTCTTTCGAGTATATGTTGTTTTACTACTACACCCGAAGATAAGCTTGTTCTAGCAGGTGTAAAATCTTTGATCATTCTAAATAGTGAATTGTCAAAGAATTTGATTAAGCGGATAAAATCCGTAACATCATAGCTATGAATATATTTTTCGAAATACGCATCTCTTAATCTATCCAAATCAGGATAGTTAACAGCAGAAGACGATATTTGTCTTGGGTCACCAATATAATCTCCTAGATTAAAATTACCTAATTGGGCAATTATATCATCGTTTATTTGATCTTGTGGGGAGAATGCAACTTCTAGATAGTTGACATTTTCGGTAAAGCTACCAGATACATCAGAATTTTGTTGTATAGATCTAAATGGTGATAAAATATTGATATCTGCATTAGAACCGGATGTATTAGCTGCTAGTATATTGGGTCTAATTTGAATTTTATCTGTTACTCTATCTTTAATACCCGAAATTAATTGGTTTTCATTTATTATTTCTTTATTGGTGATAAAATTGCTGCTACTTAAGTAAAAATTACTATTGCTAGCAAATGAAGAAGTTATATAAATAGATGAACCTGATACTTTAGGGTGAATAGATTCTCTATTACTTGTGTCAGATAAAGTACCTAAATCTGCTCTAAACATTAATTCATTAGGAGAGGCATTGATGCCATTTCCTTCACTTGAATATGGATTTAGAACATAATCATAAAATACACTTGTGCTTATAGTAGGAACATAATATCTAATTTCCTGGAGTGAACCTGAAAATGGTAAATATATTTTAGAACTATGCGTTATACTACTAGAGTTAGGGAATCTAATTACAGTTCCACTATTATAGTTAGTAGCACTGTATCCCGTGGTACTGCTTGAAGATACAAATCCTAATGTGTTATTTATAGAATTAGCAGCATATAAAGAAGCAGTAGTGCCATTTTGTGTAGTCATTACAGACCACCATCCTCCATCAAAAAATGGTAAGTATACACTTGCGCTTACAGCAGGAGTAGAAGAATCGGGTATAAATTTAAGTGTTGCAAATTCATTATATGGATCAGGAATTGAGCCAGAATATGAACCACTTGTTAATCCTGAACCCGTGTATTCAATTACTAAAGAAGCATTGCCATTATCTATAGACCATAATGATTGAGATAACCTGGTTGGTAATCCATCTGTTTTAAATCTGAATTGAATAGTGTTAGGTCTTCCAGTATCAAAATTTGTGTTAGGAACAAATGAAGATGAAAAATGATATCGCCCTTCGGTATCAAAAGCATAGTTAAATTCACGTTGCTTCAAATTCCGGTCATCTAAAGAATCTATAATATTTCCACCAAATTCGTTTATTCTTAATATTGTATCAGGAATACCATATGAGGTAACAAGTGCTCTTAAACCTGCAATCGTACCTTTGGTTTTAAATAGATATGGTAAATTATGGTATACCCTCTTATATAATCTTTTATTAGCATCATCTAATGGAATAACATCACTAGAGGCGGATATTAAAGTATCAACATATTCAAATCCACTAGGAGTAGGTAAAGCTCCAGTTTGATCAGGGTATGGAAATAAACTACCAGAAGGAGTTATGCCTAAAAATGCAGTATATAAATCATTAACGCTAAAATTATTAGCGTATAATTTGACTCCAAAATCTTTAATAGCATCTGCTACTAAATCTTTAGATATACCATAATCTAAACGATTATCGGCAGAAAATTTATTTGTTATATCTTTGGTATAAACCCAAATATTATCAAAATGTTGACCAATCATATCTACAAATAGTAGATAATAGTCATTATCAGAATCATCTCTTAAATATTCTGGAATAGCCCAATATAGCCAATCTTGATTGTTCTGATCATAATTTGAGGCAGATAAAGCTAAACCCCCATAATAAGGATCAGTATCATCTGCGCTGCCTATCCAGTTTAAAACTTGAGAGCTACCTGTAGAATATAAAGCATATGGAGGTTCGGAATTAGATTTAGGCCATGAATATTGTGAACCGCTATTATAATATAAAA
>Ga0315902_10005166_pt1 | contig 18507 bp, 17 predicted proteins | sample LakEriMetagenome_9_FD_203523 | JGI IMG/M metagenome (GOLD analysis project Ga0315902, IMG submission 203523) | Freshwater fungal communities from buoy surface, Lake Erie, Ohio, United States - Buoy 12 MA117 | ecosystem: Environmental > Aquatic > Freshwater > Lake > Lake biofilm | place: USA... | reverse complement strand
AGTCGCTCGGCAATGTGGTCGAGCCCCAGAGCGTGACCAGCAAGCTCGGGGCCGAGATCGTGCGGCTGTGGTGCGCCTCGACCGACTACTCGGGCGACCTCAATATCGACGACAAGATCCTGGCCCGCGTGGTGGACGCCTACCGGCGCATCCGCAACACGCTGCGCTTCCTGCTGGCCAACACGTCCGACTTCGACGCGGCCACGGATGCCGTGCCACTGGACCAGTTGCTGGAGGTGGACCGCTGGGCCCTGGCGCGCGCGGCACAGTTGCAAGACGAGATCCGCGCCCACTTCGATGTCTACGAGTTCCATCCGGTGGTGGCCAAGCTGCAGGTCTACTGCTCGGAAGACCTGGGGGCCTTCTACCTGGACGTGCTGAAGGACCGCCTGTACACCACGGCGCCGAAGTCGCTGGCCCGGCGCAGTGCGCAGACCGCGCTGTGGCACCTGACGCACGCCATGCTGCGCTGGATGGCGCCTTTCTTGAGCTTCACCGCCGAGGAGGCCTGGGCCGTGTTCGCGCCCGGCAACGCCTCCGGTACGGTCTTCACCGAGACCTTCTGGGACTTCGGCGGGCACGCCGCGCAGGGGCTGACAGCGCGTGCAAGCGGACAGACCCATGAAGAGCAGGCGCTGCTGGCGCGCTGGGCGCGCATCCGCGAGATCCGCGACACCGTCAACAAGGAGATCGAGGCCGTGCGCACCTCGGGCGCGGTGGGCTCGTCGCTGCAGGCTGAAGCCACCGTGCGCGCCGCGGCCGAAGACGCCGCGCTGCTGCGAACGCTGGGCGAGGACCTGAAGTTCGTCTTCATCACCTCGGCCGCCCGGGTGGCTGACGCGGAGCCCGGCGAGGCCCTGGGCGTGGAGGTCTCACCCAGCACGCACGTCAAGTGCGAGCGCTGCTGGCACTGGCGCAGCGATGTCGGCCACGACACCGCCCACCCCGCGCTGTGCGGCCGCTGCACCACCAACCTCTTCGGCGCCGGCGAGGCGCGCTCGGTGGCCTGATGGCGGGCCGGTCGAAATCGTCAGGTCCGGGCCTGGCCCTCTGGCTGGGCCTGGCCGTCATCGTCATCCTGCTGGACCAGATCACCAAGACGCTGATCCTCGGCAGCTTCCAGTTCGGCGACTCCCGTCCGGTCACCTCCTTCTTCAACCTCGTGCGGGTGCACAACACCGGCGCGGCCTTCTCCTTTCTGGCCGGGGCCTCGGGCTGGCAGCGCTGGTTCTTCATCGGCCTGGGGCTGGTGGCCTCGGGCTTCATCATCTGGATGATCCGCAGCCACCCGACGCAGAAGCTCTTCTGCTTCGCGGTGACGATGATCATGGGCGGCGCGCTGGGCAATGTCGTCGACCGACTGCTGCACGGCTACGTGGTCGACTTCCTGCAGTTCCGCTTCAGCCTGCTGCAGCCGCTGTTTCCCGGCGGCTACTTCCCCAGCTTCAACGTCGCCGACAGCGCCATCACGCTGGGCGCCATCTGCCTCATCCTCGACGAGATCCTGCGGGTGCGGCGCGGCCGCTGAAGCGGCGGCACGGGGAAGGCTTCAGGCCCGGGGCGCCAGCGGCAGGTTGGTCAGCAGGTTCTGCGGCTTCAGGCGCAGCACGCCGTCGGCATCGCTGGCCAGTCCCAGGTAGACCGGGCGCCCGGCAACATCGCGGCGCATCTGCTGCGGGTCATCAAATCGCAGCCTGAACAGGCTCACCAGCTGCTGCAGGCGGCCGGGCTCGACCGCCTCGCCGCGGTACAGGTCGTTGAGCAGCGACGACGACACGGCATCCAGCCCCGTGTGCCAGCGCCACTGCGCATCGTCGATGCGCTGCAGCGGCTCGATGGCCACCTTCACGCCCAGCAGGTGCGCCACCCAGCGCTCGAGCACGCGCGACAGCGCGGCCAGCCCCGAGTGCGCCCGAGCCAGCGTGAACTGCACGCCGTGGCCGAGGTCCTGCGTGACTTCGTGGCGCAGATCGAGCAGGAATTCGTGCCGCTGCCCCGAGGCCCAGTATTCGACCTCGTTGTCGGCCGACAGCACGCGCAGCTCGATGCGCCGCCACGAGGCCTGCGCCTGCGCCAGCAGCCGCCCGAGCTCGCCAAAGCCGCCGGTCTGGTTGAGCAGGTCCAGCCGCTCGCGGTCGCCCGCCAGCACCTGGCCGTCGTCGCGCATCACCCGCTGCGGGCGGAAGAGCATCTCCGCGGCACGGGCCTCGAAAGCGGTGGCGCTGTCGTCCAGCAGGTGGCGGCAGATGGCCTGGGCGAGCAGGTCGACGAAGACCGGGGCCACGTCCACGCCACCGGGCGCTCGAAACATCGCGAGGTAGCAGGCCTGCACCGTGCCCGCTTCCAGCAGCCGGTCGCGAAAGGCCAGGAAGGCCCGGTAGTTGTCCCGCGCATCGGGGTCGGCCAGCGCGGCCAGCTCCTGCGGCGAGACCTCGCGTCGCGGCGAGTCGACCAGGCGCTCGTGGAGCGCGCGCTCGGCCGCGCACGACTCGTCCACCAGCGCCAGCTCGGGCCGCTGCAGCACCCGGCGCCACCAGGCGTCGCCCGGCAGCAGACCGCCGTCGTCGTCGACCGTCAGATCGACGTAGCCGGCATGGGGCCAGAAGTCGCCCACCTCAGGCCCTGCCTGCGACCAGCACGCACTGCGCGGCGGCCAGGTCCTCGAGCGCGGTACCGACCGACTTGAACAGCGTCACGTCGTCGGCAGAGCAGCGCCCCGACGACGGGTCGGCCAGCAGCGAGGCGAGGTCCGCCACCACCTGCTCACGCGTGATCACGCCATCGCTCAGGGGCTGCAGCAGGTCACCGGCCTCGGCCATTGCGCCGCCATAGGTGTCCACCACCACGCGGGCGCGGCGCACCGCCTCGTCGTCGGCTTCGCGCATGTCGGGGCGGAATCCGCCCACCAGGTCCAGGTGGGTGCCGGGCTTGAGCCACGCGCCACGCACCAGCGGCGTCTTCGAGGTGGTGGCGCAGGTGATGACGTCGGCGATTCGAACGGCAGTCTCGAGATCCGGTGCCGCCTCGGCCGGCAGGCCCTCGGCCGCGAGTTCGTGCGCCATCTCGCGGGCGGCCTCGGCGCGCCGGCCCCAGCACAGCACCCGCTGCGGGCCCGGGCTTGCGGGTGTGGCCACAGCGCCCGGCCACAGCGCGGCGTGGGCCCGCGCCATCCAGCGCGCCAGCCGCCCGGTACCCACCACCAGCAGGGTGCGGGCCTCGGGCCGCGCCAGCACCTGCGCGGCCAGCGCCGAGGCCGCCGCCGTGCGACGCAGGGTCAAGGCCTCGCCATCCATCAGCGCGCGCGGCTCGCCGGTGCGGCGGTCCAGCAGCAGCACCGTGGCCTGCACCGTGTGCGGCGCATCGGGGATGACCGTCACCAGCTTGGTGGCGATGAGCTCTGCGTTCCAGGCCGGCATCAACAGCAAAGTGTCGTCGGCCGACAGGGCGTGCGCGTGCCGCAGCGGCACCTGCGCACCCTGGAGGAAGGCCTGCCGCAGAGCCTGCGCCAGAGGGCTCCAAGGCAGGGCCGCGTGCACATCGGCAGCCGAATAGACTGGGATCATGGGACTCAGTGTAGTGATCACCGGCGGCGGCGTGATGGGCTCGGCCACCGCCTGCTTCCTGGCGCGCGACCACGGCGCACAGGTGACCGTGGTCGAGCGCGACCCGACGTGGACGCGCGCCTCCAGCGCCCTGTCGGCCAGCTCGATACGCCAGCAGTTCGGCACCGCCGTCAACATCGCGCTGTCGACCTGGAGCGTGCAGTTCCTGCGCCGCGTGGAAGACGAGCTCGGTCTGCCCGGCGCACCGGCGGGCATCGGCCTGGTGGAACCCGGCTACCTGTACCTGGCCACGCCCGAGGGCGAGGCGGCGATGCGCAAGGTGCACGCAGTACAGAGTGCCCGCGGCGCCGATGTCGCGCTGCTCGGCCCCGAAGCCCTGCGCACGCGCTACTCCTGGCTGCAGGTGGACGACATTGCCCTGGGGTCGCTGGGTTTGTCGGGCGAAGGCTGGTTCGACGGACCGGCGCTGCACCAGGCCTTCAGACGCCGGGCGCAGGTGGCGGGCGTGCGCTTTGTGGCGGCTGAAGCCACCGGCTTCGACACCGTGGGCGACCGCGTCACGAGCCTGCGCTGCGCCGACGGCAGCGTGCTGGCCGCCGACGCCTTCGTGCTGTGCGCCGGCGCGTGGAGCGCCCCGCTGGCGGCTGCACTCGGCGTGGACCTGCCGGTGCGCGCCCGCAAGCGCGACGTCTTCGTGCTCGACTCTCCGGCCCGCCTGCCCGGGTGCCCGCTGCTGATCGACCCCTCGGGCGTGTGGTGCCGGCCCGAGGGCCGCGGCTTCATCTCTGGTGCGCCACCCCGCGCGCTGGAGGCCGGCGGGCCGGGCGACCCCGACGAGCCGCCGCTGCACGCCATCGACCACACCCTGTTCGATGAGGTGATCTGGCCGGCCCTGGCAGCGCGGGTGCCCGCCTTCGAGGCTCTGCGCGTGCGCTCGGCCTGGGCCGGCTACTACGAGATGAACCTGTTCGACCACAATGGCCTGGCCGGCGCCCTGCCGGGGTGGCGCAACGCCTGGACCGCCTGCGGTTTCTCAGGGCATGGCATGCAGCAGTCGCCCGCGGTGGGCTGCGCGTTGGCAGCGGCCATGGCCCAGGCGCCCAACCCGGCGCCTTCGCTGGAGGCGCTGTCGCCTGCGCGGGTGGCTGAAGGCAGGCCCCTGCTGGAGCCGCAGGTGATCTGACAAGGGCCCACGCGACCTGACCTGCGCGACGCTCGAAAGGCCAGGGCAGACCGCTCAGGCCATCCGGTCGATGCGCCGAGCCAGCACGATGGAGGTCGTAGTCCGCACCACGCCCTCGATGCCGCCGATCTCGTCGAGCACTGCGTCCAGCCGCGAGGCCGAGGCGGTGCGCAGCAGCAGCAGGTAGTCGAGCTCGCCGCTCACGGTGCTCAACTGCCGCACCTCCGGCAGGCGCGACAGCCGGGCCTCGACCTGGCGGCCGGCGCGGGGCTGCACCACCAGCCCGACATAGGCCTCCAGCCCGCTGTCCTGCACATCCGGGCCCAGGCGCGCGGTGTAGCCGACGATGACGCGGTCGCGCTGCAGCCGGGCCATGCGCGCCAGCACCGTGGTGCGCGCCACGCCAAGCTGGCGCGCGAGGTCGACTGCACTGCGCCGCGCGTCGGCCTGCAGCAGGGTGATGAGGGCGCGGTCGAGTTCGTCGCGCGGCAGCGCAGGGGCGGGGGCAGGCACCGGAGTCGAGACCCGGAGGCTCGTGCGGGAGCGGGCTTTGGCTGCAGGCATGCCGATAGAGAGATGGACGTCGTTTCGACATCGAGATCATACAAAACGTCTGTTCATATCCTGTTTTCGTCAATTTGACGAGACGATGCGACAGACACCACCTCTACATTGGGTGCACCGGAACCCACACCCCACAGGACCCCGCCATGAAGATCGCCCTGCTCGGCGCCGGACACATCGGCCAGACCATCGCGCGCCACCTCGCCGGAAGCGGCGACTACCAGGTCACCGCCTTCGACCGCAGCGAGGCTGCCCTGGCACCGCTGGCTGCCGCCGCGCCGGGCATCACCACGGCCAGGCTGGCAGGCGAAGACCGCGACGCCTTGCGCCAGGCCTTTCGCGAGGCTTTGATCGGGCACGACGCGGTGGTCAACGCCCTGCCCTACCACCTGGCCACCACCGCCGCGGCGGCCGCGGCCGAGTCGGGCTGCCACTACTTCGACCTCACCGAAGACGTGGCCGCCACGCGCGAGATCCAGCGCCTGGCCCGCGGTGCGCGCACCGCCTTCATGCCGCAGTGCGGCCTCGCACCGGGTTTCATCGGCGTCGTGGCGCACCACCTGGCGCAGCAGTTCGACACCCTGCACGAAGTGAAGATGCGCGTGGGTGCGCTGCCGGCCTTCCCCACCAACTCGCTGAAGTACAACCTGACCTGGAGCGTGGACGGGCTGATCAACGAGTACTGCCACCCCTGCGAGGCCATCCGCGATGGCGCTCCCACCGAGGTGCTGCCGCTGGAGGGCTTGGAGCACTTCTCGCTGGACGGCGTGGAGTACGAGGCCTTCAACACCAGCGGCGGCCTGGGCACGCTGTGCGAGACGCTCGCCGGCCGCGCGCGCACCGTGGACTACAAGTCGGTGCGCTACCCCGGCCACCGCGCGCTCATGCGCGTGCTGCTGGAGGAGCTGCAGTTCCGCCACGACCCCGAGGGCCTGAAGGCCATCCTGCGCCGCGCCGTGCCGGCCACCATGCAGGATGTGGTGCTGGTCTTCGTCACCGTCAGCGGCTTGAAGGGCGGGCAACTGCTCGAGCAGGTCTTCGCGCGCAAGATCTTCGCCAACCGCGACGGCACCCACCCGATGTCGGCCATCCAGATCACCACCGCCGCGGGCGTGTGCGCCGCGGTCGACCTGTTCCGCGAGGGCCGCCTGCCGGCATCGGGCTTCATCCGGCAGGAACAGGTGCCGCTGCCCGACTTCCTGGCCAACCGCTTCGGCCAGGCCTACGAAGCGCTGCGCCCGGTGAGCGCGATCAGTTGAGCCGGGCACGACGCAGCGGGATACTGCGCCCGCTGCAACAGCTCGACAGCGATGACCGAGACGCCCACCTCCCCACCCGGCGAACGGCCTTCCGATCGTCCTGAGCCCCCACGTCCGGTGCTGCCGGCTCTGGTGCTGCGCCCGCTCACGTTGGCCGACCCGCTGCGCTGGCTGGCTCTGGGCGCGCAGGATTTCGCCCGCGCACCCGGCATCGGCCTGTTCTACGGCGCCGTCTTCATGGTCATGGGCTGGGCGCTGCTCAAGGTCTTCGAGCAGGCGCCGGCCTACACCCTGGCACTGAGCGCAGGCTTCCTGCTGATGGGGCCCTTCCTGTGCCTGGGCCTGTACCGCGTCAGCCAGCGGCTGGAGCGCGGAGAGAAGCCCGACTTCGGCGACAGCCTGCTGGCCTGGGACACCCGCACCGGGCAGCTGGCCATCTTCGGCTTCGTGCTGCTGGTGCTGGAAATGCTGTGGGGCCGCGCCACGCTGGTGGTCTTTGCCGTCACCTTCGAGGGCATGCCCGACTTCAAGGGCTCGCTGCTGGCCCTGCTGGACCCTCGGAACATCGAATTCATCATCGCCTGGGCGGCGGTGGGGGCGGTCTTTGCCGGGCTCATCTACTCGGTCAGCGTGATCTCCATCCCCATGCTGCTGGACCGCGAGACCGACGCCATCACCGCCGGCCTGACCAGCATGCGCCTGGTGCTCACGCAGACCGGGGTGATGCTGTGGTGGGGCGCACTGATCGCGGGGATCACCGCGCTGTCGATGCTGCCGTGGTTTGCCGGCTTGCTGGTGACCGCGCCGGTGATCGGGCACGCCAGCTGGCATGCGTACCGGGCTGCAGTGGCCCGCGACGCATTGCCGACCACCGCGACGCCAGCAGCACAAGCCCCCGGCTGAAGGCTGCGATCAGGGCAGCAGAACCGAGCAGCCCGTGGTCTTGCGCGACTCCAGGTCGCGATGCGCCTGCGCCACGTCGGCCAGCGGGTAGCGCTGGTCGATGCGGATCTTGACCTGGCCGCTTTCCACCACGGCGAAGAGATCATCCGCCATGGACTGGCAGCGCTCGCGCGTGGCGATGTGCGTGAACAGGGTCTGGCGCGTGACGTACAGCGAGCCCTTGTTGCCCAGGATGCCGGGCGCGAAAGGCGCCACCGGCCCGGACGCGTTGCCAAAGCTCGCCATCAGACCGAAGGGACGCAGGCACGACAGACTGCCTTCCCAGGTGTCCTTGCCCACCGAGTCGTACACCACCTTCACGCCCTTGCCGCCCGTGATGTCCTTGACGCGGGCCGCAAAGTCTTCCTTGGAGTAATCGATCATCACCTCCGCGCCGTGGTCCAGCGCCAGCTGGCACTTGGCAGCGCTGCCGGCCGTGCCGATCAGGCGCAGGCCCAGCGCCTTGGCCCACTGGGAGGCGATCAGGCCCACACCGCCGGCGGCGGCGTGGAACAGGATGAAGTCGCCCGGCTCCAGGCCCTCCACGGGGCGGGTGCGCTTGAGCAGGTACTGCGCCGTCAGGCCCTTGAGCATCATGGCCGCGCCGGTCTCGAAGCTGATGCCATCCGGCAACTTGCACACCGTCTTGGCCGGCATCACGCGCACCTCGCTGTAGCTGCCCGGCGGGTTGCTGGCGTAGGCCGCGCGGTCGCCCGCCTTCAGGTGCGTGACGCCCTCGCCCACCGCCTCCACGATGCCGGCGCCCTCCATGCCCAGCGTCAGCGGCAAGGGGTTGGCGTACAGGCCGGTGCGCTGGTAGACGTCGATGAAGTTCAGGCCGCAGGCGTGGTGGCGGATGCGGATCTCGCCCGGGCCGGGCTCGCCCACGGGCAGGTCGACGAGTTGCATCTGCTCGGGTCCGCCGTAGGCGGTGATCTGGATGGCGCGCGGCATGGAAGCTTCTCCTCTTGCAGTTCAGGGCGTCGCGGGCACAGGGCAGGCCCGCATGGTTTCAGACCCGCAGGTTATTCGATGGCGGCGGCCGGCGCCTGCGCTCGGGCATGGCACCATCGTCGGCATGACGCCGCGCCTGGCCCTGCTGATGACCCTGCCGCCCCTGCTGTGGGCCGGCAACGCGGTGATCGGCCGGCTGATGGTGGGGCAGGTGCCGCCGCTGACGCTGAACTTCCTGCGCTGGTCGCTCACTGCCGTGCTGCTGCTGCCGCTGGCCTGGAGCGCCCTGGTGCCGCTGTCGCGGCTGCGCGCACGCTGGGCCTACCTGCTGACGATCGGGCTGCTGGGCGTGGGCCTGTTCAACTCGCTGCAGTACCTGGCGCTGGTCACGTCCTCCCCCCTCAACGTCACGCTGGTGGCCTCGAGCATGCCGGTGTGGATGCTGGCCATCGGGGCGCTGTTCTACGGCGAGCAACCCACACGCCGGCAATTGGCGGGTGCGGTACTGGGCCTGGCGGGCGTGCTGTGGGTGATCGGCCGCGGATCGTGGGAGACGCTGGCAGCGGTGCGCTTCGTGCCGGGCGACCTGTACATCCTGGCGGCCATCATCGGCTGGGCCTTCTACAGCTGGATGCTGGTGCGGCCGCCGGCGCACATGCGCCCGCCCGAGCGCCCGCCCTGGGACTGGGCGGGCATGCTGCTGGTGCAGGTGGTCTTCGGGCTGATGGGCTCTGCCGTGTTCTTTGCAGGCGAGCAGGCGCTGGGGGCGCCGCCGGTGCGCTGGAGCCTGACGGTGGTGGCCGCGATCGTCTACACGGCGCTGGGCGCCTCCATCGTTGCCTACCGCTGCTGGGGGCTGGGCGTGGCCGAGGGCGGGCCGGCTCTGGCGGCCATCTTCAACAACCTCACGCCACTGTTTGCTGCGCTGCTATCGGCTCTGGTGCTGGGCGAGGTGCCGCGGGCGTACCACGCAGTGGCCTTCGCGCTGATCGTGTCGGGCATCCTGGTCAGCTCGACGCCGAGCACGGTGCACCGCGCCACCCCATGAGCGACGCGGCCTTCGACCAGGCGAGGGGGTACTTCGTGGCCGGGAATGCCGCCCTGGAGGCCGGGCGCCTGCGGGAGGCGGAACTGCAGTTCATGGCCTCGCTGCAGGCCCTGCCCGGGCGCCCGTCCACGCTGGTCAACCTGGCTGCCACGCGGCGCCGGCTCGGGCGCCCAGCCGAGGCGATCGAGCCGCTGCACACCGCGTTGGCAGCTCAGCCGGGCGACCCCGAAGCCTGGCATCACCTCGGCGCGGCGCTGGTCGACCTGGGCCGCCATACCGAGGCGCTGCAGGCCCTGGACCGCGCGATCGCTGCCGGCGCCGCTGACGCCGGCGTGCACTACCGCCGGGGTCTCGCCCTGGTCGCGCTGAATCGCAGGCCAGAGGCCGCACAGGCCTGGGAGCGGGCCCTGACGCGGGACGACCGCTTCGTGCCCGCCTGGGTGGACCTGGGTACCTTGATGCGCGACATCGGCCAGCACGACCGCGCCCGCCAGTGCCTGCAGCGCGCCGTCGAACTCGGCGCAGACGACCCGGTGCTGCGCTTTCAGCTGTCGGCACTCCAGGAGGGCACGAGAGAGGGGCCGCCGCCTCCCGAAGCGCCGCCGCGCGCCTACGTCCGCCAACTCTTCGACGACTACGCCGAGGGCTTCGACGCGCACCTGGTCGACGCGCTGGGCTACCAGACGCCGCAGCTCCTCGCCGACGGGCTGGCCGGGGTCGGCGTGGCGCGCTTCCCCGCCGCGCTGGACCTGGGCTGCGGCACGGGCCTGTGCGCGCCGCCGCTGTCCCCCTGGGTCGGGCAGCTCGACGGCGTGGACCTCTCGGCCAGGATGATCGAGCGCGCACGGGCCCTGGGCCGATACGACCACCTGGAGCAGGCGGACGCCGTCGAGTACCTGCAGCGCACCGACAGACGCTACGCGCTGGTGGTGGCTGCCGATGTGTTCATCTACGTCGGCGCGCTCGAGAGCGTGTTCGCCGGGGTGATGCGGGTGCTGGAGCCGGGCGGCGTCCTGTGCTTCTCGGTGGAGGTGGCCGAAGCGTCGCCCGCGGGGGGCCAGGCGGCCTGCGCGACCGGCTATGTGCTGCGGCCCACGCTGCGCTACGCGCACGCCGAGTCCTACCTGTCGGCCCTGGCGCACACACACGGGCTGCAGGTCTGCGCCACTCAGCGCCACGCCCTCAGGCAGGACCACGGCGCCGCCCTCGACGGGCTGTGCGTGTGGATGCGGCGGCCAGCTCTTGCCGGGCCCACCGGAAGCGTCGAGGCATGAGCGGCATGGACATCCTGGCCTACGGCGAGCCCATGGTCGAGTTCAATCAGACGGGCGAAGGCGGCGGGCGGCTGTACCTGCAGGGCTTCGGCGGCGACACCTCCAACTTCGCCATCGCCGCAGCCCGCCAGGGCGCACGCGTGGGTTATCTCAGCGCGCTGGGTGACGACCCCTACGGCCGCATGCTGCGCGAGCTGTGGACGCGCGAGCGGGTCGACCACTCGACGGTGGCCACCGACCCCCAGGCCTACACCGCGATCTACTTCGTCACCCACGACGCGGCAGGCCACCACTTCCACTTCTTCCGCAGCGGCAGCGCGGCCAGCCGCATGAGTCCCCAGGCCCTGCCGCTGCAGGCCGTGCGCTCGGCAAAGGTGTTCCATCTGTCGGGGATCAGCCTGGCGCTCTCGCCCAGCGCACGCGAGGCAGGCTTCGCGGCCATCGACTCGGCCCGGTCAGCCGGTGTGCGCGTGAGCTTCGACACCAACCTGAGGCGCAAGCTGTGGCCGCTCGCGCAGGCCCGCGAGGTCATGACCGAGGCCCTGCGGCTTTGCGACATCTGCCTGCCAAGCTTCGACGACATGACCGCACTGACCGGGCTGGACGATGACGAGGCCATCGTCGACCACTGCCTGCGCCTGGGCGCGAAGGTGGTGGCCCTGAAGCTGGGCGAACGCGGCGCACTGGTCGCTGATGCCGCGCAGCGCCACCGCATCGCGCCCCACCCCTGCCGGGCGGTGGATGCCACCGGCGCGGGCGACACGTTCGGCGGCGCCTTCGTGGCGCGGCTGGTGGCAGGCGATGCGCTGGCGCAGGCGGCGCGCTACGCGGCTGCGGCCGCGGCACTGTCCACGCAGGGCTACGGCGCGGTGGAACCCATTCCCCACACCGAGCAGGTCCGGCAGGCACTGGACGCGGCCGACGCGGCCACCAGCAGCGACGGCCACAAGGGCGATGCCGCCGACAATTCCCGCTGAACCTCACGGACCCACCACAAGAGCGATCGCCCTGGCCTTCAGCGCGTCCCGAACCCCACATCCCCAAGGAGCCCCCATGTCCAACCCCCAGCGGCGCGTCCTCGTCACCGGCGGCACCAGCGGCATCGGCGCCGGCATCGCCCGCGCCTTCGCGGCGCAGGGTGCGGAGGTCACCGTCACCGGCGCGACCGAGGCCGAGGCGCAGCGGGCCCGTACCGACCCGGCACTGGCTGCGCTGCACGCCTGCCACGTGCTGGACGTGCGCGACGCGGCCGCCGTCGAGCAGCTGGTGACCGGGCTGGGCGAACTCGACGTGGTGGTGAACTGCGCCGGCACCATCCGCCGCGGCGCCGAGCACGACCCCGCCGCTTTCGCCGACACGGTGGACATCAACCTCAACGGCACCATGCGCGTGTGCGCCGCGGCGCGGGCTGGGCTGAAGGCCCGCGGCGGCTGCATCGTCAACACCGCCTCGATGCTGAGCTTCTTCGGCGGCGGCCTGGTGCCCGGCTACAGCGCCAGCAAGGGCGGCGTGGCCCAGCTGACCAAGAGCCTGGCCATCGCCTACGCGGCCGACGGCATCCGTGTCAACGCGGTGGCGCCGGGGTGGATTGCCACGCCGCTCACCCAGCCGCTGCAGGACGACCCGCAACGTTCGGCCACCATCCTCGGACGCACTCCCATGGGCCGCTGGGGCACGCCCGACGACGTGGCCGGCCCCGTGCTCTTCCTCGCCAGCCCGGCAGCCGGCTTCGTCACCGGCGTGGTGCTGCCGGTGGACGGCGGCTACCTCGTGGTCTGAACTTCAATTTCTCTGCAGGAGCTTTCGATGACCCAAGCCGTACCGCCCGACTCGCAGAAGTGGCAGCCCTACCGTCACCCCATGCCCAAGGAGTCGCCGCCCGAACTGGTGGTGCCCGACGCCATCCCGCAGGACGAGCGCATCTGGGTGCCGGTGGATGACAACGTCTGGTTCCGCCCGCTGTGCCTGTCGGCCTCACGCGGGTACTGGATGAACCTGCTGCGCGTGCGCCGCGCCGGGGTGCTGTCGCGCCACCGCCACCCGCAGCCGGTGCACGGCTACGTCATCAAGGGCCGCTGGCGCTACCTCGAGCACGACTGGGTGGCCACCGAGGGCGCCTATGTCTACGAGGCGCCTGGCGAGACGCACACCCTGGTGGTCGACCCCGACGTGGAGGAGATGATCACCATGTTCCAGGTCAACGGCGCCATGATCTACGTCGACCCTGACGGCCGCTGCACCGGCTTCGACGACGTCTTCACTCGCATCGACAAGTGCCGCCGCCACTACGCGGCCAACGGCCTGGGCGAGGGCTACATCGACCAGTTCATCCGCTAGCTTAGAAGGTGCCCGGGTAGGCACCGCCGTCCATCAGCACGTTCTGGCCGGTGATGTAGCCGGCGTGCACGCTGCACAGGAAGGCGCAGGTGGCGCCGAACTCCTCGGCAGTGCCAAAGCGCAGGCTGGGGTTGAGCGCGCACCGGGCCTGCGCCACCTGCTCCAAGGTCTGGCCGCTCTTGCGGGCCTGGCCCTCCAGCGTGGTGCGCAAGCGGTCGGTATCGAAGGGCCCCGGCAGCAGGTTGTTGACGGTGACGTTGCGCGAGGCCAGCCGTGTCTGGCGTGACAGGCCGGCCACGAACCCGGTGAGCCCGGTGCGCGCGCCGTTGCTCAGCCCCAGGATGTCGATCGGCGCCTTGACCGCGGCCGAGGTGATGTTGACCACCCGGCCGAAGCCGCGCGACGCCATGGCGTCGACGGTTGCCTTGATGAGCTCGATCGGCGTGAGCATGTTGCCGTCCAGGGCCTTGATCCAGGCCTCGCGGTCCCAGTCGCGAAAGTCGCCCGGCGGCGGGCCGCCGGCGTTGTTGACGAGGATGTCGATGAGCGGCGCGGCGGCCAGGGCCTGTTCGCGGCCCTGGGCCGTGGTGATGTCGCCGGCCACGGCCACCACCTGCACGGCCGGGTTCAGCGCACGCAGCTCGGCCGCGGTGGCCTCCAGCGCCTCGCGGCCCCGCGCCGTGACCACCACGTTCACGCCCTCGCGCACCAGCGCCTGCGCACAGCCCTTGCCCAGCCCCTTGCTGGCGGCGCACACCAGCGCCCAACGTCCTGCGATGCCCAGATCCATGCCCTTGCTCCGTTGTGTCTTGCGATGCGGCGCCCGATGCCGCGCGCGTGTTGCTTGCCGCGCGGATTGTGGGCCAGCGCGCCGCAGCCCGCAGCCCGCAGCGCGCGCGGCTCAGCGCCAGCGCGCCAGCGCCCAGACCCCGGCCAGCACCAGCACCGTGCCCATCAGCACCCAGGCCGTGAAGGGCTCGCCCAGCAGCAGCACCCCCAGGACGATGGTCGAGATGGGGCCGATCATGCCGGTCTGCGCGGTCACCGCAGGACCCACGCGCTCGATGGCCATCATCACCATCAGCACCGGGGCGAAGGTGCAGGCGGTAGCGTTGATCACGCTCAGCCACAGCACCTCGGGGGCCACATGCAGTGCGGTGTCCAGCGGCCGCAGCACCGCGTACTGAAGCAGGCACAGCCCGCAGGCCACGGTGCTGGCCAGTCCGGTCAGGCGCAGCGAACCCAGCCGCCGCACCTCCTGGCCGCTGTACAGCAGGTAGACCGCGTAGCTCAACGCGGAGGCGAAAACCAGCAGCGAGCCCAAGGCGACATCGGGCCCCTCCATCGAGACCTCCTGCCCCACCACCAGCGCCACGCCCACATAGCTCAGGCCCAGCGCCGCCAACTGGCGCACCGACACCTTCTGGCCCAGCAGCGCCCAGCCCAGCAGCAGCACGAGCGTGGGGTTGAGGTACAGGATCAGCCGCTCCAGGCTGGCACTCACGTACTGCAGGCCAGCGAAATCGAGAAAGCTGGCCAGGTAGTAGCCGCAGAAGCCCAGGGCCGTCACCACCTTCCAGTCCCTTGCTGTCAAGGGCGGCCGGCCCCGCCCGGCCCACCAGGCCAGCGCCACGAACAGCGGCAGCGCGAACAGCATGCGCAGCATGATCAGCGTGACCGCGTCCACGCCATGCCGATAGGCCAGCTTGACGATGATGGCCTTGCCCGAGAACGCGATCGCCCCTGCAGCCGCCAAGGCCAGACCGCGGCCCTGCTGGTAGCGCTCCGGGCGTGGGTCGCTTCCGGGAGGCACCTTCTGCTGAGCGGAGTTCACGTTCCCAGGTCCTGCGGGGCGGCCCGCTCGAAGCTCCATTCGCGCTCGAATTCCCGGTACCCGAGCGCCTTGTACAGGTCGATGGCAGGCGCCTCGATGTCGGCCAGCATGATGATGTCGGCTGCCCGCCAGACATCGAAGGCGTAGCCACTGACGGCGTGTACAAGGGCCGAGGCCAAGCCCTGCCGCCGCCATTGCGGATGCGTGGAGACCCGCTGGAAGCGGCAGGTTGCGCCGGCTTGCGCGGGTGGGCGAATCAGACCGCAATCGGCGACGAGTTCGCCACCACACCACACGCCGAACCACTCGGCGAGGCCCGCACCCTTCATTTCGGCATAGCAGTCGAAACTGCGTCGCAGGAAATCCCGGTAGCGGTGGAGCGGAATGCCACGGGTATCGGCGCACTCCAGTTCGATGATGGCCTCGAGCTCACGCGCCCAATCGATTGGCCGTACCAGGAAGTCAACGGCCCGCGCGGGCTTGGGAGCACGCAGATCGCCAGGACCCAGCCGCAGCACCCCGTTGACGTGCATCGGCAAGCCGGCTGCCACCCAGGAGGGCAAGCGTTGCCCCAGCCAGGGCAGGTTGATGCCAAACGCCAGGTGTGAGGACAGCGGCTGCCTGCGGGTGATCTCCACCTCGAACCGCTCGATCCAGCGGGACAGCTCTTCATCGGCAGGCGCCTCGCGCAAGATCAGGCAGTTGCCCCAGCGGAAGGTCGGGTTGCCGGGCGTGAGCACCACCAGGCAGTCGTCGCGCTCCTCGATCGTGCTGCCGAATCGCAGGCGCGCCACCTCGGTGCGCCAGCCCGGGCGCAGGTCTTCGATGCGCAAGCGCGCCGCCCCGTTCAGAAGCCAGCCGCCAGGCCGTCGCGGCGCGAGTCGCTGGCGGCGGCGTAGCCTTCGGCGCCCGGGTCGCCCAGGCGCCAGATGAACTGGCCTGAGCCGTAGTCCTGGTAGCTGTCGGCGAAAGGCTCGACGCGGTGGCCCAGGGCCTTCAGGCCTTCTGCGGCGGCAAGACCCTGCTCGGCATTGACCAGGCCCGAGTTGACGCGCCAGCGCGGCGCGTCGCAGGCGGCCTGGGGGTTCTGGTGGTAGTCGATCATGCGCACCAGGGTCTGCAGGTGGCCCTGCGGCTGCATGTCGCCGCCCATGACGCCAAAGCTCATCACCGGCTGGCCGTCGCGGGTGAGGAAGGCCGGAATGATGGTGTGGAAAGGGCGCTTGCCCGGTCCGACGACGTTGGCGCGGCTCTCGTCGAGCGTGAAACCGTGGCCGCGGTTCTGCAGGCTCACCCCGTAGCCGGGCACCACCACGCCCGAGCCGAAGCCCATGTAGTTGCTCTGGATGAGGCTGACCATCATGCCGCTCTCGTCGGCGGCGCTGAGGTAGATGGTGCCGCCCTGCGGCGCCAGGCCGGGGCCGAAGTCCTGAGCCCGTGCCGGGTCGATCAGGCGCGCGCGCTCGTCCAGGTAGGCGTCGTCGAGCATCTGCTCGGCGGTGACAGTCATCGCCCGCGGCTCGCCCACGTGGCGGTAGACGTCGGCGAAGGCGAGCTTCATGGCCTCGATCTGCAGGTGCTGCGAGGCCGTGCCGTCCACCGGCAGCGAAGCCATGTCGAAGCGGTCGAGGATGCCCAGCGCAATCAGCGCGGCGATGCCCTGCCCGTTGGGCGGGATCTCGTGGACGGTGTAGCCGCGGTAGTCCTTGCGGATCGGCGTCACCCACTCGGGGCGGTAGGCAGCCAGATCGGCCTCGGTCATCGCCCCGCCGTTCGCGCGGGCGTGCGCGGCGATGGCCGCAGCCACCTCGCCCCGGTAGAAGGCCTCCCCGCGCGTTTCAGCCACCAGCCGCAGCGTGCGGGCGGCCTCGGCGAAGGCGAATCGCTCGCCCACGTGCGGCGCGCGGCCGTGCGGCAAGAAGGCCTGGGCAAAGCCGGGCTGTTGCGTGATCTCGGGCAGCGAGGCGGCATTGGTCCACTTGTGCTGCACGATCACCGGCACGGCGTAGCCGCGCTCGGCGATCTCGATGGCCGGGGCCATCAGGTCGGCAAAAGGCAGGCGCCCGTGCTGCTCGTGCAGGGCCATCCAGCCGGCCACGGCACCGGGCACAGTGACGGAGTCCCAGCCGCGCTTCGGGGGCGTCCTGGCCTCGTGGCCGTACTTGCCGCGGAAGTAGCCGGGCGTCCAGGCCGCCGGGGCGGATCCCGAGGCGTTGAGCCCTTGCAGGCCCTTGCCATCCCAGAGGATGCAGAAGAGGTCGGACCCCAGGCCGTTGCTGCAGGGTTCGACCACCGTCATGGTCGCGGCCGCGGCGATGGCCGCATCCACCGCATTGCCGCCGGCCTGCAGCATCTTCAGGCCCGCCTGCGCACCCAGAGGGTGCGAGGTGGACACCACATTGCGGGCGAACACGGGCGAACGCTGGCTGGGGTAGCCAGCCTGCCAGTTGAAGGGGTTGCTCATGAGGAGTGACCGGTTGCAGGGCCGGGGTGGGTCTGGAGGAAGGGCTCGAAGCCAAGAGAAGCCGCGCGGAGACCCGGATTGTCGACGCGGCCCGCGCCTGACGGGTCCGCTGGGGCATGGCCCCGTTTCAGGGCACCACGGGACCGTCGACCTGGGAGTCGGCCACGTAACGCCTCACCACCGGGGCCTCGGGGCCGACGTGGAAAGACAGCCGCTGGCTGCGCAGCTCGGCGTCAAAGGCCGTGAAGCGCTCCAGGCGTCGCTGGTGCTCCAGCCAGTTCTCGTCGACGAAGTACTCGACGTAGCGCCCCGGCTGCGCCACGTCTCGGAACAGCCCCCACGACAGGGCACCCTGCCGCAGCCGCGCCCGGCGGGTGCGCTGCATCACCTCGGCAAATGCCACGGCCTGCGCCGGGTCGATCTGGTACTCCAGGGTCACCATCACGGGGCCCTCGTCAGGCCCGATCTTGATGCGGGGCTCGGGCACCCCGCCCGCGTCGGCCGGGGTGAAGTCGGGCTCGCCCCGCCCCTCCACGCTGATGTGGCGGGTGAACACCCAGACGACCACCCCAGCTACCGCGGCGATGACCACCGCCGTCTGCACCGAAGTCCAGGACGCCACCTGCCCCCACAGCAGCGAACCGGCCGCCGCACCGCCCATGAGCGACATCTGGTAGATCGACATCCCGCGCGCGCGCACCCAGTCGGGCAGCGCCGTCTGCGCGGCCACGGCCAGCGAGTTGGCCACCGAGATCCAGGCCATGCCGATGACCACCATCGCCGGCAGCGCCACCCAGACTTCGGCCACGGTGACGGTCAGCACCGACAACACGGCGTGCACCCAGGTGCCGATCTGCACGAAGCGGTCGCGGTCGAAGCGGGTGCGCCAGCGCGGGAAGTACATCGCCGCGACGATGGCCCCAGCGCCCATGCACGACAGCATCACCGTGAAGGTGGCCGGCCCGCCGCCGTGCAACTCGCGGGCGATCAGCGGCAGCAAGGCGCTCAGGGCAACGCTTTGCAGGAAGAAAAGGAACACGCGCAGCAGCACCGCCTTCAGGCGCGGGGACTGCCGCGCATAGTTC
>Ga0315902_10005165_pt1 | contig 18508 bp, 14 predicted proteins | sample LakEriMetagenome_9_FD_203523 | JGI IMG/M metagenome (GOLD analysis project Ga0315902, IMG submission 203523) | Freshwater fungal communities from buoy surface, Lake Erie, Ohio, United States - Buoy 12 MA117 | ecosystem: Environmental > Aquatic > Freshwater > Lake > Lake biofilm | place: USA... | reverse complement strand
TACCAGCGATTAGTTGCTTTTGGTGCTGCCGGCTCGGTGATGCTAGCGCCGGGAAGCAAGATGCCTCCGGGATGATAAGACCCGTCAAAAGGTGGGGTTTTAATCGGTGGGTGGCACCGATTGAAAAGGTGGGTGGCACCGATTGGGTTGATAGCTAAAAGGTGGGGTTTGGGGTGGGCATCAAGGATTCTGTCGAATCAAGGTCTGGTTGGCTAGCCAAAGAAGGGGGCGGAGATTTCCACGCCTACAGTTCAAGTCTACCTAGCCGAACGGGCGAACTACTGCTAATCTCTTGTGCTCTGCAATTTGAGAGTTCGTCTGGGATCATTTGAACCTGGGCTAGCGATCGATCCATAATGGGAAAAGACCATGGTCAAGCCACACCGGAAACTGAAAAAAGCCAATCATGGCCAGCGGCCCGCTAACAGCAAGGCTCGGAAAGCCAAACGCAAGAAGATCCGTACCTGAGCGGATTGAAAAAGCTGCGTTTTAGCGGTGCGGTTGACGCTGCCGCTAGATGCTATCCAGTTGTCCAAGAACCCCTGCCGGGAATAGCCGGAGGGTTTTTTTGCGCAGAGCGTACCTAGATGTTGTTTTTTCCCTGTGTTTAAGGGAATGGACGCTGAACGCGAAAGTGGAATATGACAGCGCCAGGCAAAGACTACATCGTCGATCCAAATTCTCTGGATTTCGGCAACATCATCGCGGATATCGATGAGATTCGTCGTCACAACGCGCAGCGATTCGAGATGGAGCAACTGACAGCGGTCATTTTCGAGGACCGCGAGAAGTTTCGTTGCGCCGGCTTTAAGGATGTCACAAACGACGAGTTTTGGGTGAGAGGGCACATGCCCGGAATGCCACTGATGCCGGGGGTCGTGATGCTGGAGGCGGTGGCACAGCTTTGTAGCTATTTCGCTCACAAATACGATCTACTCGGTGAAGGTATGGTTGGCTTTGGTGGCCTGGAAGAAGTTCGCTTCCGCGATCCAGTGCTGCCCGGCACACGACTGGTCCTCATGTGTGAATTGCTCAAGGCGCGACGGAACCGGATGATTGTCTGTCGCTTTCAGGGCTTGGTTGGACTGAACATCGCCGTTGAAGGGATTCTGAAGGGGATTCCGATTCCGACGGACGCTCTCGCCAAAATGATGTCCTCGGTACCTCCACAGGGCTCTTGATCCCTTTGCTTTGTTTGAGCCCATCTCGCAGTCCGCCAATCCAATGAAGTCAAGCGAACGCCCTGACTTCGGTATGGTTTTTTACCTCGTGCGACGGGATCTCTCGACCGCTTCTTTCCGTCGATCCTTGCGTCGCTTTTGACTTTCATGGTTTGCGGTGGGCGGTGCTTCGTGACAGAGATGCCTATCTTGAGCAGGCTGGTTGCAACCTGATAGACTCTGGGAACTAAGTGCTATGCGTCTGGCCCCGGGGCCGATCGATGGGGCGCAAGGATCTGGGACGACAAAGAGGCCGTTAGGCCGGAGAATCAGGCATGTTTTCGCGTTGCATGGCGTGTGTGGGATGGATGATCGGACTGGGCTTCGTCAGCACAGTCATCGCGCACCCAGGCCACGGACTCACCCAGGCCGCTCCTCATTCGGTGCTGCATTACACGTTTGAACCGGTCCATGGCATCTGGCCAACCCTGGCGATGTTGCTGGTGATGGGCATTGGGTGGTTTTGGAGCAGCCGCCGCGCGAAGAAAGTCACCGCACGATCGATCCGCGGTAAGTGAAACGCGATCGCGGGGGATCGATTCGGGAAAATGCCTGAAATCGAGTAACAACAGCGACGTGGAGGTCGATCCGAATGACAGATCCATCGATCTCGCATCCACTGTTTCGCAACTGGGATGCTTACAGCACGATTATTGATCGCAATTGGATGATGCATCGGGAGATCCAGTCTGGGGTCGCAGATCATCTGAGAATGTTGCATCGACCGTTGCGGGTTCTGGATCTTGGATGTGGAAATGGCTGGATGGCCCGCCAGTGTCTGTCCGGTCGATCGGTCAGCCACTACGTCGGCATCGACTTGTCGGACCATGCGATTGAGCAGGCGAGGCAAGTCGCCCAGGAGACAAAGTGGCCAGAGGGTGCGAGAGCAGACTGGGTGGTTGGCCGCATGGAGTCGGAGGTGGAAGGGCTAGTAGATTCTTCCTTCGACGTCGTGTTCACTCATTATGCACTCCATCATCTCACTACCTCCCAGAAGCCGTCGATGGTGAAACAGTTAACCAGCAAGATGGTACCGGGCGGGCGATGGTACTGGAGCGACGTTGTCCGTGCTGAGGGGGAGACGCGAGAAGCCTTTCTCCGACGAATCCAAACGGAAATCGAGGGGTGGAAGGACTTGGCTGAGTCGGAGGTGCAGAAAGTGATAAGGCATATCTGGGAAAGTGATTTCCCAGAGACGGTTTCGCAGATGAAGGCCTGGTGTGAAGCAGCAGGAGTGGTCATGGAACCAAGCTTTCTGCGAAGTCCTTTTTATGGAGCTTGGTCGATTCGCAAGCCATCGGATCTTGTGTCGAGTGCCCCTCCAGGAACAGACTGAACTGAAGCCCTAAATCCATCGGCATGCCAGGACAATCTCTCGCAGGAGGGGCGAAGCGATGGGGCTGGATCCACCAAGCATCGTCGCACTGCGGTGAACTAGTTTGAGAGGTTCGGCTGCTCGATTGCAGGTCTCGAGTTGTTCCGAATCGTTCCCGTCTTAAGGAATCACCAATGTCTGTTTGGCACCAAATCTATGTGCCGGTTGGTCGCAGTGTGCTGTGGTCTGCACTGGTCGCCAGCCTTCCGGTGGTGGTTCTTCTGGGCTTGGTAGGGTTCACTCGAATCAAGGCTCACATCGCCGCCTTGCTGGGCTTGCTGGTTGCCATTGGTGTGGCGGTAACGATCTACCAAATGCCGGTCGACTTGGCGACGATGGCAGCGCTCCACGGCGCCTTGTATGGGCTGTTGCCAATTGGCTGGATTGTTCTGAATGCCATTTTTCTTTTTGATTTGACGGTGGCATCGGGGGACTTCCAGCTGGTGAAACGATCGATCACGTTGTTGGCATCGGATCGACGGATCCAAGTCCTTTTGATCGCATTTAGCTTTGGTGCCTTCATCGAAGGGGCAGCCGGTTTTGGAACTCCCGTCGCGATCTCGGCCGCCATGTTGATCGGGATTGGCTTTCGGCCTCTGGAAGCAGCCGGCCTGTCCCTGTTGGGCAACACCGCTCCCGTTGCCTTTGGAGCCTTAGGGACACCCCTGATCGCACTGGCTGCTGTCACTGACCTTCCTTTAGGGCACCTGAGCGCCGCTGCAGGACGTATCTTGCCGCTCTTCTCGCTGCTGGTTCCTTTCTGGCTGGTCTGGGTGATGGCGGGAGTTCGCGGGGCTCTAGAGGTATGGCCGGCATGCTTGGTCGCGGGAGGCAGTTTTGCTTTGGTTCAGTTTTTGGTCAGCAATTACCATGGTCCTTGGTTGGTTGATGTGGCCGGTGCGATCGCATCGATCGCCGCTCTGATTTTGCTTCTGCGGTTCTGGAAGCCTGCACATGTTTGGCGATTTGAATGGGAGCTAGAGGATCAGGGAGGCGAGGATACCGTCACCGACTCGTCCTTGGCGGTGCTTCGAGCCTGGATGCCATGGGCTTGGATGACTCTTTTCGTTTTTGTCTGGGGGACTCCGCAATTCAAGCAGTGGATTCAGGGTGGAGCAAAGGAGTCGTCGAGCGTTCTGGCGAGTATCAGCAAGTTCGAGATTCCGATCTGGCGGTTGCACGAAGCGGTGATCCGGGTCCCGCCGGTGGTTTCCAAGCCGATGGCCGAGCCGGCGATCTTCAAAGTCGAGTGGATGGCCGCAACGGGGACCGGACTTTTGCTTGCTGCACTGGTCAGTGGTCTGTGCCTGGGCTTCGGGCCTCGTCGCCTGTTCCAGATTTATTGTGGCACCTTGTTCCGAGTCCGCCTCTCCCTGCTGACGATTGCGGCCATGCTGGCTCTTGGTTTCGTGACCAAGGCAGCGGGGCTGGATGCTACGATGGGGCTGGCCTTTGCATCGACTGGGGGGCTCTTTCCGTTTTTCAGTGCGATGCTCGGTTGGCTGGGGGTGGCTCTGACTGGTAGCGACACTTCATCGAATGTTCTTTTTGGAGGGCTGCAACGGATCACAGCCGAGCAACTGGGGCTCAATCCGATCCTCACGGCAGCCGCCAATACGACGGGCGGTGTGATGGGGAAGATGATCGATGCGCAGAGTCTGGTGGTGGCGTCTGTTGCGACGGGGCATCAAGGCGAAGAGGGGCAGATCCTGCGTTACGTCTTCTGGCACAGCGTCGGTTTGGCGGCTCTGGTGGGCTGCGTCGTCTTTGCCTATGCCCGCATCCTTCCGTCGGGATGGATGCCGTCCCCCTGAGCTAGTCGGCGGTGGAGGAGCTGGCCCGCAGGGGTTATCCTTCCCCGTCTTGCAGCGTGGGTCGGATGGCCAGGACCAGAAAGACGGAAACAACCGCGAGGCTGGCAAATGCCGAGAAGATGCCCCAGAGCGGAACGTGCCAGTCCTGTAGCTGCCCGAAGCCCCAGTCTGCCAGGCCTCCGCAACTGATGCTGACCAGATTCATGATCCCATAGCCTGTGGCGCGCTGATGCTTGGGAGCGATCTGGCAGAGGATCGGCATGTTGTTGCAATCGAAGAACCCCCATCCGATGCCAAAGAGGCAAAGGAAAGCAACTGCCATGGTCAGGGAGCCTACAGTGGGTGAAAAGCCAACTCCGAACATGGCCGGCACAATAAGGCTCATCCCCAGAGCGCTAACCCAGATCCTGCCTCTTGGAGAATGTCGCATCCAACGATCTGCCAGCCAGCCTCCAACGATCGCTCCGGCGATAGCCGCCACCTGCCAGTAGACGGTAGCCGAGACACCCGCTTTTCCTTGGCCGATCTGGAATGATTCTTTCAGGATTGCCGGCATCCAATCTCTCACCACCCAGCCAGCGATCGCGGGCAGGGTGAAGTAGGTTACCAGCAGCCAGAAATTCCGATTGGAAAGAAGGCCTCTGGTGAGGGATGGATTCTGGCTGGGATGCTCCTTTTGGAGGCCTGGTGCGGGATGGAGTCCCAGGAGCCAGATTAGCGGTAGCGCGTAGGCGATCCCGATCCAACCGCACGACTGAAATGCCCATCGCCATCCCAGCTCTGGCTTATCGGCGATGTAACCGCTGAAGCCGCCCAGGATCACCCCCAGGTAGATCCCCATCTGGTGCAATCCGACAGCCCGGGAGCGGGTTGAAGCGGGGTGGTACTCGCTGATCAGCGCCAGGGCGGTTGGAATGTAGAACGCCTCGCTGATGCCCATCATCGCACGGGCAGCCAGCAATTGATTGTACGACTGGACCTGTCCGGTCCCCCAGGTGACCAGGGACCATGCAAGCAAGCTGAGTCCCACAACCCAGCGTTTGCTGTAGCGATCGGCAATCCAGCCACCAAGCGGACTGAGCAACGCATAGACCCATTTGAAAACAGCAAGGATCATGCCCCATTTGGCTTGTTGGTCGATCCCCGGGACATCCGCGATTACCGACCCTTTCATCGATGCCAGCATTTGCCGATCGAGATAGTTCAGCAGGGCAACAGGAACCAGCAGACCGACGACAACCCATGCAAATTGTCGATGCGCTTTCCAGCCCCCGTCGTTATCCACATCCATCCCCTTCGGTAGCTGGAATTCCCAGTCGTTTCATTTTTTTGTAGAGCGTGGCTCGGTTGATGCCAAGCGACAGCGCGGTGGCGACACGGTTTCCATCATGTTCGCGAAGGGCATTGAGAATCAACTGACGCTCCGGCAAAGCCAGAGCCTCTTTCAGCGAATGGGATGGATCGAGTCGAGGAGGAGAGGGAGGCAGCAGTGGGGATGCGACTGACGCGCCGATATGACCTAGGTTCAGGTCGCTTGCGGTGATCCAGGGACGCCGCGCCAGCAACACCGCTCGTTCGATCGCATTGCGTAGTTCCCTAATATTGCCAGGCCAGCGATAGGAAATCATGGCATCGATAGCCTCTTCGAGGAAACCATCAATCTGGCGTTGGTGTTCGACGGTAAAACGCCGTAGGAAGAACTCAGCCATCCCCGGAATGTCATCGCGGCGTTGCCACAGACTTGGAACGGTAATGGGAACCACATGGATCCGATAAAAGAGATCTTCGCGAAATCGCCCCTGGCGCACCGAAAGCGCCAAGTCGTCGTTGGTGGCGAATACCATTCGAACGTCGACTTGTCGCGTCTGCCCTCCACCGACCCGTTCAAATTGAAGATCTTGAAGTACTCGCAGAAGCTTCACCTGCATCGCCGGGGATGCGGTAGCAATTTCATCGAGAAACAATGTGCCTCGGTCTGCCTGTTCAAAGCGTCCCTTTCGGGCTGCCACTGCCCCGGTGAATGCACCTGCCTCGTGCCCAAAAAGCTCGCTCTCCAGCAGCGCCTCCGTGAGTGCTCCACATGCTACTTCCACGAATGGATCCGCATGGCGCGGCGATTGCCGGTGAAGGGAACGAGCCAGTAGGGTCTTGCCTGTCCCGTTTTCACCCACGATCAGGACGGGGACGCGAGATGCAGCCACCGAAGTGATCTTCTGGCGCAGTTCCTCCATCGCGGGGTGATCCCCCCAGAACAACTCGGTATCCGCAACTCGCCCGGACCCTTGATTGGGTGCGGGATGTGTAGGGCTGGCGGGGCGAGCAGGATTCAGTGCCAAGTCTCTCAGCCAACCACTCAGTTGCTCCGGGCGCTCCAGCACCGGAAGGGAGAGCCCCTGGATAGCCTGCCGCTGGGAAGGCCGCTCGATGTGGACTGCCGTGCGCAATGGCCAGCGAGTCTGAGCCAACTGCAGGTCCTCAGGGACGAGACGTGTCTTGGCATCGAGACAAAACACGGACGCCGATTCGTTGCCGAGCTGGATGTGGGGACCGAGTGCTGTCCGGAAACTGGAGTTCCCAGGCGCAGTGAATTGGATGTCCCAGCCCGCAGTCAACGCCGCCTCGACCCAAGCCGACAAGGGTTGTGGCAGCCTGCCGCTCCAGTGCAATTGATGAGGACGAACTGCGGACACCGTTGGCTTCCTCCAAGAGAACGACGGTAATGGAACCAGCACAACGATTCCGCGATAACCATACGTCGTGAAAAAGCGACAGCGGCTCCGAAAAGTCGACTGATTGAGACAAGTAAAAATAACCCAGTCGCTAAAATCCCCAAAAAACGTGCCATCGGCATTCCAGTAGTGAACTTTGGTGCATCAACCCAATTTCTTTTGAATTGTTTGTCCTTTGCGAGTTTTTCCCGCATTACCTTGGTGGATCTCCTGGTGGGCAAAATAGCGAAAAATCGCATTCAACCCTTTTTGGGGGACTTTTTTTGGGTTACACTCTAGTCTCCTGAATGGGAAATCGGCTACTCTTCGGAGAGTTCTATCGGGCGAGGGGAAAGTGGGTGCCCTGAACAGGGGGTGAGGTGCGGGGGTGGTTTCTCGGCATTTTGCTTTGGAACTCCGGGCTGCTTGGGTGAAGCGACTGGGGATTATTTGGGAATCAAAGTAAGGAGTGGTTCGATGTCAATCCGAGTGGTGTTCGTCGATGATCATGAGGTGGTGCGCCAGGGAATGGCCGCCATTGCCAGGGGCACGGAAATTGAGTTAGTGGGTAGCGCCGGCAACGGGGAAGAGTTTCTCCGGATGGTCGACGATTTGAAGCCTGATGTGGCACTGATCGACGTGCGGATGCGTGACGAAGACGGATTATCGATTCTGGAAGCGCTTCGTAGGAAGCACGAGAAATTGCCGGTGGTGATGATTTCCACCTACAACAACCCCACCTACATCGCTCGTGCGGTCACCAAAGGGGCCGCCGATTACGTGCTCAAGGGATCGGCTCCTACCGAACTTCTTGATGCGATCCGCCGGGCTGCAAGGTCCGAGCAGGCGCCTGAGACAAGTGTTTTCCATGAAGTGCAGACGACCATGGAGAGAAAGAAGGAGCGGGGGGGGGAGTACCGGGAAATGCCTTTGACCAATCGTGAGCGTCAGGTACTGCGACATATCGCTCTGGGTTTGAGCAACAAAGAGATCGGAATGTCCCTGAACATCAGCGTCGAGACGGTCAAGGAGCATGTGCAGAACATCCTGCGGAAGCTCAATGCTCCTGATCGAACGGCAGCCGCGGTCTGGGCGGTCAAGACAGGCGTGATTGAGTAGCGGACAGAGCGATCCTGAGATCGCAGACGTTAGTACGGGTTGGACCAGTACGGAACAGCGTTCCAACCTGAGTGAAGAAAGAGTAAGCATCGCAGCGGTCGAGAAAAACGAAGGGGTCGAGTCCCAACTGCTGCGTCACCGTCAAAGTCGTTTGATCAATCCAGGCGCCCGCTGCATCGGTGGGACCATCTTCGCCATCGGTTCCTGCGCTGAGAAATGTGCCTTGTCGCAGCAGATCGATGCGGCCAAGTTCGATAAGCCGGCAGAGCACCCCGAGCGCTAGTTGCTGGTTGCGGCCTCCTTTTCCCTGGCTTTCGGTCGGGATCGCTACGGTTGGTTCGCCGCCCGAGAGGATGCAATTGGCAGTTCCAACTTCTTGCCTGTCGTGAATCGCGATCCAGCGATCGACCAATTGCGAGGCCACCGCTCGCCAGTCCCCTTCTTCGGGATCGGGTGGCAGCACGTCAGCGCGAATAGCCAAGTGGTCTGCATGGCGGGAGGCGGCTTGGAGGGCCATCTGGTTGTTAGCCAGGAGAGCATAATCCGACTGGATCGGAGTTTCTTGTCGGATCTTGGACGGCGGAAGCTGCAATGACTTGGCCCACTTTTCTGTAGCCTTGGCTACACCTTTCGGCCATGGCTCCTCCTTCCTTTCCAGCTCTGCCAGCACAGCCATTGCTTTCTCTCGCCAATCGAGTGGTCGAGGGATGGTGGGGCCGGAAGCGAGGGTGGGAAGGTGGTCGTCGAGCACATCCGAAATGGCCAAGGTGATCCATCGCCGGTCAGGTGCATGGAGCAGCAGGCCGCCACCTTTGACACGGCTGAGCGCAGTACGGACCGCATTCAGCTGATGAATGTTGGCTCCCCGGCGACTGAGCAGTTGGGTGACTTGCAGTTTCTCTTCCAGAGAAATCTCCGGGATCGGATCGACCAGCAGTGCCGATCCGCCTCCGGTCAACAGGCAGATACAGAGGGTTTTTGAAGGTGCCGAAAGGAGCATCTGCCGGATCCGAGCCGTCCCTGCCATCGCCTCTTTGGTCGGTTCATTCCTGCCGGCGGGGCGAGCGGCATGGAAATGGATTGGTCCAGAGTTTGGTGCAGGAAAGCTCTGCTGGGGGACATTCAGCCAGCCGGACATCGTCCAAGGGCAGTGGGCCTGCTGCTGGAAAGATTGCCTGAAAGCATGGCCCAGCCAAGCGGCCGCTTTGCCGCCACCAACCACCAGCACCTGTTGGTGATCGGCGAATTGTACAGGCTGTTCGATTCCCCGAATGCACAGTCGATCGGCTTGCCAATCGAGGCAACCGGCGATCGCTTCGTCGGCCTGAACGGCGCGGACTCCCGACCACCAGAGATCGACCGCCAATTGCGTCATGGATTGGAAGGGGGGCAAAGCTGCGGTCCCTATGAAAAAACCTTCCCCGTTTTGAGCGGGGAAGGTTTGAGTTCGGCGTCAATTCCTACTTTCGGATCAGATCAGTAGGAAGGTTTGCTGGAGAAGTCCAGGTACCACAGCCCGTCATCCCATTCGAGGCTAACGCGGCGCCATCCCAGCGGAACCTGTGGATAAGGATAGAAGGGACCGATGTAGGGCCAAGCGGTCGCCGAGTACTGCTTAGGATAGGTCACTGCTGCATAGTTGGGATAGGCAGCATAGCTAGGCCAAGCGTAGCTGGGCATGTTCGGCTGATCGTAGCGTGGTACACCACCGCCGTAGGAAGGTCCGGAAGCCATTGGCACGGGGCCTGGCTGTCCCACCATACCACCCACGGGCCCGCCGACACCTGCGACTGGCGAGGTGCCCACTGGGGTGCCGATGGTGCTTGGCGCGAAGGCTCGCGGTGCAGCGATCGGGGCTTCCAACCCTGGGACCGCCACGCCTGGAACTGCGACACCTGGAATTCCACCATCCTGTGGAACCATGCTGCTGGCGGCCTGCACTCGGCTTGCGGGGACGATCGAGATGTCATCGATCACCCGCTGGACGCCGGAGGTCGATTGGATCGTCTGGAGAATCTTCTGCTTGTGCTGAGGATTGACCACCCAACCACGGGCCCAGACTTCGCCACCCACCGTGGAGACGTCCAGGTCGAACTTGCTGAGAGCCCCAGCACTCTTTTCGGCTGTCAGCTTGTCGATGATTTGATCGGTGATCCTAGCATCGCCGGCCGAAGCGGTTGGCTTGGCAGCAGCCGTCTGAATGGCACCGCCAACATCCCCTTCACTGGTCGATGCCGGCTTCACAGCTGGCGTGACCGGCGTCGGCATTGCTGGGGGAGCGGCCATCTGAAGGGCCAGATCTTGAGCCGGCTGGATCGTCGTAGCAGTTGTCACCTTGATCTGGTTGACAACTTCCTTGACGTCCGTCACGGATCGTGCGGTTGCCAAAACCATCGCCAATTGGTCTTCCGATCCCACCTTGCCCGACAGGATCACCTGACCCTGATTGACGGTCAGATCGATATCGAATCCCTTGAGAGATCCTTCGGTCTGCTTTTGCTTGAGCGAGGTGACAATGGCGTCGGCAATTTCGCGATCCCCCGCCATCGCGGTCATCGGCGCAGTTGCGGTGATCGTGGCGATCGCCAGGCCGAAAAGAAAACGTCGCATGGAAACTTCCTCCGGTATTCCTTCGATTAACGTATTGGGCATCCTGCCCAGGCTGGTCATCGACCAATGTTTCCAAGCCCTGTTCCCCAACCGATCGCTGACGACTAGGCTGAAGTTCGGACGTTGCGGGGAAACGTACCGGACTGCCCCCCATGGACAATCCAGCGATTGTCATTGCTTGCAGCCGCCTGGAACTCCCAGGACAAACAGGTGCCCGCTTCCCTGCGGGCGCCTCCTTGCTCGGGTGGATCCGAAGATGCGTTTGCAGCAATCCTTTCCTTGTTTCGGCTAGCGCCCCGGTTCAACCAAACGTTTTTTCCGATTTTGACGCCCTTTGAAGCCGATCGAATCCTTCCGGCTGATCGTACAACCGTTTTCCGAGGCAACGTTTTTGCAATCTGCCCAATTGGGGATTGCTAGCGACTATTCCCTTGCGTTGGTTCCCGAATCGGACGGTGCGATCTTCTGTGGGCTTGAAATCCTGCTCTCGACGCTACCCCTTTTGCTACCGCTTGCCGTCTGCAAGGGAAATGGTTTGTTCTGGGAGGGCCGTATCCAAATGCTTACCGCTTTGGTTGCATCGTAAGTCCCTTCGGATCGTGAAACCTTAGGCAGCGTCTAATGGGGGGCACCGCTCAAGTAGCAGGACCGGTCTAGACCTTGGCGTCTTTCCCTAAGCTAGACTGATCAGGACTAGCACGAGTGCCCGATGGTGGAATCGACTGCGCCGTGAGAGAAGGCAAGAGAACAGAGAAAAGTAAGTAGGGAGGGCGTTCGGCAATTCAATGGGGGAGTTGGAAGGGCGGTATCGATGGATGATCGACTGGTACAGGAATGCCAGTTCCCGAGGGTCACTTAGCGTCAGCCACTGGGCGGATGCGATGGGTGCGGCGTTGTCTCCCTGGCAGCGAGCCATGCTGGAGGAGCAACGCAGGCTCCAGGAGAGGGCTCGAAAGAAGGTCGCTTATCCCCACCAGTGGCTCTGGACCGCACCCCTTCTGGAGCAATCGAGCGATCAGTGGACGGCTGAGATGGTGGCGCAGGCGGTGCCAGCTGGTGTGGCTTGCGTCGATTTGTGTTGCGGTGTGGGGGTCGATGCAGTCGCCTGGGCAAGAGGGCGTTCGCGAGACTTGGTGGCCATCGATCAGGACCCCATCGCCTTGATGCTGACGAAGTTTCATGCCGAACTTCAAGGTGCGCCGATCGCGGTGGAGTTGGGGGCTGCCGAGCGGTTTGAGGGTTTGGCGAGCCATTGGGTCCATGTCGATCCGGACCGACGGCACAATGGGCTTCGGCACAGTCGTGCCGAGCAGATGAGTCCCACCTTGGATCAATTGGTTTCCATCCGTGAGAATTCGGCCGGAGGTTCGATCAAACTGGCCCCAGCTACGGTGGTGCCGGATGGATGGCGAGATGCTACTGGCAGCCACTGGATTTCGTTCAACCGTTCCGTTCGACAGCAGCGGTTATGGTGGGGCAGCGAGCAGTATCCGGTCGGCACCAAGACACTTTCTCGCGGGAGATGGATGGAGCGGGGGGCTATCGATTCACTTCAGGTCCATTGGATCCATTTGCAGATCCCTTCCGATTGGCGCGGCCCTGAGCCGATGCGGGATGTAAGCCAGTTGGATCTTCTTGCTCGCTATGTGGGCGACTGTGATCCGGTGGTTCGCGCCAGCGACAGCACGGTAGAACTAGCGGGGCATTTCGGCGTGTCGGTTCTTGGCGATCGCAATGGATACCTGCTTGCGGATCGGCCTGTGAGGACTGCCTGGGTGGATTGGTTTGAGATCCAGGAGGTGATGCCTTGGGATCGCAAACGCGTGCGGCGATGGCTGAGGGAGAGAGGAATTGGAAGACTGGAGATCAAGACACGAGGGGTAAAGGAATCGGTCGATGCACTGCGAGGGCAGTTGGCCCTTTCGGGAGACCGGGAAGCGACACTGCTACTGACCCAAGTCAACCGTAGAGTGTTTGCCCTTCTTGCGCAGAGGTTAGGTTCGCAACCAGAGTCCCCAGGCGTTCGGGAACCATTGTCTTAGATGCCAAGCCGCTGGGGCCGGTACTCTCCGCACTGGGGGCCCTGAAAGGTTCAGGAGGTTGGTTGCAGAACGACCTTCATCGCACCCGGCTCACCAGCATAAAGCCGTTCGAACCATTTCGGGCCATCGGCCAAGGGAGCCACTGCGGTGATCAGCGGTTCCACCTGGATCAGTCCGCGTCTCATCAGGTCGATACACTCGGGGATTTCTCCATTGGATGCGCAGCTACCGTAGAGTGTCAATTCGCGGGTGACGATGGCTTGCAGTGGCACTTCCACCTTGGGTGCAAGGTTGCCCACCAACGTGATCGCACCTCCACGCCGGGTGCATTGGATCGCCATCTGAACCGTTGCTGCGATGCCGACAACTTCTAGGGCGACGTCCGCACCGCGACCATCGGTTGCCTTCATCACTTCGGCGACTGGGTCGTGCTTGGAGGAGTCGATCGTGATGTCGGCCCCCAATTTTCTCGCCAACTCCAGTTTGTTGGGATCCAGGTCGATCGCGATGACGCGGGAGCAACCAGCCAGTCGAATGGCCTGGATCACCAGCAAGCCGATCATGCCACTGCCGACGACGACGGCGGTTTGGCCGAGCGAAGTGGGGGTGCGATTCGCGGCATGGACCGCGATAGAGACCGCTTCGATCATCGCTGCATGGTGGAAAGGAAACTCGTCCGGCAACCGGTAGACAATATTCTGTGGCACCACCACATACTCAGCAAACGCGCCATTACGTCGGAATTCCTGGCAAGAAACACCAAGCACCTGCCGTCTCTCACACAGATTGATTCTTCCGGATCGACAGGCTGGACAGGTGCCGCAGGAGACGGTCGAATCGAAGGTGACGCGATCGCCCGGTTGGAAGCGGTCGACCTGGCTTCCTCTTTCGGCGACCACACCGGCCGCTTCATGTCCCATAACCAGCGGGGGGATGCGACGGCCTGTGGATCCATCGTAGCCATGGATATCGCTTCCGCAGATCCCGCAGGCTCGCACCTGCACCAGCAGTTCGTCCGAGCCAATCTGTGGCCTTGGAAGCTCCACCAGTTCCAGTTTCTTGTATTCTTTGAGCAGCATCGCCTTCATGACTTGGACTCCATTTCCAGAATGCTGGAGATCAGCGGCAGTAGTTGTTTCTTGCGGCTGACAACCTGTTCGAGTTCGTAAAGGTGCGAGTCGACCTGTGGATAATTGATTTCATCCCAATTCTTCGGTTCATCGGACAGCAGCAGCAGGCTGCTTTGCTGGACGATATCGGTGACCAGGAGGGCGGAGAAATCGAGTTTTCTTTCGCGGGCGAGATCTTTCAGCGACTGGTGTAGTTCGTCTTTACGAGCCCAGAAAAGATCCCATCCTATTTCCTCGATCTGCGAGATGGAAAACCGAATGCCGTGTTCCTCGAATTCCTTGCAGTCCTCGCGCACGACATCGCGAGCCGCACAGACGCGGAGCGCCGACCCGATTCCGAAAAAGTCCTTCGCAAAGGCTTCCAGATCAACCGGGCAAAGTGGTCGAACCCATTCGAGAAGATCGTGATCGACCTGAGTGGCGGTTGGTGAACGGAGGAAAAGTGTGTCCGAAATGATTCCAGCCGCCAGGCAGAGGGCAATTCCAGGGGTGGGCGTGATGCCGCTGTAGCGAAACTGCCTTGCGACCAAGGTGCAGGTCGATCCGACAGGATCATTGATGAATCGGATCGGCTGGGATGTTTTCAGGGTGCCACCGATCCGGTGGTGGTCGAGCACCTCGAGGATATCGGATTCATCGGCTCCCAGAACGGCTTGGCCCAGCTCGTTGTGGTCGACCAGGATCAGTTGCGGCCGTGGCGGATTGAGCAGATCGGATTTGGATAGCACTCCGATCAGATGTCCGTCAGGATCGACGACCGGAAAGAGGCTTTGACGCGTCCGGTCGATAGCAAGCCGTGCTTCCGCCAAAGGCATTTTGCTGGGTAGAGAAAGGAAGTCATTCTTGAGGGCGGCGTGAACACTTCGGGCTGTCTTCAAACGCATCGTGGTCGAGGCGGTGTCGAAAGGACTAAGAATCACTGTCACATGGTTGGCTTTGGCCAACTGCAAAAGTCCTGGTGACAACTGGTATCCACCAGTAATCACGATCGCTCGCACTCCATGCTCCAATGCTGGAAGTTGGATGGTGGGCCGGTCACCACAGACCACCAGCAGTCGTTCCGCTGGGAATCGCTGCATCCGCTGCGTGAATCCCTCCGCACTCATCGCCCCCACCATGATGAGGACCGAACAGAGTTGGTCGATATTTTCCTGATGCTGGAAGGTTCCTTCGAGCACCTTGCACATCTTTACCAGGGAGCTTTGGACCTGACGGGCCTGTAGTGGGTCGGAGTCCCCCTCGAAGATCACGTGCATCAGATCGAGTAGTGTCAGCATCCCTTCGACGCGACGGTCGTCACCGAGTACCGGGATATTGCTGAGCCGATGGGACTGCATCTTCTCATAGACTTCGTAGAAGACCTCCGTCCGGTGCGCGGTGATCGCCTCCCTTCGGCACAGGTCGTCTACCTCGGGACGAACATCCATGATGATGCGAGGGGCTGGCAAGCCAGCAGTTTTCAGCACGAACTCGGTTCGTTTGTTGAGGCTGCCGCAGCAAGCAGCGATCGCATCGGGCCTCGTTGTCTTCTGCAGGTAGTCAGCATACGCGATCGCCGAACAAATCGCATCGGTATCAGGATTGCGATGACCGAAGACGAAGACTGACATAGGTGAATCAGGTTCCCTGAGGCGACATGTCGTCCGGAGCACCTGCCCCTTGCGTCCGGGGGCCCGGCGAGCGATTCCAGTGCCATCGTCGTCGGGACAACCTGATTATAGATGGGGAGTACCGATCCGGCGACGCCATTTTTCCGTTCCCCGAGTGGGGCAGTCGACGTCTAGCCACCGCAAAGGCGAAAAGAATCAACCTCGTGGGAGCATTGGCTTGCCCAATCAGGTTGGGCTGGAACCGTTCCGAATGAATCGCAGCGGCATTTCGTCGAGAGGGTCTACTAGGGCCAGTCCCACCTCTCCCCGAAGTAGTTCGTCTAACCGCTCCCCAACAATCTTTTTTCTCCAGCCTTGAAGCAGCGCTGGCGGTTCCTGTTGAGAGTTGCGTTTGGCATTGATGCGATAGAGTGCGTAGTCTCGCAGGTCATCGGTGGTTCCGACCAGGGCCGGCGATAGCGACTGCTCGCGGCATACATACGCTAAGCCAGCGTGCAGGAACTGGGTAACCATGCTGGAGATCGTCTGGTAGCCATATTTGGTTCGCTTGGGCCACGGAGGGCAAGGCTGACTTGCAGAGGCGTCGACGACCTCGATGACTTCATTCCAGGAATTGCGGAGCAGTCGTTGGTTCATGCCGCGAACGGAGTCCAGTCCCATCCCGCCACGGGGAGCCTGTTTGGCGATCTCAATCAGCAAATCGTCTCGAAGGATGCGACGGGGTGGTTGATTGCGTTGTCGCGCCTGCTGCTCGCGCCATTTCCAAAGTCCATAGGCTACCTGCAGCGATCGGCCATCCAGAGACTGGATGCCCGAAACACGAAACCAGTTTTCGGAGGTTTCCGATTCGATCAACTCGGACTTCCGCCACTCCATCTCCTCGTCCATCCAGTTGCGACGTCCAAGCTTCACCAACTGATCGTCCATCGCTCGATAGATCGTCAACAGATCATCGACATCCTGAATGGCATATTGAAGCTGGCTTCGAGAGAGCGGGCGTACCCGCCAATCGGATCGTGTGTGCCCTTTTGCCAATTGTCGGCCGGTGTAGCGCTGAACTAAGTTGGAGTAGGATGATGGGAATTCAAGCCCCAGCAACCCGGCCGCGACCTGAACATCGAAAAGGTCCGGAAACCCCCTCCCAGCAGCCCGGAATGCAAACAGGAACTCCTCTCGAGCCGCATGGACCACCACGCGGCGGGAGGGTGCCAAAATCAGTTCCCAGAATCGGTCCAATGGACCACAGTGAAGCGGATCGATCACCGCTTTCCATTGATCGGTCGCCAACTGTAGAAGGCACAGTTGAGGTCGGTAGCTATCCTCAGAAACAAATTCGGTATCGAATGCCAGCAGAGTGGCCGATTCGATGCGTTGGCACAACGTCTCAAGCGCTGCGCCGCTTTCGATCAATTCGAATGCGTTGGAAGACACGGAGTGGGCAATCTGCTTGTTGCGAGGTCTGGCGTTGGTCAGTCAGCACACCAAACCACCTGCCAGGGCAGTTGGTCACCATGGCGGTAGATAGCCCGTTGGGGCCGAAGGGGTGCGACGGCGGGAAATCGAACACCACAAAGTCTTGTAACGGTTTACGGGGCCAAATGCAACCGGCCGTTAGCGATTGAGACGTCGAGGATCGACTTTTCTATGCGGGTAGTTTGGTGGCTGGTTCTTTGGTGGCTGGTCCGTTGGGGCATCCAATGCACGAGGCTTCTTGCCAAGCTACCTAATCAACTCTATCGTTCAGCATGCCTGCCTGGAGGAAGGATTGAGGTTTTTACATACATCCTGCGTCCCCTCTTCGCATGGGGCCGCCTTCTGGATCGGATTCACTCCCGCACCTTTCTTCCCTCAGGGCTCGCCGATGCGTCGTTCGGAACATCCACCGCAAACTTTCACGCCGACCGAGAGCCCCATGGATTTGACGCAAAACAACAGAACGCAGCTCCTGGTGAGTGTTCGTTCGGTTGAGGAACTCCAGTTGGCAGTGGAGGCGGGAGTGGCCTGGGTCGACTTGAAAAACCCCGATAGCGGTTCCTTGGGGCGCCCCGCGCTAGGACTGGCCCAGGAGGTCGCCAATCGGCTGGAGGCGTTGCGTCAACACAAGGCCTTTCGAGGGGTTTTCAGCGTCGCACTGGGGGAGTGGCAGGAGTGGGTCGGATCGAAGGAAAACCATGACGCGTCGATCTGGAGGCGGTTCGACCATTGCAAGGTGGGTTTGAGTGGTCAGGCCGACTTGCGGCAGGTATGCGAATCGATCGAGCGAACGATGCCTTTGGAGTTGGCTGGCAAATGGATTCTGGTTCATTACGCCGACCAGGATGCGGCGAAGGGGCCTTCCTTTGATGAGGTGATGCGAGGAACCTTGCGCCTTGGTTCAAAGCATTTGCTGGTCGATACATTTCAGAAGGATGGGCGCAGTCTGGCTGACTTGGTTTCCGATGAGACGATCGCGAGTTGGGTGGCCGCTGCCAAAGCAAACCAAGTGACTTTAGCGCTGGCCGGGTCGCTGCGCGTCGACCAATTGGCTCGGGCCGCCTCCTGGGGAGCCAGCTGGATCGCAGTGCGGTCTGCTGTTTGCGAAGGCGGGAATCGAAGGTCGCAAGCCAGTTACGAAAAAATCCGCGACGCTCGTGAGTTGCTGGAGCGAGGGGAGACCCGGTAATCGGTTTGATGTTGGCGGGGAAACCCAGTCGGCTACCTGAAGGTGCGTTTCGTGTCAGATAGGATCTGTTCGGGGAGCCGGAAGGAAAAGAAGGTCTTTCGATTCAGGATCGATGGCTTTCTTCCGAACCTGTCCAAGTCTGCAGGAGTGCTTTCATCGCTTCGATCGGCATTCCCAGATGCCAGGCGGTGGCGATCCCCGCCAGCCATCCCAGAACG
>Ga0315902_10005164_pt1 | contig 18512 bp, 13 predicted proteins | sample LakEriMetagenome_9_FD_203523 | JGI IMG/M metagenome (GOLD analysis project Ga0315902, IMG submission 203523) | Freshwater fungal communities from buoy surface, Lake Erie, Ohio, United States - Buoy 12 MA117 | ecosystem: Environmental > Aquatic > Freshwater > Lake > Lake biofilm | place: USA... | reverse complement strand
CGTCGAGTCGATATTCTCGGTGAGTGATCGGACGGCAATGCCCCGGCGGTTGAGATCATCCAGGGTGTCAAGAAGTTGACGGACACCTCGCCCGAGCCTGTCGAGCTTCCAGATAACTAGTTGGTCCGAGGGTCGAGCAAATTCGAGAGCAGCGGAAAGCTGGGGACGATCGGTCCGCAAGCCACTCGCATGCTCCTCGAATACCCGTTCGCAGCCTGCCGCCAATAGAGCATCCCGCTGCATGTTCAGTTGCTGGTTGTTTCGCGAACAGCGCGCATATCCAATGAGCATGATATTCCCATAACTCAACTTTGAATTCTGTAAATAGAATTCAGAATTGGGAATGAGTTATGAGAACGAATTTCGTCATACAATCATCATTATTCAACAATCTGACGAGAATCCCAAATACGATCGTATTCGAGAAATCTATTTCTCGATCAACGGGGCAGTGTCTTCCTCGGATGTTTTAGCAAGTTCTCCCACGATAATCTTGGTCACCTCATCTATTTTGAGGGCCTGTTCGCTACCTTCGACAGAGTCGCCGTCATCCGGCTCTTCTCCTGGGTTTTTCTCGGCGTTGTAGTTAGCGACCATATTGTCGTGAACTTCAATATACCAAGGGGGGAAGTCGGCGATATGTTGTTCCAGGTCAGCTTTGATGAATGGTCTGTGCGTGTAATTGTCGAACTCGCGATAGAACGCGTCGCAATATCGCCTAACATCATCTCTACTGCTGGAGCCAGAGCCAGTAAGTGTGTCTTCGAGGCGCGACAGAGAATTCGGCTGACTAAGATCAAGCCAGAAAATGGGGTAGTCGACTCCTCCGAATACGCCCTTTAGTGGAAGTGCACCTCCATAGCGGACGGAGAATTCATCTATAAGGTCGTCTTGCCTCGGGCTGGTGAGGGCAAGGATATATGCGACATCAACGCCGATTATGAACTTCCTGGGGCTGGCCTGCCCGGCAATCCGAAAACCGATGTCGATCGATGGACCAATATAGTCCACCTCGATGTCAGACTTTTTGCCCTTGCTTTCGTAGTGAGCGTCAAGAAGGCGACCGCTTTCAAGAAAGAAATTATCGATCTCGCCGGTCTCAAACTCGGTTGAAGACCCAATAACCACCTCCTTGTTCTTGACGGGAAAGCCCGCAGTCCAGGCGGTAGCTTTAATATCAAGTCGAGGGTCTCTTGCTTTCACAAAGGACTTTAGGTGTTGGACTGCGTCAGTCCAGCATTTCAATGCGATAGCAAGTTGTCGATGATCGTCGAGAACCTTGACGAAGAGAACTTCGTCACCAATGGTCTTCCAAAGGGTGGGAGCTTCTCCGAATAGCTCTGGCTGATTTGCGTGCTCTTGGCTTTTGGTCGTCCACCTACCGATAAATTCACGCTGAGACTCGATGTAGAATCCCTGGATGATCGAAAACCAATGGGATCGGTGCTTTAGTTCTTCTGTTGATCCGTGACCGCGCGACTGTTTCAGCGCGGTCGAACCAACGATGTCGGCACTAAGAAATAGCCGCAGCCTCGGCTTCAAAAACTCGGGGCAAGCCATGCATCAAGCCAATCCAAGTTGGCGAGCGCGAACGTCTGCAGCCGCGATCGATACACCAAACGCTGCCGCAACGGCGGCGATGTTCCGATCGCAGCGGAGGTATTCTTCCGAAAATTCTGAACTAGGCATCAGGAAGGCAGCGGCAAACCAGTTGGCCTCCCACTCGATGCGGTCCGATCCCTTGCGAAGGGCCATCATCGGCCCCTCGATTTGTGCGCCGTGATGCCTCCGCCACATGTAGTGCAGCATGAAGTGGCCGAGTTCGTGAGCGATCGTAAAACGATCTCTCAATTGGCCCGTATGGGTTGGCACGATGATCGTGAACTTGGTCGGCGACTCGACAAAGAGACTACCCGATCGGGCGGGGTCTTCCGTTAGCGTGTCTTGAATGCTGACCTTGCCACCAAGCCGCTCGACCAAGGCCTGTATGTCGTCACCTGGGCCAAATCCCAATTGCTTGGCAATTGACTCAGCGAAGGCAAATACGTGTGCCTTGGGCAGGTTGGTTTGCTCTGCCGGTGCGTATCCCGCGCGCGTCATTCCGCGACCTGTCGTTATTGGGCGACTCAGTTAGCACAACATGTAGTGGTTGAAAAAGGGTATTCATTCTTTGTTCTTCCGAGGATGCGCGATCGCTATCGACCGCGCGAGGAAGCGGAAGGTGTGGTCACCCCAAGCGCGGCCAGCTTCAGCGGTTTTGACCAAGGCCCCTGTTGCTAGTCGAAATCCCCATCGAGGTCGAAATGGCCCAACGGATGAAACAATTCGAGGGCAGGCAGCAGGTGCTCTTGGGTCTTGGCCCGAACGGTCCACCCTTCGCCCCCGGCGAGAATGACGGATTCGATCTCGGCAACGATCTCAGCGGAAACGAAGCGATTTCCTGGCGCGTGGGCGCCAGTGAATAACCAACCATGTGGTTCGGTGCGGACGAAAAGGCAGATTACTCCCAGGGGCCGATACACAGCCGCGACCCATACACCTGACAAAATCTTTCCGAGTTTGGATTCCAAACAATTCCGAAATTCACTCGCGACACGTCGGACATTCGAAGTTGTGACCAGTTCCCAATCTGGATGAGATTCAAGTCCGAATTCGACAGGGTCAGGCCGATCAGCACGGAGCAGCCACGACCGGCACCACTGGGTAAGTGTGGCCTTTGAATCGGTCAGGGATTTCCTCAGGGCGAGGTCGTCGGCATTGGAGCACCAGCGTCGGATCAGGGCGATGTTCGCTGATATCTGCGTGGCCTGCTCGATGGATCGAATGCGCCGAATGAGGGACGGCACCAGGAGCACGGGATCAACAGCTTCGATGATGTCCAGTCGGGCTTCATCCAGCCGCTCAAGCTGGAGGATTGTTCGGCGGCGTTCTGTTTGCAGAGGATCGCTACTGGCGAACAATTCGAACAATGAGACATACCGCCCCCGAGCCAAGGGCTCTGGTCCCAACTTCGCCAACGCGCCAATAAACCCCTGAGGAACAGACCCCATCCCCGCATGAATTATCTCACGCGGGGTCATGGAACGCAGAACGCCTCCCACCTGCTCGATCGCTTCCGCGCGTGATGACGGAGCGTCCCCTCGCGTTGGCAACCCGGCGAGGAAGCGATCCGGTCCTTCCATAATTCCAAAGTCGACCAGGGCGGAAAAGGACTGCTTCCATGAATTTGAAAGGCGGCATGTCTCTCGGAGGAAGCCAATAGATTTGGTGTCGATGGCTACGGCAGCCTCAAGCGGCCAACCGCTTAGGGCGGACACCATTCCTGGCGAGCTTTGGCGGACCTCGGTGTTGAAATCAGGCTGCTGCAACCGGAGTCCTGGCGGGAGGGCAAAAACGTAATGCTGAAAACAGTTCCCAATATCACAATATCAATGAACTAGTCAAAGGAAAAGACATGTGTAAGAACAACAAATGAAAATCACGATATTACACAGAGCAACAAATCGTCAAAAATAAGCACGAGTGATATTTGGAATATATTGGTGACGATGAATTTTCGGGCCTTTCTTGCGGCGTATGATCAAGGGGTGCCGAACTCTCTAATCTAAATGATGCCACCGCCGCTCATTCCCCCAGTTGCAACAGCACGTGCGGAACGCTGGGGGTTGGATGTGCCGCCGAACGTCGGCAAGGTATCGCTCCAACCGCGAGCCTGATTTCCCGCATGTCTGAGAAGCTCGACAGAATTACGAAATTCATTAGCTACGTCGCCACTCTGAAGGGGGACGAAAAGGGCGAGGCGCAGGTTTTCTGCGACCGTCTGTTCCAGGCCTTCGGTCACGAAGGATACAAGGAGGCTGGGGCAACCCTAGAAGATAGAATCAAGCAGACGGGGGCGAAGTCGACCAGTTTTGCAGACCTCGTCTGGAAGCCACGCGTCCTCATAGAAATGAAAAAGCGTGGTGAGAAATTACACAAACACTACGATCAAGCTTTCAATTACTGGCTCAACGCGGTTCCTGAGAGGCCGCGATATGTGGTCCTGTGTAATTTTGATGAATTCTGGATTTATGATTTTGATCGACAACTGAATGATCCGGTGGATCGCGTTCAACTAACGGAGCTTGGAGATCGCTACACAGCACTGAATTTCCTGTTCCCGGACGATCCACGACCAAATTTCGGGAACGATCGAGAAGCGGTGTCGCTGGCTGCGGCGAGCCAGATGGCCGAGCTATTCAAGCTCCTGACGAGACCGGCTCGTCCTGCTGGGAAACTGGGGCAGAAAATCTCTCGCGACCAAGCGCAGAGATTCCTGCTGCAGCTTGTCGTTTCACTGTTTGCTGAGGACATCGATCTCCTCCCGAAGGACACGGTCCAGGGCATCATCGATGACTGCCTTGAGCATGGGCAGAGTTCATTTGATCTTTTTGCGGGCTTGTTCCGGCAGATGAACGACCCATCCCCTGCAGCCGGTGGGCGATATGCAGGGGTCCGGTATTTCAACGGGGGGCTGTTCGCCAAAATCGAGCCGATCGAGCTAACGCCATTTGAACTAGAACTGATCGGTCTTCGTAAGGGCGCGAAGGACGGTGCCAAAGCCGGTGTTGCATCCCAAAACTGGGCCAAGGTGAACCCAACGATCTTCGGCACGATCTTTCAAAAGAGCATGGATGCCAAGGATCAGCACAAAAGTGGCGCCCACTACACTTCCGAGGCGGACATCCAGCGCATTGTCGGCCCAACCATCGTCGGGCCATGGCGAGAGCGGATTGAGCAGGCTCGGAGTGCGGACGAACTGATTGACCTCCGGGCCGGGTTGTCCGCGTTTCGAATCCTCGACCCGGCCTGTGGGTCAGGCAATTTCCTATATGTTTCCTATAGGGAACTCACCCGCCTGGAGATCGACATTCTGTCGCGGTTGAAAGAGATGTTGTCGCCCGACGAGTTCAACAGTCGGGTTGTCGCCTCTCATTCAATCAGCCCGAAGCAGTTCTTCGGCATCGAACTCGACCAGTTCGGAGCAGAGTTGAGCAAGGTAACGCTCATGCTTGCGAAGAAGCTGGCAGTTGATGAGGCAAATGCCGCCCTAAAGCAGGATGGTATAAAACTTTCGATTTCCGCTACTGACTCACTCCCGCTCGATAATCTTGATTCGAACATCATTCGGGGAGACGCTCTATTCACAGAGTGGCCCGAGGTTGAGGCGATTATCGGAAACCCCCCGTTTCAGAGTAAAAACAAAATTCAAAAAGAATATGGGGCGATTTATTTGAATAAACTCAGATCGGCCTATCCGCAGATCAGCGGTAATGCCGACTACTGTGTGTATTGGATTCGAATCGCCCATGACAAACTTATGCCGGGGCAAAGGGCTGGTCTTGTGGGGACAAACACCATAAGGCAAAACTATAGCCGTGAGAGTGGACTTGACTATGTTGTAGAGAATGGCGGTGAAATAACACAGGCCGTTTCAAGTATGAAGTGGTCTGGAGAGGCCAATCTTCACGTCTCTGTAGTAAATTGGATAAAGGGGGAAATTCCGGGGAAGAAACGATTATACCTCCAAGAGGGAAACGATCCTGAGGAGGGCTGGAGCACATTCGACCTGGACCGAATTCCTTCCTCACTTAGTCCCGACATTGATGTCACAAAAGCAAAATCCCTACTCGCGAACTCTGCTCGCGGCGGATGCTTTCAAGGCCAAACGCATGGTCATGATGGCTTTCTGCTTGAACCGTTGGCAGCCAAAGCGATCCTCGCAAAGGATTCTAGGTGCGCCGACGTTGTGCACCCATTCCTTATAGCTGACGACATGATCGGGGGAATTGACTCCCGACCGACGCGCTATGTGATCGACTTTCAAGGCAAGGAGTTGCTTGAGGCCCAGGCATACGCAGCACCCTTCGCGCGGGTGAAAAAGCTCGTCTTGCCGGACAGAGAGGCCGCCGCGCGAGACGAGGAGAGCCGAAATAACGAGGTCCTAGCGACAAGCGCGGGGGCGAAGGTCAATCATCACCATGCCAATTTTCTGAGGAAATGGTGGAGGCTGTCTTGGGAGCGTGGTGAGCTTAGCGCAGCATTGCTTGATTTGCCCCGCTATGTTGTCTGTGGACGTGTCACTAAGAGACCAATTTTTGAGTTCATTAGTTCAGACATTCATCCAAACGACGCACTTCAAGTATTTCCGTATGATGATGATTACTCGTTCGGGATACTACAATCTGGCATACATTGGGCGTGGTTTAATGCAAGGTGCTCTACGCTTACTGAGAGGCCGAGATATACGTCCAACACGGTATTCGATAGTTTCCCCTGGCCTCAAAGCCCTAGTTTGGCTCAAGTGCAAGCTGTCGCGAAGGCTGCGGTCGAACTTCGGACGTTGAGGGCTGAACTCCGCGCGAAGCACAAATTGTCCTTCCGTGATCTCTACCGCACATTGGACCTTCCCGGCGACCAGCCCATGAAGAAGGCTCAGCGGAAGCTCGATGTGGCCGTTGGGGAGGCGTATGGGATGGCGGGAGCGACGAACGTCCTGGAGTTCCTGCTCGGACTGAATTTCAAACTGGCGGATCGGGAGGCGGACAATCAATTCGTCCAGGGGCCGGGTCTCCCCGCGATCGTCGGCGATAAGTCGAAATTCATTACGTCGGACTGTGTGAGCATGTGACGAGCGGAGTGGACTATTGGATTTTCGAGAAATCCACGCCGTTGAACGTCAGCATCGAAATCGATTCAAACAGCGTCTTCATGCTGTAGCCGCTGTCATGAGTGCCCGATGCGTTCCGGGCTTTCGGATAGGCTCTCGCGACCTCCGAGGACGCATGGCCGCAAATTGCATCCAGATGCGGCTCCGGAACGCGAGCATCATTTCCGAACCGCTTGAACGTGCCTCGGAAGCTATGAAATTTCTTGAATTGGTCTGAAACGACGTGTTCAGCCAGATAGCCATGAAACCACTTCGACCAACGAACTGAGCGGCCATACAGCTTCGCCCTTTCGTCAAATCCCTCCCAGAGACTTCCATTGTCGCCGACGAGCTTACGGCGCCGTTCGAGGTGCTCCAGGAACCCTAGTTCAACCATTTTTGGGTGAAGGGGAATTGTCCGAAGGGACGACAGCGTCTTGACCGTCTTGTCGCCCTCGGTGGTGATCGACACCTCGTGGAATTCGGCTTGGTCGCCCTTCCTGATGTTGGCGACCGTCAATTGGAGAATCTCTCCGCGACGGGCGCCGTGAAGCAGGGCGAATAGCGGGAGCCATTTGGAGGTTTCCCCTCTCCCTTGCTTTGGGCGAAGGCCATCGGAAAATATTGGCGAAGAAAAGAGCTTGTTCAAATCCTTCGCAGAGAACGGCTCGTATTTATTGTCGACAAAATCATCGAGGATAATTTGAATATCAAACGGATTGGTAGAATCCGCGTTGTCGTCAAAGTCGCCCTCGCTTTTAACGAAATTCACAATCGCCTTGAGGAGATTCAGAGTTTTGTTGATCGTTCCCGCATGTCTATTTTCGTAATCGCTAAGATCGAGTTCGACTAGTTCGCGAATTGGTAGATCGCTGAGGTGCTTGGGAAGTCCCTTCGGAATTCGACAAAGCAGATCGCGAAACTCTCTCGCCATCCTCCGGGTGATCTGCGGGACTTCCAGGTCGCCATGGGTCTCAGTGAACCGGCGGACGGCGTATCGGGCTTCGATAATGGTGCGGTCAGCCCTCGCTCGGCTGCCCACGACACTAGATGGTGTCGCCCACCGCTCCAGAGCTTCTGTGAGGGTCGTTTGGGCCTTCGGCGATAACCTCGGTGCCTCCGGAGCCAACTGTGGCGCCTGTGGTCGCTCAAGGGGAGCGGGAAGAGTGGTCGGCATTCCCGAGTAGTCTCGTTGATACCATTTCTCCTCGGTCTTCATTATGTCGAACCAGGCGTTTCGAAGCGCATTCCAAAATACATACTGGTCGGCACCACGTTCGCTGAGAGTGTATCCAGTTCCGAGGATTAGTTCATTCATCCATTGACGAAGCTGTGCGTCTTCAATTTCACGATGTTTCATCCAAACATCGGTTTCGTATGACTTTTCGGGCGGCCTCAGGCCTCCATTAATTTTATTTTCTTCTATAAGCCGACCATACGAGTATGGATCGCCGTTTATTACTGCCTGCGCCCGCCGATAAAGTTCGTGCTCCTTCCAGTGGGTCACTAGTCGGTGAATCACATCGGGAGGCGGGCGATTGGGGGCGGCAAGTTTCCTGGAGGCTTCAAGCTGCCTTCGAGCATCCTGAAACAGCTTCTCCACCCTCGCCGAAATCTCCAGGCATTTCTGCCTAGCTACGGCTTGATCTTTGGTGTCCAGGTTCTCGCGCCATGTAGAACCTTTGCCGGGGAAAAAGGGTCTTAGGTCAGCGGGAATACCCCGTTGAAACCGATATCTGCCTGTCTTCTTGATGAGTGAAAGGTAGGTCATTCGCCGAGCCACTTTGCACACCCATTTTGCACACCTGCAAGCATGAGCAACGGCTTATTCGGCTTGATCTCTTGTCCACTAACGGTCGGGGAGAAGAGATGGCGCGCCCGGAACGATTCGAACGTCCGACCCTCAGATTCGTAGTCTGATGCTCTATCCAGCTGAGCTACGGGCGCGCACTGCGTCGGGGCCTTGTAGGGCTCCGGCGAGGGCGCGGAACCTAGTCGGGCTCTTGCCGAAAGGCAAGCGGCCCGCGGCGGTTTTTTCAGGCCGCGGCGCCCCCTCCCCGACGGGGGCTAGAGACCGCCCGGAATTGGCACGCCGAGGCCGCGCAGGATGTCCGTGCCCTTGGGCTTCTTCGGCTTCGCCGGCGGCCTTCCGCTGTCGGAGGGCGGGCGGTCGCCGGCCTCTTCGCCGCCCATGACGGCGCCGTAGGGGTTTTCCATGCCCAGCATCCCGCCCGTCGCCGAGCGGTAGCGGACCTTGACCGTCCACTCGATGTTCCAGGCCACCTTCGGATCGGTCGGACGGGGCGGGTAGGTGAAGTTGCTTTCGCCGCCGTAGGCCACGAACTGGTACATCGACTGCGGGGCGGCCTCGATGACCTCGCGGGGCACGGTGCAGCTGGTCTGGGTCGGCGCCATAAGGGCCTTGTTGGCCAGCAGCCGGGTGACGTCGGTCGGCCGCAGGTAGTCGGGCAGGGCGAACAGCAGGCTCTGCACCTCGCTGGAGCTCCAGATCACGAAGGTCTCACCGTCGCCGCCGCCCATGGTCGAGGCGACGTAGCCTGTCGCCCCGGCCACCGGCTGCCAGCCGAGCTGGAAGGAGCCGGTCGGGTTGCGGCTGTTGGTCGTCATCTGGACGGCGGGCAGGAAGTCCTGCCCCTGGGCCATGGCGAACTGGATCTGCGGGCTGTAGTTGCCGCGAATGGTGTGCGGTCCGAGCAGGGAGCCGTCGCCGGGCACGGTGGTGCGGGTCTTCTCGTTGGGCCATTCGCCGTAGGTCGCCTGGCGCGACGGCGAGGGCGGCTGCATGGCGCTGACCTGCAGGCTGTTCATCAGCTGGCTGTAGCCGGCGGGAATCTGGCCCTCGGCCATCTTCGCGAAGTCGAAGACCATGGGCTGGCCGGGCCGGGCCCGGTCGCCGCAGCCCCAGTAGATCAGCATCCTGCCGCGCGGCTTTTCATAGGACTGCGGCATGCCCGGTTCCTCCCGGGTCTCGACCCGCGGCCGGGCCGCCCGGGGCGTCACCAGCGGCAGGCTTGCCCCGGCCTTGAGCAGGGCCGGCGGGAGGTGTTCGGCCGAGGGCTCACCCGTCGGCTGGCGGGCCGAGCCGAGCTGCAGGGTCAGGCTCTTGCTGACGTTGCCGCCGCGACCCATGCCCAACATCGAGGACAGGGATGGCGCGCCGCCGCCGAAGGCCATGCCGCTGGTCGTCTGGGCGCTCATCCAGTAGGTGGCGACCGGCCCCGTGACGACCTGCCTGGTCGCGGGCGGCGCGGCGGCGGCGGTTCCGGCGATGGCGACGCCGGCGAGCGCCACTCTGGCGAGGGTCTTCTGCTTGCCGTTCATGGTTCTGGCCTCCCGGGCCCAGGCGGGGCTGACGAAAGCATACCACGACAAGACGCGCCTGGAGTTGATCCAGAGCAGGAGCGGCGTGTCAGCCCAGGGGGGGCTTTTCGGTCATGCCAGGGGCGCGGCCCGTAGCATGACCCGGGTACCACGGGTCACTGGACCCTGAACAGGTCGCGGTAACTGGGGACGTCCAGTCCCGGCCAGGACACGGCCTCGTAGACGCCGCGCGCCACGGCCCGCGCCAGGCAATCGGCGGCCAGGGCGCCGATGCGCGCCACCATGCGATCAGGCGCGTCGCCGATCGGCCGGCGGCCGGTCGACAAGGCGAAGACGATGTCGCCGTCGAAAGGCGTATGGACGGGACGCATCGACATGGCGAGACCGGCCTGGGCCATGATCGCCACGCGCCGGGCCTGCGCCTTGTTCAGCGCCACGTCTGTGGCCACGCAGGCGATGGTGGTGTTCTCGCGGGCGCCGGGGTTGAGTTTGGCCCGGCCCCAGTCGTCGGCCGCGATGCTCAGGCCCGCGGGCGAGCGGCCGCCGAATTCGCCGTCGATCTCGAACGGCGAAGCCCAGAAGGTGAGGCCATCGCCGCCGACCACCGAGCCAAAGCTGTTCACCGCCGCAACGGCGCCGACCGTGTAGCCGTCCCAGGTGACGATGGAGGCCGACCCGGTTCCCCCCTTCAGCTGTCCGGCCCTGGCTCCGTAGCCGGCCCCGGCGACGCCGAGCGCGAAGTCGTGTCCCGCCGCCTTGACCGCCTCTATGCCGAGCCGGCGATAGGGCGGATCCTCGCCCCAGGCCTTGTCGCCGCCGTTGCCGAGATCGAACAGGATGGCGGCCGGCACGATCGGCGCGCGCGGCAGGTTGGGTTGACTGGAGACCGGATAGCCGCGGCCCTGCGCGCCCAGCCAGGCTGCGACGCCGTCGCCGGCGCCCAGGCCGTACATCGACCCGCCGGACAGGACGACGGCGTCGACCGCATCGACCAGATTCTCGGGGTTGAGCGCGTCGGTTTCCCGCGTGCCGGGGCCTCCGCCGCGCACATCGACGGCGCAGACAGCGCGATCGTCGGGCAGGATGACGGTGACGCCGGTCCGGACGGTCTCGTCCTGCGCCTGACCGACCTGCAGGCCGGGCACGTCTGTGATCAGGTTGCGGGGTCCGGGGCGGGCGGCGCTCATGGCCGTTCGAGTCGCACGGGCCCCGGAACTTGTCCATGGCCGGGGGCTTTCCCTGCGCGGCGCGATCCCTATTGTGGCGCGTCCCATCGCGGAGTTCGCATGCGTCCGATTGTTGTTGTTCTCGCACTGCTGCTCGGCGGCTGTTCCCTGCTGCCGGGCCCATTCGCGCCCGCTGGACGGGCCGCGGCGGACGCTCCCCGCGCGCCGGGCATGGTGTCGGCGGCCAATCCGCTGGCCGTCGAGGCGGGATTGCGGGTCCTGCGCGAGGGCGGCACGGCCGCCGACGCCGCGGTGGCGGTCCAGGCGGTGCTGGGCCTGGTGGAGCCCCAGAGCAGCGGCCTGGGCGGCGGCGCCTTCATGATCTACTACGACGCCGCCAGCCGGAAGGTCACCGCCTACGACGGCCGCGAGACGGCGCCCTCGGGCGCGACGCCGGAGATGTTCCTGAAAGCCGACGGCAAGCCGATGGGCTACGTCGAGGCGATCCTCAGCGGCCGTTCGACCGGCGCGCCGGGCGTGGTGGCCATGCTGGCCCTGGCCCAGAAGGAGCATGGCAAACGGCCGTGGTCGACCCTGTTCGACGACGCCGCGCGGCTGGGCGAGGAGGGCTTCATCGTCAGCCCCCGGCTGGCCGGCTATATCGGTTCAGGCCGGGTGCCCCAGAACGCCGCGCCGGACGTCATCGGCTACTTCACCAAGCCCGACGGGACCAGGTACGTCGCCGGCGACCGGCTGGTGAACAAGGCCTACGCCAACACCGTCCGCTCGATCGCAAAGGACGGGCCGGACGCCCTGTATGAAGGGCCGCTGGCCGGGGCGATCGCCGCCAAGGTGCGACAGGATCCGACGCCGGGAACCCTCAGCGTCGCCGACATCCGCGCCTACCAGCCCCGCAAGGGCGATGCGCTGTGCCGACCGTTCCGGGTCTACACCGTCTGCACCGCGTCGCCGCCGTCCAGCGGCGTGGCCGTGCTGCAGGCGCTGATGATGCTCGAGCGGACCGACATCGCCGACCGCTCGCCGGCGGACCCCGTCGCCTGGGTCCGTCTGGCCGAGGTCGAGCGGCTGATGTACGCCGACCGGGACCGCTACGTCGGCGACGAGCCGTTCGCCGGCACGCCGGTCGAAGGCCTGCTGGCGCCCGACTATGTCGCCGCCCGCGCCGCGCTGGTCGGCGATCGCGCCGGACCGGCGCCGAAGCCCGGAACACCGGCCGGCGCGGGCGTCCGCGCGCCGGACCGCACGCTGGAGCCGGCCGGCACCTCGCACTTCGTCATCGTCGACCGCTGGGGCAATACGGTCTCGATGACCACGACGGTCGAGGCCGTGTTCGGTTCGGGGCGGATGGTCGGCGGCTTCTTCCTCAACAACCAGCTGACCGACTTCAGCTTCTCGCCGACCGAAGCCGACGGCGTCCCGGCCGCCAATGCGGTGGCCCCGGGCAAGCGCCCGCGCTCGTCGATGGCCCCGCTGATCGTGCTGGACCGCGACGGCAATCTGGTGGCGGCGCTCGGTTCGCCCGGCGGCTCGGCCATCCTGTCCTACAATCTCAAGGCCATGGTCGGCGTGTTCGACTGGGAGCTGTCGCTGCAGGACGCCTTCGACCTGCCCAACCTGGTGGCGCGCGGCGACCGCTTCTCCAGCGAGGCGGCCCGCTATCCCGAAGGTGTCGTTGACGCGCTGAAGGCCCGGGGGATCACCTTCAGCCCCGGCGGTGAAAACAGCGGCCTGCACGGCGTGATCGTCCGCCCCGGCGGCGTGCTGGAAGGCGCGGCTGATGACCGCCGCGAGGGCGTGGCGAAGGCGGCGGAGTGAACTCCCTCCCCCTCGTGGGGAGGGACAGACCCGCGACGCGGGTCAGGGTGGGGCAAGTGGCGACCAACCACGACTATCCGTGAGTGGCCGCCCTGTCCCCCACCCGGTCCCTGCGGGACCACCCTCCCCATGAAGGGGAGGGAAGCTAAGCCTCGGCCTTCTTCGCTCGCGTCCGCTTCGGCTTGACCGGCGCGGGGGTCATCGGCGCGCCGGGCAGGGTGACCTCGAACACCGTGCCCTCCGACCCGGTCTTCACCAGCACAAGGTCGCCGCCGTGCGCCTGGGCCAGCTCGCGGCTGATGGCGAGGCCCAGGCCCGTGCCGCCGCGCCGGGCGCTGCCGGTGAAGGGCTGGAACAGGTGGGACAGGGCGCGGTCCGGCAGGCCGGGGCCGTTGTCCGACAGGCGCAGCACGCTGGCGCCGTTCTCCTCGCGCAGCGCGACCTGCACCTCGCCGGCGTCGCCGGGCATGGCCTCGCGGGCGTTGCGCAGCAGGTTGACCAGGATCCGGTGCAGCTGGTCGGGGTCGGCGTTGACCCGGACGTCAGGCTCCAGCCGGTCGACCAGCCGAACGCCGCTCTCACTCAGGCCGGCGTCCTCGGCCGCCGCGTCCAGCGCCGCCTGCAGCGGCAGGATCTGCAGCGCCGGGGGCGCCTCAATGGTCTTGCCGTAGGCCATGACGTCGGTGGCCAGGGTGATGGCGCGGTCCAGCGCCCGCTCCAGGCGCGGCATGGCCTGTGCGACCTTGGGATCGCCGATGGCGGCAAGGCGGTCGGAGGCGATCTGGGCGCTGGTCAGCATGTTGCGCAGGTCGTGGTTGATCTTGGCCACCGCCTCGCCCAGCGCCGCCAGCCGGGCGCGGGAGTTGAGCGCGGCGATGAGGTCGGCCTGCATGCGGTCCAGCTCGGCCTCCGCGCGGCCGATCTCGTCCCGGCGACCGGAAGGGACGACCCGCGCCTCCGGGTTCTCCGGATCGGCCCGGAACCGTTCCATGGCCAGGGTGATCTTCTGCATCGGCCGGACGAGGAAGGCGTTCAGCGCCAGATAGACCGCCACCCCCGCGCCCAGCGACACGAACAGGGTGATCAGCACCAGCCGGCCCAGATAGGCCAGCAGCGCCTCCTTCAGCGGCTGTTCGGGCATGACGATGTCAATGAACTCGCCAGAGCGGAAGCGCGGCTCGGCGATGACCCGCACCATCCGGTCGTCGCCGCCGAAGATGGTCTTGAACGGCGCGGCCATCCAGCTGATCGGTTTCTGGGTGCGCAGGTCGACCAGATAGGGATCGCGCAGGTCGCGCGGCGCGGCCAGGATCAGGCGGCGCATGCCGTCGGTCTGGATGGCCACGGAGACGACGCCGGCGTTCTCCAGCATCTGTTGGCGTACCGGGGCCGTGACCTTCCGGCCGGGGTCGGCCTCGGCGATGGTCGAGGCCAGTTCGGCGGCGCGGATACGGTCGAGCAGCCACTGCTCCTCGAAGGTCGCCAGGGTGGCCGGCAGCACGAGCATCCCGGCCCCGACCACGAAAAGGATGGTCAGGACCAGCAGACGCGCCGACAGCCCGCCCGGCCAGAGCCAGCGCCGCGAGGGCCGGTCGGCCGATGCGGGCGTCTCCGTCGGAGGCGGCGGGGCGTCAGCCATGCTCATGCGCTACTTCACGATCGCCGGGTTGGCGAGTCCGGAAGAGTTCGCGTGCTGAGCGAAAAGCGCAAGAGCCGGCGAGCGGGTCATCGTGCGCCCACGGCGTCCGCGACCGAGGCGAAGCCCTCGGCGCGCAGGCGTGCGGCCAGGTCGCGCTTGACCTGCACGACCATGCCCGGACCCTCGAAGACCATGGCCGAGTAGAATTGCACCGCCGACGCGCCGGCCCGGATCTTGGCCAGGGCGTCCGCGCCGGTGGCGATACCGCCGGCCCCGATCAGGGTCAGGCTGTGGCTGTTGGCCGCATGGAACCTGGCCAGCACCTGCGTCGACAGGCTCATCAGCGGCGGGCCGGACAGGCCGCCGGTTTCCGTCTTCCGCGGCGACCGCAGGCTGTCCGGGCGCGAGACCGTGGTGTTCGAGACGATGATCCCCTGCAGCCCGAAGGCGGCGACGGTCTCGACGATGGTCTCGACCTCGCCGTCCTCCAGGTCGGGGGCGACCTTGAGGAAGACCGGATAGTCGCCTGTCGGGTTCAGGTCCCGCCGCGCCTCGCCCAGCCGGCCGAGCAGGTCCTCGAGCGCCGCCCTCGTCTGCAGCGCGCGCAGGCCCGGCGTGTTGGGCGAGGAGATGTTGACCGTGAAGTAGGACGCCAGACCCCACAGGCGGCGCAGGCCGGCCACGTAGTCGCCGATCCGGTCGTCGGAGTCCTTGTTGGCGCCGATGTTGGCCCCGACCACGCCCTTGTGACGGCGCGCCGCCAGGTTCGCCGCGAAGGCGTCCAGCCCGGCGTTGTTGAAGCCCATGCGGTTGATCACCGCCCGGTCCTCGCTCAGCCGGAACAGGCGCGGACGCGGGTTGCCGACCTGGGGCAGGGGCGTGACCGTGCCGCATTCCACGAACCCGAAGCCGGCCCGAAGCATGGCGTCCGGGGCCTCGGCGTTCTTGTCGAACCCGGCGGCCAGCCCGACGGGCGAGGGCAGGGCGAGGCCGGCGATCGTGGTCGCCAGGATCGGGTCGTCGGGCGCGTGTTGAACGGGACCCAGGCCCAGCTTCAACCCAAGGATCGAGGCGCGGTGCGCGTCTTCAGGGTCGAGCAGGTGCAGCGCACGGGCGGCGATATCGTGCATCACGCTTCCAGCCCGACCAGCACCGGCGCGCCGTCGGAATCCAGCGCCACGTCCCGAACCTCGACCGCCAGAGCCGTCGGCAAGGGGCCGTAAAGGTGCGGGAACAGGTCGCCGCCGCGTGACGCCTCCCACTTCAGGCCCTCGCCGAGCGCCTCGGCCTCGAAACCGACGATCACCAGGTCGGCCACGCCCGCGAAGTAGCGACGGCCGGTTTCCGGCGCCTGGGAGGCCGTAGAGAAGTGAATGAAGCCGTCGGCCAGATCGACCGCCGAGCCCTCGAACACCCCCTGCGCCTCGGCGGCCCGCCATTCCGAGCGGGTCAGCAGCTTGTAGACGCGCGTCATTCGCCGCCGCCCCCGCCATGGTCGGCCGCAAGGAACAGCCCGTCGTAGGCGGGCCGGCCGGCTTCGTCGATCGTGAAGGCCGCCACGGTCGAGGTCGGGAACCGGCTTTCGGCCCGGGCGACCAGCGCCGAGCCGGCTCCGGCCTGCCGCAGGAGGCCTATGGTCAGTTCGTGCAGGCCGGGATTGTGCCCTACCACCATGAGGGTATCGCCCTGGTCGGCATGGGCCTCGACCTCGAACAGGATCCTGTCGGCGGCGGCGTGATAGAGCGGTCGAAGCACCACGGCCTTGGCGGTGGGAAAGGCCTGCGAGGCCGCGCTCCAGGTCTGCTGGGTGCGGCGCGCGGCGGAGACCAGCGCCAGGTCCGGCGTCAGCCCTTCGTCGACCAGCAGCCGGCCCATCAGGGTGGCGTCCGCCATCCCGCGATCAGTCAGGCCGCGCTCGAAGTCGCCGCCGACATTGTTCCGCTCGGCCTTGCCGTGGCGCATGAGGATCAGTCGTTTCATCACCCCTGTATTAGACGCGCCGCCGCTTCGCAGGAAGGCGCCGGTTGACAGCGACGGCCGGCGACGGTCCAAGGCCATGCATGACCCTCTCGGCCGAGACGCAGGCGATCCAGGAGGATGGCGGAACCTGGACGTTCCCGCCCTCGCAGCCGCTTGTCCTCGACTCCGGCGCCCGCATTGACGGGCTGGAGATCGCCTGGCGCAGTTTCGGCGCGCTCAACGCCGACAGGTCCAACGCCGTCCTCATCTGTCACGCCCTGACGCTGGATCAGCACGTGGCCGGGAAACACCCGGTCTCCGGCAAGCCGGGCTGGTGGACACGGCTGGTCGGCCCTGGCCGGCCGCTGGATCCGGCGCGTCACTTCATCGTCTGCGCCAACGTCGTCGGCGGCTGCATGGGCAGCACCGGCCCGGCCAGCCTCAACCCGGCGACCGGCAAGCCCTGGGGCCTGTCCTTCCCGGTCATCACCATCGCCGACATGGTCCGCGCCCAGGCCATGCTGATCGAGGCCATGGGCATCGAGACCCTGCAGGCCGTGGTCGGCGGCTCCATGGGCGGGATGCAGGTGCTGCAATGGGCGGCCTCCTATCCCGAGCGGCTGTTCAGCGCTGTCTGCGTCGCCTCCGCCGCCCGGCACAGCGCCCAGAACATCGCCTTCCACGAGGTCGGCCGCCAGGCGATCATGGCTGACCCCGACTGGCGGGGCGGCGACTACGCCCTGCATGGGTCCCGGCCGGAGAAGGGCCTGGCCGTCGCCCGGATGGCGGCGCACATCACCTATCTGTCCGAGGCCGCCCTGCAGCGGAAGTTCGGCCGCGAGCTGCAGAGGGACGGGCTGTCCTGGGGCTTTGACGCCGACTTCCAGGTGGAGAGCTATCTGCGGCATCAGGGGGCGACCTTCGTCGACCGCTTCGACGCCAACAGCTACCTCTACATCACCCGGGCCATGGACTATTTCGACCTGGCCGCGCCCTACGGCGGCGTGCTGGCCGAGGCGTTCCGCAGGGCGCGGGACGTGCGGTTCTGCGTGCTGTCCTTCACCTCCGACTGGCTCTACCCGACGGCCGAGAGCCGCCACATCGTGCGGGCCCTGAACGCCGCCGGCGCCCGGGCCAGCTTCGTGGAGATCGAAAGCGACAAGGGTCATGACGCCTTCCTGCTCGACGAGCCGGTGATGGACTCAGCCCTGGCCGGCTTCCTGGACTCGGTCGACGGCGCGCGGGGGCTGCGATGACCGTGGTGCGCGAGGACTTCCGCGAGATCCTGCGGCTGGTGCGCCCTGGTTCGCGGGTGCTCGACGTCGGCTGCGGCGGCGGCGAGCTGCTCGAACTGCTGACCCGCGAGAAGGACATCGACGGCCGTGGCGTCGAGATCAGCCCCCAGGGCGTCTCCGCCTGCCTGGCGCGGGGCCTGGCGGTGATGCAGGGCGACGCCGACCGGGACCTGGACCAGTTTCCGACCGGCGCCTTCGACTACGCCATCCTGTCCCAGACCCTGCAGGCGACCCGCAACCCGCGTCAGGTGCTGGGCGAGCTGATGCGCATCGCCGACCGCGCCGTGGTCAGCTTCCCCAACTTCGGCCATTGGCGCGTGCGCTGGTCGCTGCTGCGGCGGGGCCGTATGCCGGAGACCCGCTCGCTGCCCGAGCCCTGGTGGTCGACGCCCAACATTCACCTCTGCACCCTGGCCGACTTCAACGCCCTGGTGGACGACCTCGATCTGCGGATCGAGGCGAGCGTCGCCCTGGCGGAGGGCCGGCCGGCCCGGACCATCGATCCGACGCGGGAAATCGAGAACTGGCGCGCCGAGGCGGCGCTGTTTCTGCTCGGGCGAAGGGACGGACCGGTGGAACCGGACGCG
>Ga0315902_10005162_pt1 | contig 18515 bp, 16 predicted proteins | sample LakEriMetagenome_9_FD_203523 | JGI IMG/M metagenome (GOLD analysis project Ga0315902, IMG submission 203523) | Freshwater fungal communities from buoy surface, Lake Erie, Ohio, United States - Buoy 12 MA117 | ecosystem: Environmental > Aquatic > Freshwater > Lake > Lake biofilm | place: USA... | reverse complement strand
CACGCCGGCAGTATTACTGCCGGCGTGTTGACCGTCCCAGGTGATGATTCAGCGTGGAGGCCCTTATCGGCGTACGACAAGCAACCGAATGGCCGTGCGTTCCTCGTTTTCGATCATGACATCCATAAACGCTGGGATGCAAACGATCTCGATTTGCTCGGCAGCCAAGTAGTTGTGCGCAATGGCAATTGCCTTGACTGCTTGACTGGTGGCACCAGCTCCGATTGTTTGGATTTCGGCACTGCGCTGATCGCGGATGACGCCGGCAATTGCTCCCGCAACGGCACTTGGTCGTGACCGTGTGGACACCTTTAGCACCTCAACCTTGAGGTTTGTAATACCCTCGTTGGTCGCCCCGGCATTGAGTACATCGCTGGCATACTGTGAATCCATGTTACACACTCCCTCACTACAATGTGTGTTTGGTCTGAGACACAGACGACCAGAATTGATGCGCGTGACGAAACGTCGTCCATGTGTATTGAATTAACGAACACGGCCCCAAACGTGCTACCGTGCATACTCCGTGGTACGTGTCTCGCGAATCACGGTTACTTTGATCTGACCGGGGTACTGCAGGCTCTCCTCGATCTTCTTGGCGACATCACGGGCAAGGTGGATGCTCCCCAAATCATCGATGGCCTCAGGAATAACCATGATGCGTACCTCACGCCCTGCTTGGACGGCAAATGCGCGTTGCACACCTTCAAACGATGTTGCGACACCCTCGAGCGCCTCGAGTCGTTTGATGTACAAATCGAGTGTCTCACGACGAGCACCCGGACGACCACCTGAGATTGCGTCGACCGCCTGAACAAGGAACGCCTCAACTGTTTGGGGCTCCTCGTCGTTGTGGTGCGCGGCAATTGCATGCACAATTGCTGGCGAACGACCCAAGCGCTTGGCTATATCTGCGCCGATGACGGCGTGTGGTCCCTGAACTTCGTGGTCGACTGCTTTGCCGATGTCATGCAACAATGCGGCTGTCTTGGCAATCGTAATATTTGCCCCCAACTCGGCTGCCATGTGCGCTGCCAATAAAGCACATTCGAGCGAGTGTTGCAGGACGTTCTGACCATAACTTGTGCGGAACTTGAGGCGCCCCAACAACTTAATCAGGTCAGGGTGTAACCCCTGGACATTAGCCTCGTAAGCGACACGCTCGCCTTCCTCGCGCATAACTACATCGAGCTCTTGTTGTGTTTTGGCCACAACCTCCTCGATGCGCGTGGGGTGAATACGACCATCTTTGAGCAACTTGCCCAATGAAAGCCGGGCTACCTCACGGCGTACCGGATCGTGACACGAGAGCGTGACTGCATCTGGCGTGTCATCAACAATGATGTCAACACCCGTAATCTGCTCGAACGCACGAATGTTACGTCCCTCGCGGCCGATGATGCGCCCTTTGATTTCCTCGGATGGCAACGGCACCGTCGATACGGTGACCTCGGCCACGTAATCGGAGGCACAGCGCTGAATCGCCATGCTGATAATCTTGCGGGCCGTCTTGTCGGCCTCGTCTTGGGTGACGCGCTCGATTTCACGAATGCGCCGCGCTGACTCGTCACGCGACTCGCTCTCAACACGCTGCAAGATAATCTCGCGCGCTTGTTCGCCTGTCAACCCCGAGATGCGCTCAAGCTCTTGGCGCTGTTGCACCTTGAGTTGTTCGACCTCTTGGGCCTGTTGCTCAATTGTGCGTTCGCGCTGTTGTAACTGACGCTCACGCCGCTCGACACCGTCAACTTTGCGGTCAAGAACCTCTTCTTTGCGGTTAAGACGCTCTTCTTGTTGCCGGATGGTTTGTCGTGCCTCACGAATTTGGACCTCGGCTTCGCTACGAATGCGGAGCGCCTCATCTGACGCCTGAATGCGCAACTCTTTGTGCTCGGTCCGGATTGCCTCTACTTTAAGTTGCCATTCAGCCTCTAGCCGACTGATTTGGTTTTGCGTACTCGTTCTATATATGAATAGCGCTACTCCAAAGCCAATTGAACCGCCGATGAGCAACATGAGGATTGGTAACAGTACGTCCCCCACTTGCTTGCCTCCATAAACATGTCATAAAACAGCTTTGTGTAGCACCGAAATATAAGGCACTACCCACAGACAAATTGTGGTGATAAAGGCTGTTTGCTTATATTACTCGTTGATAATACTTTCTGTCAAGATAATGACCGATATCTGTAAAGATACCGGTCACTGTTCATTTTGTGTCAATGAGATGTCAGTTATTTGCGCAGTTTTTTGCTTTCAATGACGGCATGTGAACGGACATAGACCAACCAACCACTGGCGGACAACGGCCCAAATTGATTATGGACAACGCGCTGTTGCAAGTCGATATTGGCGTCAGCGAGTTGTTGCACAACTGCGCAACTTTGTTGTCGGGTCTGTTGCATGATTTCGGCTAGTTCTGAGACAGGATGGTGGGCCGATGGCTTATATTTGTCGTATTCTTCGCGGAACGGCGCAGCGCCCAATAACTCGCGTAAGCGCGCTTGTGACCAATGCTCAATACCAATAATGTGACGGAGCACAGCCCGATTGTGTTGATCATCGCGGGCAGTGCGGAACTGTGTCACCAGCGCGTCGCCACTCTCACGCAGCCCGTTGATATGGCTGGTATAGTCAAGCGTGCGGCCGGGTCTTTCAAAAAAAAGCTGTGCAGCAAACGTAAATACACGATCAACAAATGATGGTGACATAATAATCTGTCCTATACATCTTCAAACATGGATCCGGTTAAATACAAAATCCCAATCCATAATGCACGCGCATGCCGATAAAACAACACACCAACAATGGTCATTACGACTGCAGTGACGCCAATAATCAGCCAGGCTGAGTAATCAGTGACCACAGAAATCGCTGCGCCCGCTACTGCAATCAGTAGGACTAGCACAGTATTGATTGCCATTCCGCCAGTAATCTCGCCGTGGTCACGCTCAAAGACGACGCCACACACAGGGCAGCGCACATTCATGCGGAAAAGGGTACGGAACATGTGCCCGCGCTGACAGGCTGGACAACGCAACCAGAGCGTAAGCCAAAGCACACGAATAATCCGTAACACCGATAACCTCGTATGATGTTGGGAACATGTGGAAAACGAAGGAGGGGAAATGTGGTGGGCGATAGTGGATTCGAACCACCGACCTCAACGATGTCAACGTTGCGCTCTAACCAACTGAGCTAATCGCCCGCAAGCAGAATAGTAGCATGTGTGAGTGGGGTTTGTCAAATGGGATTCTCTGTTTAAGCGCAATGCGTTTTGTGTGACAATAAGGGGAGACTCGGCAGCTAGCGAGAGAGATGCCATGCGCTTTTCGATTCGATTCAATAATGACCGACCTGTGCGTGAATACATGGAGTTGGCACAGACCGCAGAACAGGCCGGATTCGACCAGTTTTGGGTGAGCGACGACTTGTTTTTGTATGGCGTATGGCCGATTCTGGCAAGTTGTGCCACTGCCACCACGCGCATCCAACTCGGCACCTGTATTGTCAATCCCTATACCATGCATCCGGCCGAGATGGCCATGCAGGCAGTCGCCCTTGATGAACTCTCTGGTGGCCGTGCCTTGCTCGGCATTGGCGCCGGCGCAGGTGACTTTTTGGGCTGGGTCGGCATCCCGCAACAACGTCCGTTAACGCGCATGATTGAGAGCATGCAGGTGCTGCGGGCACTCTTCGCAGGTGAGCGTGTTACGCATGCCGGTGGTGAACTCGGCGAATGGAGTGCCGAGGCCTATTTGCGCACCCCGAGTCGGCAAATTCCGATTTATCTGGGTGCCATGAGCCCCAAAATGCTCGAGGCGATTGGGCAATACGCCGACGGCGGATTGCCCCTACTGTTCCCACCTGAACATTACTATCAGGCTCGTGCCCACGTTGATCGAGGTCTCGCACTGGCGGGCCGTTCTGCTGATGCGGTAGACATGGCGGCGTGTATTTGGGTATCAGTCGGCGATGATGCACAGGCTGCTGAGGCGGTATTACGCCAGAAAATCGCCTACTACGGGCATGCCCTCAGCGACACGATTCTGGCAAACCTCGGCGTCTCGCGCGATGAGTTTATCCCCATCCAACATGCGATTCAGCACGATCACGATGAGGCCCGGGCATGCGCCATGGTTACCCCCGAGATGCTCAAAATCGGCATTACGGGTACCGGTGCTGATTTGTTGCCGCGCTTGACGGCGCTGGTTGAGGCCGGCGCCCGCCATATTAGTTTTGGGCCACCACTCGGTCCCAACCCGCGCGAGGCGATTACCGTGTTAGGGCGCGAGGTGCTCCCGGTGCTACGGGCGATGGTGTAGCAGAACGCAAAACGCGGGAGTGGCATGTGCCACTCCCGCGTTTGTGTGATTTAGGAGGCCTGTGCTTGACGTTGGAGCTGTGAGGCCCGCGCGAGATATTCGGTCTTCTCGCCGTCGTTGTTGGCAACCATGGCCAATGTCGTCCAGACTTGTACCTCGCGGGGGTAGACCTCGCTCATAATCTCGAGCAAGGTGCGCACGCGGCGGTAATCACCTTGTTGGTAGAGCCGATTGGCAATCTTGAGCAATGAATCGCATTCGGTGTTACGCATTATTGCACCGTCTCGGCAATCAACCAACCCTCGCTCCGGTTGCTCCCGCCGTAGAGGCGCAAGTTGGTGGCATCGGGATGGAGATCAAAGATGAGCGCAATACTCTGGAGTGCACCGCCGTTGAAGAGCACATCGCTGACATCGATGTCTGCCACTTGACCACGCCCGCCACCAATGACAAGCAATTCTTGGGTGCGCTCGATGTTGACATTGTACGTGCGCCCTTGGTCGTCTTGGATCACAAAGAAGTCTGCTGGAATTGCTTGATCAGTGCCAGTGCTGTTTTGAACCACAACCACAACCACATAGTAAGCACCATTTTGTGGTGGTGTGTTGGGGAATCGCCCTGTGCGGTTGCCGGCAATCACAGGACTGCGCACACCATATTGCCAACCCTCAGCACTGCGTGCGGTGCTTTCGGTGTTGAGTAACACAACGGTAATCGGCGACGGTGCAAGCGTTGGCTCGGCTGTCGGCTCTGGTGCAGCAGTCGGCATCTCAAGCGTGGGGGTGCTGATAATGCCATTCAGCAGACTGTCAGTCAAGCTGCCGCTATCGGCAGTTTCCTCACTTGGTCCCATGAACTGACTAGCCAAGAAGTAGCCCAATACGAGCACCAATACGACCAAAATGCCCCACATGACCGGACTCGGACCACGTGGCTCGTCGTCATCCTCGTACAAATCCGAATCTACTGAATCGAGCTCACGCGTGAGTTCTTCTTCGTATTGGGTCAGCGGCCGACTAGGGCGCACTGGGCCGCCGCGACGCCCGAATAAGTTGCTCGTCGTTTGTTTGACCGCCTCAACGATGCTCCGGCGATCGCCACCTTGGACGCCGTTGAGCGCGCGCAAACCGCGGAGCGCCATGTCGTTTTGTGGGTCAATCTCGAGCGCGCGTTCAAGCGCAGCCCGCCGCTGTCGTGGGTCGTCAGAGACACCGGCTAACCACAACCACGCCTGAATGTTGTCGGGATCCTGACGTGTCAGCAACGTAAATAAATTACGCGCTTCTTCGCGATTGCCGTCACGGGCGGCATCCATACCTAGTGAGAGTATCTCATTCGCGTCAGCCATCGTTCTGCTCCAATTCCCATTCGGCAACAGCAATTACTCATAACTTTTACAGGTTTACTATAACTCATAGTATATCAAATCAATAGATGTAGGTCAATTGCAAATTTTGTCATAATATAATTTTTGAAAAACGTGATTGTGATGCGATATTTATCGATTTAGTGTAGTGCAGATTTTGTGAACAATATATTTGCCACTGCTGATATGACGCGCCATAGACGTCGTATTTCAGATATGATGAAAGTAGGCTTGCTTTTGTGATGTGGGAGTGGGTATATGCGGTTAGTAAGTTTTCGTCGTGCCAGCGATCGAGTACGCGCAGGCGTCTCAGTCGAGCACGGCATTATTGATATTCACGAGGGCATGGCGTTAATCAGCGAGGATCGGCCGCTCGAGGCGTTGCCGTTATCGACGATTATCCAGGGGAGCCACGACAGCACGCATTTGGGGAGTGTGGCGTTACTTGAGGAGATTGTTGCAAGTCAGCAACAGGCAGGCATGGATATCGCACAATGGTTTGGCGGTGTCGAGATGCTGGTGCGTCGCAACGACGTCCAACTTACCGCACCACTGCCCGATGTACATGCATGGCGGCGCACCGCTCAACATGTGCCAGCCTACGAGACCTTGTTGCGTCGTCAAGGTCAACACATCCCCTTGCATTGGTATGAGCGGCCGCCACTCTGGCCGGCAATGACTGCGATTCTGCATGGTGACCGGGCGGTGTTGCCGTTCCCATCGACAACGATGTGCGATGTCGAATGCGAAATCGCCTGGGTGACGCAAGGCGACCTCCACAATGCCGATGTTGGTGATGCGCATGACGCCATTCTTGGCTTGTTCATGATTGGTCAAGTGGTAGCGCGTGATCGTGCTGACGACGATGTCCTGCATGGCTTGTGGTCGCGCCCCACTGGGGCGGTGATGGGGCCGATGATTACGACCATGGATGAACTTGGGGAGTTTACCCTATCCGATGGACGCCTGCGCATTGACCTGCAAATTCTCGTCAACGATGTGCGCGTGGCGCAGATGAATCTGCGCGACGTGCATTACACCATGGCCGAGGTCACGGCACATGCCAGCGATAACTGTCTGATTCCTGCCGGGAGTGTCTTTAGTAGTGGAGTGCTGACAAGCATCAGCCTCGATAGCAGTACATGGTTGGTGCCCGGCGATGATGTCACTATCGACGCTGGCCCACTCGGCACGCTGCGCTGGAGCATGGAGGATTGGTGATGCGACGCATACAGATGCTCATATTTGCAGTGAGCATGATGCTAATTGGCTGTACGACGCCGGCCACAACGACGCCGACACCCACTGAGTCAGCGCCGTTTGCCACCGTACAACCAACAACGATACCGACGACACCGCAGCTGTCTGGTGCGCAACCCTTGGTCCCTATTGTGATTACCCTGAACACGAGTGCACTTCGTGGCGACGGTACCATCGAAATTGTCGATGCGGCTGAGGCGATTGTCTTCAGTCAACCCTACACGATTGACAGCGATACCACGCAACTCACCGTAACGCCCCGTGGTGCTGTTGGTCCGGCCCGGGCACAATGGCGTACTGACGCCGGCGTGACGACCATCGCCGATGTGGTCTACATGCTCGACCCCGTGAGTACCGTGCAAACCGATGATCCGGTCTTTGGCGAGCTCTTTACCAAGACAGTCGGATACATCCAAGGTAGCATGCGCAGTTACGTGCTGAACGGCACGCCCATTCGTGGCTACCGCTCGCCCGATAATCCGCTGTTGTGGTTGCGCGATCATGTGTACCAAGGGCGAGGATTCCGCTATTTTGAACAGGATGTGACGAGCCTACTCAACGCTTTTCGTGACGCCCAAAACCCCGATGGCAGCCTGCCCGATTGGGTTGATGCCCCCGAGTTGGGCGTCACGGCGGGGCGCAAAGAGGTCGAGTCTGACCTCGAGTTCCTCTATGTCCAAGGCATCTACGAAGCCTGGCAGATGACGGGCGATGACGCCTGGATGATCGACATGTTGCCGTCGGCACGGCGTGCGATTGTCTATATCACCACTGACTCATTGCGCTGGAACAGCGAGCGCGGCCTGATTCGCCGCCCGTACACCATCGACATGTGGGACTTTGAGTATGGACCGACGACCACCAACCCTGAGACTGGCGCCTCGGCACCGCGCCACTGGATCGACGACCAGACGATTTGGGGCTCGTTCCACGGCGATAACACCGGCCTCGTCCAGGCCTTGCGCATGCTAGCGGTGATGGAGACGCGCGCAGGCAATGACGATGCGGCAGTCAGTTATCGTGCGCAAGCCGATGACCTGCAAAAACGCATCATGGATCTGCACTGGAACGGCTCGTTCTTGCGCCACTTTGTTCCCGAGGACCCCGATTGGCGCCCTGAGGGCGTCGACATGGAGGCCCAACTCAGCATCTCGAACGCCTATGCGCTGAATCGTGGAGTGTTATCACCGACCCAAGCCGCTGCCGTGATATCGACATACTATCAGCGCGGTGTGGCCAACCCGAATGTCATCTTGCCGTGGTTCAGCATTGAGCCGCCGTTCCCACCATATGCCTACGGCATGGCTGGGCGCAAAGGCGAATTGCCCGGTGAGTACGTGAATGGCGGCATCATGCCGGTAGTCGGCGGTGAGTTGGCGCGTGGGGCATTTGGTATCAAATCCGAGCAGTTCGGTTTTGATACGCTCCGCCATTACCATGTGCTGACGAGCCGACATGGTGGCTCGTACTTGTGGTACTACCCGAACGGCGAGCCCGGCATCTCCGGCCCTGACACCATCCCCACCGACGGCTGGGGGGCTGCGGCGATGCTGGGCGCCTTGATGGAGGGAGCCGCCGGAATTACCGATCCGGGCTTTGCGTTCCTTGCCAGCCGGATCACGCCACGCTGGCAGTATGGCGGCGTCAATCAAGCCTACGTTGTGGCACGCTATGCTGCGGGTACCGGCTACGTTGCCTATCGCTGGCAGAAGGAACCGGGGCGCATCCGCTTTGAGCTGACCGGATCGGGGCAGTTTACCACCCTGCATCTGCCGATGGAGCTTGGCACATTCGACCGCGCACAAGTGACGCTCAACGGCGTCAGCCGTAACGACCTCAAACAACGCCTCGATGATCGTCCGCATGTGGTCTTGACAACCAATGACCAGACACAGGGCGTCAGCCACGTCATCGACGTCACATGGACAGAGTAATTCACCCGTATAATCGCAGTATCGACTGCACGAAAGGAATCTGCCTGTTATGAACCACGCCGCTATTGCCAAGTCACTCATCGACTCACGCATCAACCGTACCCTTGTTACGCCACCATCGAGTGACCCAGCCTACACGCTGAGTGACGCCTATGCCGTGGCCAAAATCCACTTTGATCATGCAGTAGCTGCCGGTCATACGCCGGTCGGACGCAAAATCGGCTTCACCAATCCAGCCGCCTGGGCCAGCATGAACTTGAATACGGCCGTCTGGGGCTATGTCTATGCCCACACTGTGTTTGATACGACGGCCGGCCATACTACCCATGATATGACCACGGCAATTGCCCCAAAAATCGAACCTGAAATCATGTTTGGTCTCAAAGCTGGTGTGCTCGGTGCCATTGATCCGGTCAAAGCGCTTGAGTCGGTTGAGTGGATTGCCCTCGGCTACGAGGTCGTGTCGTGCCCATACCCAGATTGGCAGTTCAAGGGTGTTGACGCCGTGTCAGCCTTCGGCTTGCATCGGGCTTTGTATGTGGGTGCCAAGCGCATGATTACTGCGAGCGATGATTTGGCCGATATCGTCGCCCGACTGGCCACCGTCAAAGGCCGCATCTACAAAAACGGCGCCCTCGCTGGTGAAGGCAGTGGCCAAATCGTACTGGGCAACCCGGTCCGTGCCTTGGCGGCCTTGGCTGTGGTTACCGCCAATCAGCCACAATTTGCCCCGTTGACGGCCGGTGAGATTATCAGTAGCGGTACTTTGACGCCACCGCCAACCATTGTGGCTGGCGATGTGGTGCGCGCCGAAGTTGAGGGCTTTGATTTGGCGCCCATCGAAGTCTCATTTGTCTAAATTCCCTTCGTGTAGCGGGGCGGTGCAGTCATCTGTGCCGTTCCGTTTTTTTGGAAGTGAAAAGTGAAAAGTGAAAAGGTGATGGGTTGGTACGGGGGCGAGATTGGTAGGGGCGCATCGAGATGCGCAAGAGTATGTCGGTGAAAAGTGAAAAGTGAAAAGGTGATGGGTTGGTTTTTGTGTAGAGGTGTACGGGGTGGAAAGGTTGTCCATACATACCATGTTGTGCCCAAAAATTATTTCAAATACATTTTAATATTTAAAATCAATTTGAAATAATCATCACTGCATCAGATTCTCAATTTCACTTTATAATGGACACAATCAGACGTGCCCTTGTTATATGCACGGCACGGAGAGCGGAAAGGTCTTATTCCATGAGTGATGGTTTGATTGATGTATTTGGGGCACGTGCGCCGCTCAAAGTCGGCAACAAGCAGTATGTGATGTATCGGCTTGATGCACTGCAGAAGATTGCTGGTGATAATTTGGCCACGTTGCCGTTTTCGGTGAAGGTGGTGCTTGAGGCGTTGTTGCGCAATATTGGCGATGGCTTCACCAGCCAAGAGGATGTCGAGGCCTTGGCCAAGTGGACACCAGCGAGCGCCGGGTCGCGCGAAGTGGCCTTCAAGCCGGCCCGTGTGTTGATGCAAGACTTCACCGGCGTACCGGCCGTGGTCGATTTGGCCGCCATGCGCGACGCCATGAAGCAGTTAGGTGGCGATCCCTCACGGATTAACCCATTGGCGCAGGCCGACTTGGTGATTGACCACTCGGTGCAGGTCGATGCGTTCGGTCACGGCATGGCGTTACAGATGAACGCCGATCTTGAGTTCAGCCGCAATCGTGAGCGCTACGAGTTTTTGCGCTGGGGACAACAGAGCTTCACCAACTTCTCGGTCGTCCCACCCGAGACAGGCATTTGTCACCAGGTCAACCTCGAGTATCTGGCCAAGGGTGTGCTTGTTAAGCAGATTGATGGTGAGTCGATTGCGATGCCCGATAGTCTGGTTGGCACCGACAGCCACACCACCATGATTAACGGTCTGGGTGTGTTGGGTTGGGGTGTCGGCGGTATCGAGGCCGAGGCGGTGTTGTTGGGTCAGCCGTTGGCCATGTTGACGCCCGAGGTTGTCGGTATGCGGTTGACGGGCAAGTTGGCTCCAGGCGCAACGGCAACTGACCTCGTGTTGCGCGTGACCGAGATGTTGCGCAAGCACGGTGTGGTCGACAAGTTTGTTGAGTTTTGTGGTGACGGCTTGAGCGCCTTGAGCTTGGCAGACCGTGCCACGATTGCGAATATGGCGCCCGAGTACGGCGCGACGTGTGGCTTCTTCCCTGTTGATGACGAGACGCTTAAGTACTTGCGCGGCACGGGCCGCACCGAGGACGAGGTAGCGTTGGTCGAGGCGTATGCCAAGGCCCAAGGTATGTTCCGCGTTGACGGCATGGCGATTCCGGCCTTCAACTCGTTGCTCGAGTTGGACTTGTCGACCATCGAGCCCAGCGTGGCTGGCCCACGTCGTCCGCAGGATCGTGTGTCGCTCAAGAACCTCAAGGCGTCGTTCAACGATGCGATGACCAAGGTGTTTAGCAAACCGAGTGCGGCCGTCGCACACAGCGCCGGTGCGCACAGCGACACCTACGCCGATGCCCGCGTGGCATTGACGGTGGGTGGTGCACAGACCAGCATGACGCACGGGTCAGCCGTGATTGCGGCGATTACGTCGTGCACCAACACCTCGAATCCATCCGTCATGATGGCGGCCGGTTTGTTGGCCCAGAAGGCCGTGGCCCGCGGATTGACGCGTAAGCCGTACGTCAAGACTTCGTTGGCGCCTGGCTCCCGCGTGGTCAGTGAATACCTGAAGAAGGCCAATGTCCAGCAGTACCTCGACCAACTCGGATTCAACGTTATCGGCTACGGCTGTACGACCTGTATCGGTAACTCGGGTCCGGTTGATGCCGCTGTCAGTGCTGCTGCCAAGCAGGGCGATTTGGTGGTATCGGCGGTGTTGAGCGGCAACCGCAACTTTGAGGGGCGCATTCACCCAATCGTCAAGGCAAATTACTTGATGTCGCCGCCGTTGGTGGTGGCGTTCGCCATTGCTGGCACGGTTGACATTGACATGAACAACGAGCCGTTGGGCGTAGGTTCAGACGGCAAGCCGGTCTACTTGGCCGATATTTGGCCATCAGAGGCCGAGATCAACGAGGCATTGCATCGGGCGTTGAGCGCTGACTTGTTCCGCGCCCAGTATGCCAATGTGTTCACCAATAACAAGACTTGGAACGAATTACCGGTGCCACAGGGTGACTTGTACACGTGGAATAGTCAGTCGACGTACGTGCAGAATCCACCGTACTTCCGCGGGATGACCAAAGAGTTGCCCAAGATGCAGTCAATCCGTCAGGCGCGAGCGTTGGCGGTGTTGGGTGACAACGTGACGACTGACCATATCTCACCGGCTGGTGACATCCCCAAAAACTCGCCTGCGGGTATCTACCTTGAGGAGCACGATGTGGCGCCGGCTGACTTCAACTCATACGGTGCGCGCCGTGGTAATCACGAGGTGATGATGCGTGGTACGTTCGCCAACATCCGGCTCAAGAACGCCATGGTCCCCGGGGTTGAGGGTGGCTACACGGTACACATCCCCAGCGGTGCGCAGATGTCGATTTATGATGCGGCCATGCAGTACGAAAAAGAGCAGACGCCATTGGTGGTGTTGGCTGGCAAAGAATACGGCATGGGATCGTCACGCGACTGGGCGGCCAAGGGGACGTTCTTGTTGGGTGTGCGAGCCGTGATCGCCGAGAGCTTCGAGCGCATCCACCGGTCAAATCTGGTCGGTATGGGCGTGTTGCCGTTGACCTTTGTTGATGGGCAGAACGCGGCATCGCTGGGCTTGACCGGCCGCGAGACGTTCGAAATTGAGGGGATTGAGACGCTCCAGCCCGGCCAGACCTTGACGGTCAAGGCGACGCTGGACGGCAAGGTGACGAGCTTTGCTGCTAAGGTGCGGATCAACTCCGAGGGTGAGTTGAACTACTACCGCAACGGTGGTATTTTGCACTACGTGTTGCGCAGTTTGGCCTCACAAAACGAGCCTGTTGGTGCCTAAGATGCATCGTGTGTTGCACACGGTGATGATCCTGGCCTGTTTGCTTACCCCCACGATGATACCGTCGTTGGGGGTAAGTGCGTTATTTGGCGTGGTGCTGGCCTGCCAAATCATCCTCGGGCAGCGCCCGACGTGGCACAATAGCCTGGCTGGCGTGTTGAGCACATTACCGACGCCGTTTGCGCTCGGGGCGCCGCTACTGGCGAATCACCCCTGGTGGCAGCGTCTTGTGCTCAGTGGCGCACTGGCTGTGGTCTGGGCACCGGTGTGGCCTGAGGTGCAGTGGTTGGTCGCGGTGGCAGTATCGTGCATCAGCTTTTTTGGGCCACACCAACGCGATGCCTGGCGCTGGTATGTGCCATGGGTGCAGTTGGCCGCCCTGCAGGCGTGGCCACAGTGGTGGGATATCGGCGTGGTGGTACTGAGCCTACTCATCGGCGGGATTATGCTGTGGCAACGCCGACCGGAGCGCACGTGCTGGAGCGTCGTGATGCTCCTGCTCGCCCTTAATACCGGCGCAGGGTTGGTGGTGGCGCCGTGGGCGATGGTGGGGGCGATAAGTGGTTTGCCGTGGTTGATGGTGGTAATTGTATGGGCAACGACCACCGCGCTTGTCTCAAGTGGAGCGGCGTTGGTCGTCATTATCGGCTTGGTGGCGCTGATGATGTTGGCGCCGCAGTTGACCTGGCCCATTCCATGGCGAATTGTGGCCGTGTGGATAACCTGGGTGCTCGTGCCAATTACTGCCACCGAGGCGCGACTCCAGACGAGCCTGTCGGTGTATGGTCGCTTGTGGGGTGATGGCGCGTTGACAATGGTCAATGCGGGGCAGCAGGCAGTGGCCACGTTGCCGTGGCTGGGCATAGTGGCCACATTAGTGGTGCTCGGGAGTATCGCCGTGCAATGGAGAGACGAGGAGCGCCATGTGGAGTAGTGTGGTCAGCGTCGTCTATGCCTGGGAGCGCGTGTTGTTGTACCCGGTGCTAGTCTTTTGGCTGGTCAGCGTGATTGCGTCACCGGCATTGGGCTGGCCGCGGCTTGAAGCGCGCACGTTGATACCAGCCTGGCTGTTGCTCGTTTTTGTGCCGATCTCGGATAGTGCACGTGTCGGTGAAAGCGATATGGCGTGGCTGTTGCTATTGGCGGTGCTGTCCAGCCAGACCTGGAGCGATTGCTGGTCGTGGCGTTGGCTGGCGCTCGGCGGATGGATTGGTGCGGCGTATGCCGTGGCCCAAGGGTGTGGCACGCTGATTCTGACACGGGCGACAACGTGTGAATCACCGGCGCAATGGGGCGTGCTGGCAGGATTGGTTGTGGCGCTGTTGTTGTGGTCACGGCGCACGATTGCCCAACGGATGACAGTCGTGGCGATTGGTATGCTGGTGGTTGAGGTCGTGCGGATGTGGTGGTTATAACAGGGTGATGAGCATATCGCGCCCGATACCTGGTTGGAGCGTATCAAGCACCGACTGGGCGCGTTGCCGTACCTGCTCACGCTGTGTGTGACAGATGGCAATGATGCCGGCTTGGGTTAGGTAGTCGGTGAGCTCGGCACTGGCGTTGTTGGTGATGAGTTGGGTCGTGTGGGTACGATCGTGCGCTAGGGCATAGGCCAGCGGCATAATCAAGCTGTTGCGTCCAAATGAACGGAGTGGCTCGTGTTGCGCCTCGTGGATGTGGCGCGATAGCGCATGGTAGTGTGCGATTGATTGGGCGAGGTGTTGTGATTGGAGCGTTTGTGCATCGAGATTACCACAGACTGCGCCAGCCTTGATGGCGTGGTGGAGTATGACACTTTCGACATCGTCAATTTGGGCATAGGCTGCGGCCACAATGTCGGGCGTATCGAGTGGTATGGTGACAAGGAACGCTTCAGCAAGTTGCATGACACACGTCGAGAAGCCGGCGATGATGTCAGCATGTGGCGCTTCGGCCATCTCGCTGGCGGCAAGGGCATAAAAGTAGTCGCCGAGCATCAGCGTCGGGCCGTGGAGCAGCGTCGGCGTGGTATGATTATCGTGCGGAGGTTCAATCAGACGACGATGCATGGCGGCGCCGGCGCGAATCAGTTCGAGTGCGGCGGCGGCGTGGTGCGTGCGTGGCATGTCAGCGGTGCCGAGGTGGGCTATGCCTACCAGCACTGTTGCAGCCACGTGGCGGGGTACCGCAATAGCGTCACTTTGGAGGGCTTCGTTGGCAATTGGCAGGGCATTTGGGGCCACGCGAGCAGTAATCAGTGCGTCAATGGCATCGAGATGTGGTTGTATGTGCTTTTCAGTAGAACGCATGGTGCTCGCTTAGTTTGCGAAGAAGTTCACAATATCAATAGCATACCCGAGGCAGGTACGGCTGTCAAACACAGGAAGAAACAAGAGGCGATCTGATGACAGAGGCCACAGCGGCATTTGTGGCGCGCCACGCACGGCGCAATTTTTGGTTGAACGTAATCGAGGGCGGCTTGTTCATGTTTGGCATCAGCATGGTGTCACGCTTCACTGTGTTGCCGTATTTTGTTGAGCAATATTCCAAAGAGAGTTGGCTCCAAGGACTGATACCGACCATTGCCAATACAGGATGGCTCTTACCCGGCCTGTTTGTGGCACCCTTGATTGCGCAGTTGTGGCGGCGTAAGCCGGCCATGTTGATTGGTACGTTCCTTGAGCGCTTGCCGTGGTTGATTATCGGCATATGGTTGATTGGTGGCAACACGTTTGATGCATCGACCACATTGTTGGTCTTTTTCGGGCTGTACTCGATGCACATGTTTAGTGCGGGTGCGACCTCTGTGCCGTGGCAGGATTTCATCGGGCGGGTGATTCCCGAGCAACGCTGGGGGACATTCTTTGGCATGCAGAGTGGCTTTGGTAGTCTGCTGGGTGTGGCGGGTGCCACGGTCGCGACGCAGGTGCTGGCTGGGACGCCGTTGCAGATTGGTGATTGGTTGATTCTCGGTACACAGGAGTTCCCGTTTAGCATCGGGTTTCTTTCGTTGGCGTGTTTTGGGTGTATGGTGATTTCGTATGTCTTTTTGGCATTGACCGTTGAGCCGGTGATTGCACCCAAGCAAGATAAGCAGCCGTTTTGGGCGCTGATCAAAAACATGCCGCAGGTGTTGCGTGATGACCCGGGCTTTACCACGTATTTGATAGCCCGCGTCTGCTTATCGTTGGGCATGTTGGGGCATAGTTTTGTGACGGCGGCAGCCTTGAGCAAGTTCGAGATTGATGGCAGCACAGTTGGGGCGTTTACGGTGGCGTTGTTGGCGGCGCAGGCGGTCGGCAACTTTGGGCTAGGTGCCTTATCAGATCGCTGGGGGCATAGGCAGGTGCTGATTTTGTCGGGATTTTTGGGGTCGGCATCATTACTGTTGGCATGGGTCGCACCGAACGAGCTCTGGTTCTTCCCGATTTTTATTTTGGGTGGAATTGCGCTCGGTGGCTATCAGTTGTCGGGGTTTACCATGGTAATGAACTTCGCCACGACGGATACGCGGCCGATTTATATTGCGGTGGCCAATACGTTTAACGTGCCCGTCTCGGCAATTGCGCCGTTGGCTGCTGGGTGGTTGGCGGGGCAGTACGGCTATATCGGCTTATTTGTGGTGTTAGCGGTACTTGGCCTTATCGGGGTTTATATTTTGTATACCAAAGTGCAATTGCCGAATCATGCGCACGCCGCATAACCATCTGAGGGATAAGGGAGCATCATGGCTGATGTGAATGCGGTGGAGCAGGTCGTTGCGCAGCATGCGCGACGCAACTTTGTCTTGAATGTCCTCGAGGGCGGGATTTTCATGTTCGGGTATAACATGGTGTCGAATTACACCGTGTTGCCGTACTTTGTGCAGCAGTACACGCAAGAGAGTTGGGTGCAGGGTCTCATTCCGGCGATTGGCAGTACTGGTTGGCTCTTGCCTGGATTGTTTGTGGCGCCGCTGATTGCCCACATGTGGACGCGCAAAGCGCCGATGTTGGTCTTGACCTTTTTTGAGCGTATCCCGTGGTTGTTCATTGGCTTGTGGTTGTTCATTGGCAATCCGTTTGACACGACGACCACGCTTGCGGTGTTTTTTGCGTTGTACTCGCTCCACACGTTTAGTGCGGGTGCGACGGCGGTTCCGTGGCAGGATTTTATTAGTCGGATTATCCCCAACAAGTTGTGGGGGACGTTTTTTGGCATGCAAAGTGGACTAGGGAGTCTGCTCGGCGTGGCTGGCGCAAGTTTGGCGACGCAAGTTTTGGCCAATAAGCCGATTGCAATCGGTGCATGGGAGATTGTGCCGGCCATGGCGTTCCCCAACAATGTCGGATTTTTGGCGTTGACCTGTTTTGCCTGTATGGTGATTTCGTACATCTTTGTGATTATCAGCGTCGAGCCACCGCATCCGCCACAAGAGCGGCAGCCGTTCTGGCATTTGATTCAGCAGGCGCCGACGTTATTGCGCACCAATCAAGAGTTTACGCGCTACTTGGTCGCCGTCGTCTTGATTGGCATTGGCATGATGGGGCAGAGCTTTGTGACGGCGGCGGCGTTGAGTAAGTTTAATGTCAGTGGCAGCACCGTCGGCACGTTTACGATCGTGTTGCTCCTCGCACAGGCCATCGGCAACTTTGGGCTTGGTGCATTGTCAGATCGTTGGGGGCACAAGCGCATCATGGTGCTGACGGCGGTGATGGTCTCCACTGGCTTGTTGGTGGCGTGGTTTGCCCCGGCGGTTGAGTGGTTTTATCTGGTGTTTGCGCTGGGTGGGATTGCCCTTGGGGGCAACATGCCGGCCAGTTTTGCCATGGTCTTTACTTTTGCCACGGCCGAAACGCGCGCCGCGTACATCGCCATCGCCAACACATTTAATGTGCCGGTGGCGGCTGGTGCGCCGTTGATTGCCGGCTGGATTGCCGGGCAGCTTGGCTATCCCACGTTGTTTGTGATTCTAGCGGCGTTTGGCTTGTTGGGGGCCGCCACGATGAAGTGGATGGTACGGACACCGACGTCGACGCATGCCCCTGTTGAGGCGTAGGTTACCCGGCAATCAAGGCCACGAGTGTCACACAGATGGGCACGGTCAGGTTATCGGTGCCATGGGGCGAGACGGCCTCGACCACAGTAGCCACAGTGGCGCCGAGGAGCGTGGCGATAATCAAGGCGCTGGTGTTGGGTAAATCGGCGTAGGGTGTCAGGCTTGAGCCCGGCAAAAGCGTCAGCGATAAGGCGATGACAATCAGCGATACCACGAACATGACGGCGCTACCCTCGTAACTGCGGGTACCGCCGTTGATCGTATAGGTGTGGCGCCCATAGCGTTTGCCGATAAGGGCAGCGAGGGCGTCGCCCCAGGTCATGGCCATCACGCCGGCGACAATGGCGGGCGCATGGTCGATGGGACCTTCAGGTCGCCACAGAGCGATGCTGAGGACGGTAATCGAAATCGCAAAGTAGACGGTGCCCATGCTGGCGTTGTCGCTGTCGATGCCTTTGAAGAGTTTGATGCGAAAAAAGACATAATTGAGCACAATAAATGTAGCGAACGGGATGACGCCGAATTGCCACGAGTCGAACAATGACAACACCCCGAAGATCCACATGCCGGCGCCGATGTGGACGACCTTGCGCGTCAGGTCGTTGGGAATGCGGAACTGGCGATGGAGC
>Ga0315902_10005156_pt1 | contig 18534 bp, 23 predicted proteins | sample LakEriMetagenome_9_FD_203523 | JGI IMG/M metagenome (GOLD analysis project Ga0315902, IMG submission 203523) | Freshwater fungal communities from buoy surface, Lake Erie, Ohio, United States - Buoy 12 MA117 | ecosystem: Environmental > Aquatic > Freshwater > Lake > Lake biofilm | place: USA... | reverse complement strand
CAGGTCCACGTGATCCTTCACGTCGAAGTCGAAGCTGCGGGGCGTGCCCCAGCGTCGAGCTTCCACGTTGCCGTGCTCGTCGGCCCCCACGGGCACGCTGTCGTGCGGCAGGTTGGGCACGCTCATGAGCATGGCCGCCAGCTCAGACTGGATGATCTCCAGCCGCTCAGCCGAGGCCTTGAGCTCGTCGCCGATGCCGGCCACCTGGGCCATCACGCCCGCGGTGTCTTCGCCCTTGGCCTTGAGCTGGCCGATCTGCTTGCTGAAGCTGTTGCGCTGGGCCTGCAGCTCCTCCGTGCGGGTCTGGATGGCCTTGCGTTCGGCTTCGAGCGCCGAGAAGCGCTCGACGTCGAGGAAGGGCTGGGGGTTCTTGCGGGTCTGCAGCCGGGCGATGACGCCGGGCAGATCGCGACGAAGTTGCTGGATGTCGAGCATGAAAGGCTCCGAAAGACAAAGATTTGTTCATGAGCATGGCCGCAGCAGCGTGACGGCGGCTCCACCAAGGCGGTTCAAAAGGCCCACTGCGAGCAGGCTGCCAGGCCCTCAAGATCGGGACGCCACCACCTCGGCCATGCTCTTGTCGCCCAGTCCCAGAGGCAGCGGAAAGCGGATCTTCTCCTCCACCCCGTCCATCTTGCGCACACTCACAGCGCCCATTTCGCGCAGCCGGGCGATCACCTGCTGCACCAGGATGTCGGGCGCCGAAGCGCCGGCGGTCAGGCCCACGCGGCGGCGCCCCTCCAGCCATTCGGCCTGAAGGTCTTCTGCAGCATCCACCATGTAGGCGGCCGTGCCCAGACGCTGCGCCAGTTCGCGCAGGCGGTTGCTGTTGCTGCTGGTGTGGCTGCCCACCACGATCACCACGTCCACTGCCGGGGCCAGCACCTTCACGGCATCCTGCCGGTTCTGCGTGGCGTAGCAGATGTCCTGCTGCTTGGGCTCGCGTACGTGGGGGAACACGCGCTTGACCTCGGCCAGGATCTCGGCGGCATCGTCCACGCTGAGCGTGGTCTGCGTCACCACGGCCAGCTTGTCGCCGCGCGGGCGAGCGCGCACCACGTCGGCCACGTCCTCCACCAGGTAGATGCCCTCGGTGAGCTGGCCCATGGTGCCTTCCACCTCAGGATGGCCCTTGTGGCCGATCATGATGAATTCGTAGCCTTCCTTGCTGAGCTTGGCCAGTTCCACATGCACCTTGCTCACGAGGGGGCAGGTGGCATCGAACACGTTGAAGCCGCGCACATCGGCCTCGGCGCGCACGGCCTGGCTCACGCCGTGAGCGCTGAACACCAGCGTGGCACCCGGCGGCACATCGCTCAGCTCCTCGATGAAGATGGCGCCCTTGGCCTTGAGGTCGTTGACCACGTAGGTGTTGTGCACGATCTCATGGCGCACGTAGATGGGCGCACCGTACTTGCGCAGCGCGCGCTCGACGATCTCGATGGCGCGGTCTACGCCGGCGCAGAAGCCGCGCGGCTCGGCCAGCAGCACTTCCTGGGGCAAGATCACCTCGCTCATCACAGCACTCCCAGCACCTGCACCTCAAAGCGCACCGGCTGGCCCGCCAAAGGGTGATTGAAATCGAACAGCAGCCAGCCCTCGCCCACCTCGCGCACGACACCTGCGTAGGCGCCCTGGCCATCCGGCGTGGGGAACTGCACCACATCGCCCACGCCGTACTCGGCGTCGGGGTCTCCCAGCTCATGCATCAAGCTGAGCTTCACGCGCTGCAGCAACTCGGGGTTGCGCTCGCCAAAGGCCTCGCCAGGGGCCAGTTCGAAGGTCTGGCTCGCGCCCTCGGCCAGGCCGATCAGCCGCGCCTCCATGGCCGGAGCGAGCTGCCCCGCGCCCAGCGACAGGGTGGCCGGCTTGTCATGAAAGGTGTTGATGACGTCGGCGCCGTCGGGGCCCGCCAAGCGGTAGTGCAACGTCAGGAACGACCCGGATTGGATGGTGGTCACACAAGACCCTCTGATGGGGGAAGTCCGAGTAGGGGGCGCGGCAACGCGGTGCAGCGATAGACTGGTTTTCATTCTAAGAGCCGCGCCTGCGTCACCACCACGGCCTGGGCCTGCACCGCCTCCCCGTCCCCCCTGCACCCGAGCGCCTGACCATGTCGATGAAGGACCTGCCCCTGAGCCTGCGCCCGCGGGAAAGGCTGCTGAGCTGCGGTGCGCAGTCCCTGGCTTCCGAAGAGTTGCTCGCTGTCCTGCTGCGCACGGGCCTGCCGGGGCGCGGCGTGCTGGATCTGTCCAGCACCTTGCTGCAGGAGTTCAAGGGCCTGGCCGGTCTGCTGGCGGCGCGGCCGCAAGACCTGAAGCGCATCAAGGGCCTGGGGCCTGCCAAGCGGGCCGAGATCGTGGCGGTGATGGAGCTGGCGCGCCGCGCTGCGGCGCAGGAACTCGGCCAGGCGCCCGTGTTCGATTCACCCACTCAGCTCAAGCGCTACGCCGCGCTGCACCTGGCTCATCTGGAGCACGAGTCGTTCTCGGTGATCCACCTGGACACCCGGCACCGGCTGATCGAGATGCAGACGCTGTTCAGGGGCACGCTCAGCCAGGCCAGCGTCTACCCGCGGGAGGTGGTGAAGGAAGCGTTGGCGCGCAATGCCGCCGCGCTGGTGCTGGCGCACAACCATCCCTCGGGCGTGGCCGAGCCTTCTCGGGCCGATGAGTACCTGACCCAGACCCTGAAGTCCGCGTTGCAGTTGGTGGATGTGCGGGTGCTGGACCATCTGGTGGTGGGTCAGGGCCAGGTGGTGTCGTTCGCCGAAAGGGGCTTGCTGTGAGCAAGACCGATGCAGCGCCCGCACTGAAGGACTTCGAGGCCCTGGGCGCTGCCCTGAAGCGCCGGGCCAAGGAGGCTGCAGCGCAAGCGGCGCGTGAGCGTGCCCGCCAGGCGGCCGAAGAAGCCCAGCGGCGCCAGGTGGCACGGCAGCGCGACGAGTTCGCGCACGCGGTGGGGCCCGTGACCCAGGTGCCCGACAAGGGCCTGGCCGATCTGAAAAGGCCCCAACCTGCGCCCGAACCGGTGCAGCGTCATTTGGACGAGCAGCAAGCCCTGCAGGAGGCCCTGTCCGACGAGGTGGACATCGAATCGCTGCTGCTCACCGACGACGGCCTGAGTTTTCGGCGCCCGGGCATCGGCCCCGATGTGGTGACCAAGCTGCGCCGGGGCCACTGGGCGATCCAGTCGCAGATCGACCTTCATGGCCTGCGGCGAGACGAAGCGCGCGAGGCCCTGGCGGGATACATCCGTGAATCCATGCGGCGCGGCCATCGCTGTGTGCGGGTGGTGCATGGCAAGGGCCATGGCTCCCCCGGGCGGCAGCCGGTGTTGAAGGCGAAGGTGCAGCGCTGGCTGGCCCAATGCGCTGAGGTGGTGGCCTTTGCCCAGGCCAGTGGCCCGCAGGGCGGCGCAGGGGCGCTGATCGTGCTGCTGAAAGGCTGAGGCTGCTGCAGCGGCCAGCTTGCCTTCAGAAGCCGCAGTCGCCCTTACCCGTCTTTACCCGTCTTTACCCGCCTTCACCCACCCTTGTTGCGCATCCAGTCCGCCGTGCCGAAAAACGCTTCGGCCAAGCGCTGCGCCAGGGCTTCGTCCAGTTGCTGCTCCTGCATCGCCTGCATCATGCAGGCCATCCACTGGTCACGTTCTGACAAGCCAATGGCATAGGGCAGGTGACGTGCCCTCAGCCTGGGGTGACCAAAGCGCTGGATGTACAGGTCAGGCCCGCCCAGCCAGCCGCACAGGAACCAGAACAGCTTGTCGCGTGAACCCTGCAGATCCGTCGGGTGCAAGGCGCGGATGCCGGCATAGACCGGCTCCAGATCCATCAGGTCGTAGAAACGGTCTACCAGGGTGCGCACGCCCGGCTCGCCGCCCAGGCGGTCAAAGGGGCTGGACTCGGGGTTCAAACCACCCCGCGCAGCTTCATGCCCAGGGCCGACAGACCGATGCCCGCAGGCGAGCCCGACTGCTTCTCCATGAGCAGCTCACGCTTGAGCACGGCGTTGCGCACGTTCACGTCCAGGGGAATCTCACCCACCAGTTCCAGCTTCACCGGCTGGCCCACCGTGGGGCTCACATAGCGGTCGATCACCTGCTGCAACTGCTGACGTACCGCGCGGCCTTCGCCCTGCTTGCGCACCTGGTTGACCACCAGCTGGATGGCGTAACGCTTCTGCGTCATGGCCAGCACCTTGATGGTGGCGTAAGCGTCCGTGAGAGAAGTCGGTTCAGGTGTGGCCACCACGAGCACCTTGTCAGCCAGCGACACGGTGTACAGCACCACTTCTGAAATCCCGGCCCCCGTGTCCAGCAGCACGCGGTCATAACGCGGTGCCACCTCGTTAATGACCTGCTGAAGTTGTTCCCTCACCTCTGGCGTCAGGCGGGAATACTCCACCATGCCCGAACCTGCGAGCAACACCGAGTAGCCTCCCGGCGCCTTCAGGATGGCCTCCTGCAGGCCGCTACGTCCGGTGAACACGTCGTGCAGCGTCACCTTGGGGAACAGGTTCAGCACCACGTCCAGGTTGGCCAGGCCCAGGTCGGCGTCCAGCACCAGCACGCGTTCGCCCTGGCGCGTGAGGGCCGCTGCCACGTTGGCAGAGACGAAGGTCTTGCCCACGCCGCCCTTGCCACTGGTGATGGCGGTGATGCTTGCGCGCCGCCGGGAGGTGGGAACTGCGGGTGCCGTGCTCAAGACAGCGGCTCCTGCGTCGCGTCAGGTGACTGCACGAACAGCATGGCCCGCTCATCGGCCGACACCTCGCCGGCAAATGGGGGGCCGACATCAAAACCCGCATCGCCGGCAGCACCGCCGCAGGCCGGTGCGCGTGCCTGCTCGGCCAAGTGCACCAAGCCTTGCACCAGGGTTGTGGTCCATCGCGAATCGCCGGGCGTGCCCTCGGGCAGGGGCGCGCCAGCATTGCGCAGCAGTTCCAGGGCCTGTTCGTACGGCGGTTGGGAAAAGGCGTCGGGGCGCATCGGCTTTCTGTTGAGGGTCTGAACGCGACGGCCGGCAGGGATTGCAGACCGCTCGGTTTCAGTCTATCAGCGCCCCTTTCGGGGCCCGGGATCGTCCGGAAGGAACAGGGCTTGCAGGTCCGACAGGAAGTCGAATCCACGCTCCGAAGCCACCACCCGCTGCGGACGCAAGGCCCCAGGCGCTTCCGGCAGGCCCGGTGGCCCCGGCGTGTCCTCGACCGCGGGCTCCAGCAGGCCCCGCTGCCGCGCCCGGTCGATGGCAACCGCCAGGGCTGAAGGGGCCAGCCCGGTGCCGGCGCAGAAGTCCTCGATGGTGAAACCTTCTCGCAGGCGCAGCGCATTGAGGGCGTACTCGAAGGGCAGGTCCTTGCGGGCGACCTCATGCTCGTTGGACACGGCCTGGCCGGCCAGGGCCTTGTCCATGTAGGTGGCCGGTTCGCGCCATCGCACCTGGCGCAACACGCGGTGCGGGAAACTGAGCTTGCCGTGGGCTCCGGCACCAATGCCCAGATAGTCACCAAACTGCCAGTAGTTCAGGTTGTGCCGGCAGCGGTGCCCGGGCCGTGCGAAGGCCGAGACCTCGTAGCGCTGCAAGCCTGCCGCTGCCGAGGTGTCGACGATGAGATCCAGCATCCGGGCCGAGGTGTCGTCATCGGGCAGGCCGGCCGGTGGCCTCGTGGCGAACACCGTGCCAGGCTCCATCGTCAGGTGGTAGACCGACAGGTGCGGCGGCTCAAAGGCCAGGGCGGTGTCCAGATCCGCCCGCAAGGCGGGCAAGGTCTGCCCGGGCAGGGCGTACATGAGGTCGATGTTGAAGGTATCGAAAGCTTCACGGGCCTCGGCCACGGCCGCACGAGCCTGCGCTGCGTCATGCACGCGGCCGATGCGCTGCAGCGCCTGGTCGTCAAAGCTCTGCACGCCGACGGATAGCCGCGTCACACCCGCCTGGCGAAACGCCCGGAAGCGCTGGGCCTCGAAGGTGCCGGGGTTGGCTTCCAGCGTGATCTCGCATCCCGGCTCCAGCGGCAGTCGGGCTCGCACGTCGGCCAGCAAGCGCTCGATGCTGTCCGGCGAGAACAGACTGGGCGTGCCCCCACCAATGAACACGCTGATCACGCGCCGGCCCCACACCAGGGGCAGCGCGGCCTCCAGATCGGCCCGCAAGGCGTCCAGGTAGCGCTGCTCCGGCAGGCCGTGCGGCCCCGCTGCCGGCCCAGCATCCTGGCCTGGGCTCGCATGCGAATTGAAATCGCAGTAGGGGCACTTCTTCAGGCACCAGGGCAGGTGCACGTACAGGCTCAGGGGCGGCAGTTCCGCCAGGTTCAGCGTGCCCGGCCGCAGGAAGCGCGCAGCCGCATCGGCAGGCCCACCCACCACGGACGCCGTCACAGGCCCCACGCCTGGCGCATGAGCGCCGCCATCTGGGCAGCGGCCAGGGCGCGGTGGCTGAGGCGATTCTTCTGCTCGGGTGCCATCTCAGCGACGGTGCAAGCCTCGGCCGGGATGAACAGCAGGGGGTCGTAGCCGAAGCCGGCATCGCCGCGGGTTGCCGCCAGCAGCTGGCCCTCCCAACGCCCGAAGGCCACCAGGGGCTCGGGGTCATCTTCGGCGCGCACGGCCACCAGCGTGCACACAAAGCGCGCACGCCGCTCGTCCGCCGTGGTCAGGGCCTGCATGCGCTGCAGCAGCAGGTGGTTGTTGGCGGCGTCCTGTCGCCTGCGTGTGGCCTCACGGTCCGCATCGGGCGGCACCAGGCCGGCGAAGTGCGCCGAGATGACGCCCGGGGCACCGCCCAGCGCCGGCACGCACAGCCCGGAATCGTCGGCGATGGCGGGCAGTCCGCTGGCCGCCGCGGCGTGTCGCGCCTTGGCCAGGGCGTTCTCCAGGAAAGTGACGTGCGGCTCCTCGGCCTCGGCCACGCCCAGAGAACCCTGGGCCACAAGTTCCAACGGCAGCGCCCCCAGCAGGGCCTGCAGTTCCTGGAGTTTCTTCGCGTTGTTCGAGGCCAGGACGAGGCGCAGCCCCGGCATCACGCCACCCCGAGCGCCTGCTTCTGCGCGCGCACCAAGGTGGCAATGCCCTGGTCGGCCAAGGCCAGCAGCGCGTCCATTTCCGCACGGGAGAACGACGCGCCCTCGGCCGTGCCCTGCACTTCCACGAAGCCTCCGCTGCCGGTCATGACCACGTTCATGTCCGTGTCGCAGGCCGAGTCCTCGACGTACTCCAGATCCAGCAAGGGCGTGCCCTGCACGATGCCCACCGACACGGCCGCCACGAAGTCACGGATCGGCGAAGCCTCGAGCTTGCCCTGGGCCAGCAGCCAGGTCACTGCGTCGTGCGCAGCCACAAAGGCGCCCGTGATGGCCGCTGTTCGGGTGCCGCCGTCGGCCTGGATCACGTCACAGTCCAGATGGATGGTGCGCTCGCCCAGGACCGACAGGTCGAACACGGTGCGCATGGAGCGGCCGATCAGGCGCTGGATCTCCTGCGTGCGGCCGCTTTGCTTGCCACGGGCGGCTTCGCGGTCCGAGCGCGTGTGGGTGCTTCGCGGCAGCATGCCGTACTCCGCCGTCACCCAGCCCTCGCCACTGCCGCGCTTGTGCGGGGGCACCTTCTCTTCCACGGAGGCCGTGCACAGCACGCGGGTCTGGCCAAAGCTCACGAGCACCGAGCCTTCAGCGTGCACGGTGTGGTGGCGCTCCAAGCGCACGGGACGCAGGTCGGCCGCACCACGGCCGGCCGTTCGAAGAAAAGAGGGCATGCAGGGTTCCAGGTCAGGACAAGAAGAAAGGCCAATGCGCGGCACCTTAGCGCGGACCCGGTCTGGGGTCGGGCAAAGTGTTGAACTGGGTGTCGGGCGAAGCTACCAAGGGGGCCGCCGGTGCGGGCTGCCAGGAGACTTGAGAGCCAGGCTGGCACAAGCACCCCAATGCCGTGACGTTGTCGCTGCTCGATGCGGCTGCATCCAGCGCGGCCTTCAGCAGCGCCGGCACGACGGCGGGCATTTCGCCCTGATGCAGCCCGTGCAGCAAGTCCATCTCCGGCAGCGGCCCCCAAAGACCGTCCGAGCACAGCAAGATGCGATCCCCTCCCGCAAGGGACCAGGGCCCGCCAGGCTCGACAGACGGCCGGCGCTTGCCACCCAGGCACGACACCAGCACATGGCCCGGCGCGTGCTTGCCCGGCTTCAGGCGCGCGGCGAGTTCCTCACGCCGCTCTGCCAGGGAGTGATCCCGCGTGCGCACCACGAGCTCGCCACCGCGGCTGAGGTACAGGCGCGAGTCACCGCAGTGGGCCCACCACAGCAATCCTTTCTGCATCACGCAGGCCACCAGGGTGGTGCAGTGGCTTTCCTGAAGACGCCATTCCTGGGCCTCGGCAATCAGGCGCCGGTGGGCCTCTTGGAAAGCCATGCCCAGGAATGCACCCGGCATGGGCAGTTCCGGCCGGGCCTGGCGCAGAAACAGCTCGGACAAGGTCTGAAGCACCCCCTCGGCAGCACGGTCACCGTAGGAATGACCACCCATGCCATCGGCCAGCGCCAGCAGCCAGGATTGCCCCGTGGACCAGTGACCCACACGGTCCTCGTTGCGGCGGCGGTGGCCCATGTGCGTCGCCTGGACCACTTGGAAGTTCATGGCGACCGTCCGTTCATACTTTCCGCGGGCCGGCGCCAGGGAGCCAGGGAGTTCCAGCGCATGTTCCTGCGAGACTCATGATCGTATCGACTCCGACGACGCCCCTCGCGCCCCACGGCTGCGGGTGCTGATGGACCGCCGATTAGGCCGTCGGCCCGACTCGCGGCCCAGCTCGCGCTGAAGCGCGAACACGCTTTGGGGACGCTCGCGTGCATCCAGGGCCATGCACCACCGCACCACCTCGATCAGGCCGTCGCTGTAGATGTTTCGTTGGCGCTCCAGATGGCGGTCAAGCTCATCGTCCTCCAGACGCCGCGGCACTTCCACGGGCGGCGCGCCGGACATGCAGGCGTAGATGGTGGCGCCGATGGAATAGACATCGGTCCACGGGCCCACCGCGTTGTCGCGACGGTACATCTCCGGCGCAGCGAAGCCAGGGGTATACATCGGGCGCGTGAACTCTCCCTGCTTGTTCAGCACGTCGCGCGCTGCGCCGAAGTCGAGCAGGACGGCGCGGTTATCGTTGGTGATGAAGATGTTGGCCGGCTTGATGTCCAGGTGCAGCATCTTGTGCTGGTGGACCACGCGCAAGCCCCGCAAGATCTCGTCGAACAGGCTGCGGATCGTGCTTTCGCGCAGCACCTTCTCGCGCTTGAGGTCACGGGCAATGACGATGAACTCCTGCAGGGTGTCGCCTTCCAGGTGGTTCATGACCATGTAGACGGTCTCGTTGGCGCGAAAGAAGTTCAGCACCGACACCACGCCCGGATGACTGATCTGGCCCAGTGCCCGCCCTTCTTCGAAGAAGCTCTTCAAGCCCAACCGGTACAAGGGCAGCTTTTCAGGTGGCACGAAAGGCGCCAGTTCACCCTCAGCCCGCTCGGCCAGGGCCGCAGGAAGATACTCCTTGAGGGCCACATGCCGCTGATGTTCGTCTTCGGCCAGATAGACGACGCCAAAGCCCCCAGCAGCAATCTTGCGGATCACCCGGTAGCCGCCTACCTCGGTGCCGCTTGGCAGCGGGGCTGGCTTGGGTTTTGTCATAATTTCCGCTTTGCGGGGACCGTGCAAACGATGCCTGTTTATAGCATGACGGGGTATGCCAGCACACTGGCCCGCACCCCTGACCAGACCCCCGAAAAACCCGGAGATGACGCGGCCCTGTCCGTGGAAATCCGCTCGGTGAACGGGCGCTTTCTGGACCTGGGGTTCAAGCTGCCGGAGGAAATGCGAGGCATCGAGCCTTCACTTCGGGAGATGCTGACGGGCGCCCTCAAGCGCGGCAAGGTGGAGCTTCGCATCCTCACCCGGTCCACATCCGAGACCGCATGGCCTTCGACGCCATCCAGAGCGCTGACCGAGCTGGCCTGGCTGCAGGCCCAGGTGCAGGCGCAGATGCCCCAGGCGCGTGCGCTGTCCGTGCAGGAAGTGCTGCAATGGTGCAGCCGGGGACAGACCACCACGGTGACGGACGAGACCGCCCTGCAGACGGCTCGCCAGTGCCTGAACGCGCTGCTGGAATCCCGTGAACGTGAAGGCGAGAAGCTGGTGGCCATCCTCACAGAGCGCACACAGCGCCTGCGCGCGCTCGCGGCCCAGGCGGAACCACTGGTGCCGGCCGTGGTGCAGAAGCAGCAGGCGCGCTTCCTGCAGCGCTGGCAGGAGGCCCTGGCCAGCGCCGACGGCGCCGCTGGAGGCATCTCTCCCCAGACCCTGCAGGAGCGCGCCCTGCAGGAAGCCGCGACCTACGCCATCCGCATCGACGTGGCAGAAGAGCTGTCCCGCCTGGTGGCCCACCTGGACGAGATCGATCGTCTGCTGGCCCGGGGCGGAGAGCTCGGCAAGCGCCTGGACTTCCTCATCCAGGAGCTGCACCGCGAGGCCAACACGCTCGGCTCGAAATCGGCCGCCCTGGAACTCACCGGCATTTCGGTCGAGATGAAGGTGCTGATCGAACAGATGCGCGAACAGGTGCAGAACATCGAGTGATGCGGCTGATCCGGTTACTCGAAGAACAGACGAGAAACCGTGTCCACCACGCAGGCAGGCTTGTCGCCGCCCTCGATCTCGATGGTGACGCGGATGGTCACCTGCACGCCGTCCTCGCCCACCGGCACGGCCGCCAGCACCAGGCCGCGCCCCCGGATGCGGGCATCCACCCTAACAGGCGCCGGAAAGCGCACCTTGTCGCACCCGTAATTCAGGCCCATCTTCAGGCGGTTCCAGCGCACCAGATCGGGCAGGAAGTAGCTGGCCAGCGATTGCGTCAGGTAGCCATGCGCCACGCAGGCGCCAAAAGGGCCGGCGGCCGAGCGCACCGGGTCCACGTGGATCCACTGGTGGTCGCCCGTGGCGTCAGCGAACTTGTCGATGCGGTCTTGCGTCATGGTGAGCCACTCGGTGGCGCCCAGGTCCTGGCCGATGGCGGCCAGCGCAGAAGAAACGGAGTCGAAAGCCAGGCTCATGGTGGTGCTGCGGTAGAGGCAAGGGGTGGACAGGGTGCGCGGCAACAAGCGCCCCGCGCAGGATAACCCCGGTTGTTAGACTTCCGGACCGCAACCGCCGCAGCGTCCGGCCCGCCTTCCCGGGGGAGGCCGATACGGGGCGCAGGCCGCCTTCATTGCATTTCATGGAAACACCTGGCAACCTGTTTTGCGTGGCCGCCCCCAGCGGCGCCGGCAAGTCGAGCCTCGTCAAAGCTCTCCTCGAACTGGATTCCCGGCTGGACGTATCGGTGTCCCACACGACGCGAGCGCCCAGGGGCCAGGAGCAGAACGGACGCGAGTACTGGTTCGTGGACGAACCCGCCTTCCGCACCATGATCGAGCGTCAGGAGTTCTTCGAGTGGGCCCAGGTGCACGGGCACCTGTACGGCACCTCGCGCAAGGCCATCGAGGCACGGCTGGAACGCGGCGAGGACGTGGTGCTGGAAATCGACTGGCAGGGCGCGCTGCAGATCAAGCAGATCTTTCCCCACGCGGTGCTGATCTTCATCCTGCCGCCGAGCTGGGAAGAACTGCGGCAGCGCCTGACCCGGCGAGGCGAAGACCGGCCCGACGTGATCGACACCCGAATGGTGAATGCCCGGCTGGAGGTGGCGCAGGCCCGACATTTCGACTTTGTTATCATCAATGCCCTGTTTGAGACGGCGCTTTTCGACCTGAAAACTGTCGTCCACTCGCAGCGTCTGCGCTACGCCGCCCAGATGCGCAACCGCTCCCAGGTCTTTTCTGCGCTGAACCTGATCTGAGCGTCTCTTCCCAGCCTTTGACCGGAACCCGACCATGGCCCGCATCACCGTTGAAGATTGCCTCGAGAAGATTCCGAACCGGTTCCAGCTCGTGCTGGCCGCCACCTACCGTGCGCGCATGCTCAGCCAGGGACATGCGCCCAAGGTGGAGACCAAGAACAAGCCGGGTGTCACCGCGCTGCGCGAAATCGCCGCGGGTGAAGTGGGCATCGAGATGCTGCGCAAGGTACCGGTCTGAGCCTGCTCGGCGGCTGAACAGCCGCTGCACGCAGCTTGATGCCAAGGGCTCCGTCAGGGGCCCTTTTGCATGGCGGGCCGCCACAGTCGGCCTGGGGTAGATTCGGGGCATGGGCATCCGCTCCTTCGCCACCGAACTGCTGCCGCAGGCCATGCGTCCTGCGCCGCCGCGGATGGCCGCGCCCACCGAGGCGCCCACCACCTTCGCCGGGCTCACAGAGCAGCTGCATTACCTGGGCAAGGCCGACCTGAAGAAGGTGCGCGAGGCCTACAAGTTCGCCGACGAGGCGCACCTGGGCCAGTACCGCGCCAGCGGCGAGCCCTACATCACCCACCCCATCGCCGTGGCGGGCCTGTGCGCCGAGTGGCGCCTGGACGCGCAGGCCCTGATGGCCGCGCTGATGCACGACGCGATGGAGGACTGCGGCATCACCAAGGTGGAGCTGATCGAGCGCTTCGGCGCCCCCACCGCCGAGTTGGTGGACGGCCTGACCAAGCTGGACAAGCTGCAGTTCAACACCCGCGAGGAAAGCCAGGCGGAATCGTTCCGCAAGATGCTGCTGGCGATGTCGCGCGATGTGCGCGTCATCCTGGTCAAGCTGGCCGACCGGCTGCACAACATGCGCACCATGCTGGCCATGGCGCCGCACAAGCGCCAGCGCATCGCCGCCGAGACGCTGGACATCTACGCCCCCATCGCCCACCGCCTGGGCCTGAACCAGACCTACCGCGAGCTGCAGGAGCTGTCGTTCCAGCACCTCTACCCCTGGCGCCACGCCGTGCTGTCGCGCGCGCTGCAGCGGGCACGCGGCCACCGGCGCGACATCGTGGAGCGCGTGCAGAAGGACGTGGAGAAGGCCTTTGGAACAGCCAAGATCCGCCTGGGCATTTCCGGGCGGGAGAAGACCGTGTTCTCCATCTACCGCAAGATGCGCGAGAAGCACCTGGGCTTCACCCAGGTGAGCGATCTCTTCGGCTTTCGCATCACCGTGCCCAGCCTGCCCGAGTGCTACCTGTCGCTGGGTGTGCTGCATCAGTTGTACAAGCCCGTGCCGGGCCGCTTCAAGGACTACGTGGCCATCCCCAAGGCCAACGGCTACCAGAGCCTGCACACCACTCTCGTCAGCCCCCTGGGTACGGCGGTGGAGTTCCAGGTGCGCACCGAGGCCATGCACGCGGTGGCCGAGAAGGGCATTGCCGCGCACTGGATGTACAAGCTGGACGGCAGCGGCAAGCAGGGCACGGGGGGTGATCCGCAGACCCTGGGGGCCACTTGGCTGCAGTCGCTGGTGGACATCCAGGACGAGACGCGCGACGCCGCCGAGTTCCTGGAGCACGTGAAGATCGACCTCTTCCCCGACGAGGTGTACGTCTTCACGCCACGCAGCAAGATCCTGGCCCTGCCCAAGGGCGCCACACCCGTGGACTTTGCCTACGCCATCCACTCCGACGTGGGCGACCGGTGCGTGGCCGCCAAGGTCAATGGCGAGCCCGTGTCGCTGCGCACCGAGCTGCGCAGCGGCGATGTGGTGGAGGTGGTGACGGCACCGGGCGCCAAACCCAATCCGGCCTGGCTCAACCACGTGCGCACCGGGCGAGCCCGCTCCAAGATCAGGAACTACCTGAAGACCATGGAGCAGGAGGAGTCCTATGCGCTGGGCCGGCAGATGCTGGCGCAGGCCCTGCGGGCCGAAGGCCTGGGCTTGCCCAGCGAGGAGCCCGCGGAGGTGGACAGCGACGACAAGACCGCCGTGAAGATCGTGGCCAACGCGGCATCCGTCTGGCAGCAGCTCACACGGTGGTCGGGCTCGCGCACGCCGTCCGAGCTGCTGGTGGACATCGGCCTGGGCCGCAAGATCGCGGTCATCGTGGCCAAGCGCATGGCGCAGCTGCTGGCCGAGCAAGGCGCACGCCCGGACGCAGTGACGCTGACGCTGGGGCACTTTGCCGCCGACGAGAACGCGCCCAGGCAAGGCGTGGTGTTCATCGATGGCGGGCAGGAGGGCACGGTGCGCCTGGCCACCTGCTGCCGGCCCATCCCCGGCGACGCCATCACCGGCTACCTGGGCAAGGGCGAGGGCCTGCTGGTGCACACCGCCGACTGCCACACCGGCCGGCGCCTCTTTGAGCGCGATAGCGAGCGCTGGATGCACGTGGAATGGGCCGAGGAGCCGGTGCGAGCTTTCGAGACGGGCCTGGTCGTGATGGTGGTCAATGGCAAGGGAGCGCTGGCCCAGGTGGCCACAGCCATCAGCCAGGCCGAGGCCGACATCACCCACATTGACATGGGCCACGAGAAAGGCACCGAGAGCGCCGAGTTGCACCTGCTGGTCAGCGTGCGCGACCGCGCGCATCTGGCCGACGTGATGCGCGGCTTGCGCCGTGCCACCCCCGTGATGAAGGTGTCGCGCGTCAAGCCCTGAGGCCGTGGGGCGCCGCCGGGTAGCGCACCTCCACCACCTCGATGGTTTCCACGCCCAAGGGCGTGATCAGCTTCACCTCATCGCCCTCGCGGGCCTTGAGCAGGGCCCGCGCGATGGGCGAGATCCAGCTCACTTCGCCGGCCAGGCTGTCGCTCTCGTCAATGCCCTTGATGGTGACGGTGCGCTCCTCGCCGCGGGCGTTGGCGTAGGTGACGGTGGCCCCGAAGAAGACCTGGTCGCTGCCATGGTGCGCGCAAGGGTCGGCCACCTCGGCACGGTCCAGCCGCTTGGTCAGGAAGCGGATGCGGCGGTCGATCTCGCGCAGCCGCTTCTTTCCGTAGAGGTAGTCGCCGTTCTCCGAGCGGTCGCCGTTCTTGGCCGCCCAGGACACGGCCTCCACCACCTTGGGGCGCTCCACGTCAAGCAGCGTCATCAACTCCTCGCGCAGGCGGCGGTAGCCCGCCGGCGTCATGTAGTTGCGGCTGCCCGCGGGCAGCGGCGGCAGCGAGGGGTCGTCGTCGTCCTCGTCGGGTGCGGCGTCGCTCTCGCGCGTGAAGGCCTTGCTCAAGCGGCGCCTCTTTCAGCGGATGTTCAGCGGATGAACTGGTCGATGTAGCCCTCGCCCAGGCCCACGGCAGCGTAGTGGCGACGGCACTTGTCGATGCGCGTGAACACGTCGTCGAAGCCCGTGCAGCGGCCGTCCGGGTCCACGTAGATCATGGCGCCGTTGACCTGGAACATCGTGATCATCTCGTCCACGTCCGGGTCCACCACCAGGGTGTGGGTCTCGCCCGGCGCTTCGTACACGTAGGCTCCCTCGGTGGCCACCCAGTCGTGTTCCAGATAGCGCCAGCGGCCCTTGAGGACGTAGCCGTGCACCGGCTGCGGGTGGCGGTGGCGCGACAGCACGCCGGCACGCCGCACGCGCAGCAGGTTCATCCAGTAGCCGCGCGAGGCCGACAGGCACAGCGGGCGGAACCAGACGTTGTCGTCCACGGGCACCCACACGCGCTCGTCAGTGGGAATGGCGTCAGGCACCACCAGCTCGGGCGGCGATTCCTTGGGCATGGGGTGGCGGTAGGGCAGCCACTTGTCGGAATCTGCGGGTACGGCTTGCGTCATGGGGAAGGTTCCGTTCGAGGGATGGGTTGGGGATTCAAGCGATCAAGTAACCGCCGTCCACCGGCAGCACCACGCCGGTGACGAAGGCCGCCGCCGGGCTGCACAGGAAGAGCACCGGCCCGGCCACGTCCGCGGGCGTGCCCCAGCGGCCCAGCGGCGTGCGGCCAAGGATCTGCGCTGAACGGCCTGCATCTTCCTGCAGCGCCTGCGTCAGTGGCGTGGCAATCCAACCCGGCGCCACCGCGTTCACCCGGATGCCGTCGGCCGCATAGGCAATCGCCAGCGATTTGGTGAGCTGTGCCACACCGCCCTTGCTGGCGCTGTAGCCCGGCACCAGCCCACCGCCGAAGAAGCTCAGCATGGACGCGGTGTTGACGATGCAGCCCATGCTGGCGCGCAGCGCCGGGCGGGCCGCTGCGGCCACGCGCATGGCGCCGTTGAGGTTGATGTCCACCACCTCGGCAAACACGGCCGGGTCCAGCTCGGCGCCGCGGCGGATCACCCCGGCGCAGCACACCACGGCATTCAGCGCGCCCAGGCCTTCCACCAGCGCCTGCACCGCCGCCCCGTCGCGCACGTCCAATAGGCGGTGCTCGACACTGCCGCGGGGTGAGCGGGCCTGCGCCGCCTCTGCCGCACAAGCCGCCTGGGCACTTTCACACTCGGCCGCCGTGGCGCCCGTGGCCACCACCTGGGCCCCTTGCCCGGCAAAGGCCGCCGCGATGCCTGCGCCGATGCCGCTGGTGCCACCCACCACCAGCACCCGTTGACCCGAGAAACTCATGTGTCGGCTCCTGTGAATGTGAGCGCCTGCTCAACCTCTGAACGTCGCGGGATGGGCTCCACCGCGCCATAGCCTTGCGTAGACAGGGCTGCGGCTGCAGCCGCGTAGCGGCCCGCCTGCCGCAGTGTGTCGCCCGCCACCCAGCGCCCCACGAAGGCGCCCCCGAAGGTATCACCTGCGCCCGTGGCGTCCACCGGCTGGCACGGGTGCGCGGCAATGCGGTGGCGCTCCTGCGCGCTGGCCACCAGCGCGCCCGCCTCGCCCAGCTTCAAGGCCACGATGCGGGCGCCCAGCGCCAGGCAGTGGTCCACCAGGGCATCGGGGTCGTCAAGGCCGGTAAGCGCCCGCACATCGTCCAGGCTGGGCAGGGCGATGTCGCAGTGGCGCAAGGCCTCGGTCATCACCTCGCGGGCGCGCGTCAGCGGCCAAAGCTTCAGCCGCAGGTTGGTGTCGAAGCTGACCGCCACGCCGGCAGCCCGGGCCAGCGCCATCGCCGCAAAGCCCGTCTCGCAGGCCGACTCCGAGATCGCCAGCGAAATGCCGGACAGGTGCAGCACCCGCGCCTGCGCGATGCGCTCGCGCGGGAGTTGCGCGGGCGTCATGCGGCTGGCGGCGCTGCCCTTGCGGAAGAAGTGGAAGTGGTGGCCCTGCGTATCGTGCGTGACGAAATAGATCGCGGTGAAGGCTTGCGGGTCGGTGACCACATCGGCGTGGTTCACCCCCTCTTCGTCCCACAGTCGGCGCAGCATCGCGCCATAGGGGTCGTCGCCCAGGGCGCTGAGATAGCCCACCCGTGCGCCCTGGCGAGCCGCGGCGATGGCGAAGTTGGAGGTGTCTCCGCCGAAGCCCTGCAGGTACAGCCGCCCGCCGCCCTGCCCCGTCTGGTTGAACTCCACCATGGGCTCGCCGAAAGCGAGGATGTCAGGCACCGTGCAGTCCGTTGGCATGGCGGACATTCTGCACAGACGTACGGGTGATCCTTGGGCCCGAGGCTGTCACGGGTCCGAGGGCGCGAGCGCAGACTGCGGCAGGCCGAACACCTTGTCAAAGGCCCAGGTGAAAGCGATGGCGTAGATGAAGAAGTACAGCAGCAGACCCACGTTCGCCAGGAACGCGTTCAGAAAAGTGGTGTCCAGCCACCAGGCCATGACCGGCACCAGGATGAGGGTGAGCCCGCCCTCGAAGCCGGCGCCGTGCGCCAGGCGCCGGGACAGGCTGCGGCCCTTGACGGCCTGCCGGGATTCCCACCACTCGAACCCGGCGTTGAACACGTAGTTCCAGCACAAGGCCATCGCCGACAGCACCACCGCCAGCGCCAGGGTGGTCGAGAACGGCTTGTCGAACAGCAGGCCCAGCACGGGCCCGACGAAGGCCACGGCAAAAACCTCGTACAGCACGGCCTGCAGCACGCGACGGGTTCGGGGGCTCATGGCACGAACGACACCCGTTCAGGCCTGACCCGGGGCAAGACGGGCTGGCCACTCGCCCCTGGCATCGGGGCGGGCGCCTCTTGGTTCGACACCATCTTCGAACTCGTTTCGGGTCTCGGCCTCAGAGCCCTTGGGTGACCACAAGACTGGAGTTGCTGGCCCGCTGGCGAAGAGCACGCAGGGGCGCGTATTCGGGCGAGGACCACCAGGTCTTGAACCGCTCCATGTCGGGGAACTCCAGCACCACGCAACGCTTGGGCGTCCAGGACCCTTCCAGCACTTCCGTAGGCCCGCCGCGCGCCACATACCGGCCGCCGTGTGCGGCGATGGTGGCGGGCACCTTCTGCCGGTACTCCTCGAACAAGACTGGGTCCAGCACCTCGATGTCTGCGATCACATAAACGGCCATCTTGACTCCTTGGCGTTGGGTGAGCGCCATCCTTCTCGGCGCCGCTGGCATTCTCGCTGCGGCGCAAGGCCCGGGCCGAGCCGTCAGCGCCCGCCGCCTGGGGTCGAACGCTGGCTCAAACGACATGCTGTTGCTCTTCAAGTGCAAGCAACAAACTGGTACGGTACTCGCGGGCCACCTCCTGCCAGGGCAGGTCGGTCAAGGCGCCCTCCAGTGCCCACAGCAGATTCAGGCTCACCGAGCCGCTGACGC
>Ga0315902_10005155_pt1 | contig 18536 bp, 17 predicted proteins | sample LakEriMetagenome_9_FD_203523 | JGI IMG/M metagenome (GOLD analysis project Ga0315902, IMG submission 203523) | Freshwater fungal communities from buoy surface, Lake Erie, Ohio, United States - Buoy 12 MA117 | ecosystem: Environmental > Aquatic > Freshwater > Lake > Lake biofilm | place: USA... | reverse complement strand
GCACGCCATTGGGCGAGATGAGCCGGATACGGTCGCCCACCGCCACGCCGAGTTCGCGCGCGATGCCCGAGCCGATGGCGATCCCCTCGTCAAAGCGTGCGATGTCGCCGAGCGCGGTCTCGGGCGACGCGATGCGGGGAATCGACAAGAGATCGGCGGGGGCGATGCCATAGACCTCGACCCCGGTATTGGAATTCCCGAAATTCGCCATGACCTGCCCGCGCACAAGCGGGGCCGCCCGCGTCACCCCCGGCACGGCGGCAAGCCGTTCGGCCATGCCGGCATAGTCGCCGATCGCCCGGCTCTGCGCACCCGAGGTCAGCGCCTCGGGGCTCTGGTAGATCGTCACATGGGCATTGGCGCCCAGGATCGTGTCGACGAATTCCGCCCGGAAGCCCGAACGCACCGCCAGCGTCGCGATCAGCGCAAAGACGGCGAGTGTCACGCCGATCAGGCTGATCCAGGTCATCACGCTGACCCCGCCCTCGGCCCGGCGCGCCCGGATATAGCGCCAGGCGACCATCCATTCGAAACGGGCAAAGGGTGGGGTCGATCCGGCCAAGGCGGGGCTCCTGCGGGCAGCGCGGCAGACCATGGGGCGCCCGCCCCGCCCCCGTCAACCCCTGCCCCCGACAACCCCTGATCCCCGCCCGGCGGGAGGCGTGGTCCTCTGCCCTCATTCTATGTCCCCAAATATCCCGGGGGGAGGGCCAGAGGCCCGGGGGGCAGCGCCCCCCTGCGCCGTCGGGGTCAGAAATGGTTGCCGGGGCTCAGGAAATCCTCGTAGCGGGCGGCACCTGCAGCGGCCGCGGCCTTCGAGCCCGCCGCCCAGACCAGGCCGCGGCGCAGCATCTCGTGCGGGTGGCCGCCGGCGATCACGGTCGCCTTGTGGCCGAGCGCGTTGTAATAGACCCGGCCGAGCCCCCAGGCGCGGGTCCAGGCGACCGGCATGTCGACCGGGCCGTTGGCGCTGTGAAACCAGGTGACCGCCGGAAACCGCGTGGTGGCCAGCACATGGTTGGCGGGGTCGACATGAAGGTAGTACTGTTCGCTCGCGACATCGAAATCGGGGATGCCGGCGACAAGCGGGTTCATCCGGTCGCGCATCTCGACCCGGTAGCGCACCCCGTCGCCGCCGGGATGGGCGACCCAGTTCGCGCCGGTGACGAATTGCCAGAGCACGTTGCCGCGGAAGGCATCGCACATGCCGCCGTGGCAGCCCGCGATGCCGGTGCCGCGCGCCACCGCCTCGGCCATGTTGACCGCGCGTTCGCGGCTCAGTTCGCTCATCGTCCAGACCGGCACGATGAGGTCGAGCGCGCAGAGAGCGCCGGGGTCGTCGAAACAGTCGAGACTGTCGGTCACGGTGCAGGCGATGCCCTCGGCCTCGAGCATCGCGCGGAAGATGTGGGCGACCTTGTCGGGCTCGTGCCCGGCCCAGCCGCCCCAGGTGATCAGCGCTGTCGTCATGTCATCTCCTCCTCCGGCCGGTCCGCCCGGTGCCGGCCTCGCCGGGGGGGCGCTGCCCCCCGGGCCTGCGGCCCTCCCCCCGGGATATTTGGGGACATAGAATGGGGGCGGGCCGTCCTCTGGTGCTAGTGGCGCGCATAGATCGCGGCAATCCGGTCGACCGCGGCTTCGGGCGTCATCTCTTCGTTTTCGCCCGTGCGGCGCGAGGTAAGTTCGACCACGCCGGCCTTGAGCCCGCGCGGCCCGACGGTGATCCGCCAGGGCAGGCCGATGAGGTCCATGGTGGCGAATTTCTCGCCTGCCCGCGCCTCGGTATCGTCGTAGAGCGGTTCGAGCCCGCGGGCCGCAAGCGTCGCGTGAAGCGCCTCGCAGGCCGCGTCGGCCGCCGCATCGCCCTGCTTGAGGTTGACGATGCCGCAGGGAAAGGGGGTGACGCCTTCGGGCCAGATGATGCCGCGGTCGTCATGGCTGGCCTCGATGATCGCGCCGAGCAGGCGCGAGACACCGATCCCGTGGCTGCCCATCTCGACCGGTACGCTGCGCCCGTCTGCCGTCTGCACCGTCGCACCCATCGCGGCGGAATACTTGGTGCCGAAATAGAAGATCTGCCCCACCTCGATCCCGCGTCCGACCTTGCGGTGCGCTTCGGGCACGCGGTCGAACAGGGCCGGATCATGCGTCTCGTCGGTGCGGGCATAAAGCGTCGTGAATTCCTCGCACACGGCCGCCACCCGGGCGCGGTCGTCATAGTCGATGTCGCGGGCCCCGAGCTTCAGCGCGGTGACCCGGTCATCATAGAAGACCTCGCTTTCACCCGTCTGTGCCAGCACCAGGAATTCGTGCGTATTGTCGCCGCCGATCGGGCCGGAGGCCGCCCGCATCGGGATCGCCGTCAGGCCCATCCGTTCATAGGTCCGCAGGTAACTCACCATATGGCGGTTGTAGGCATGCAGTGCCGCAGCCCGGTCCACGTCGAAGGTGTAGCCGTCCTTCATCAGGAATTCGCGCCCGCGCATCACGCCGAAGCGGGGGCGCATCTCGTCGCGGAATTTCCACTGGATGTGGTAGAGCGTCAGCGGCAGGTCCTTGTAGGACGAGACATGCGCCCGGAAGATGTCGGTCACCATCTCCTCGTTGGTCGGGCCATAGAGCATCTCGCGCTCCTGACGGTCCCTGATGCGCAGCATTTCCTGGCCGTAATCGTCGTAACGCCCCGATTCGCGCCACAGGTCCGCCGGCTGCAGCGTCGGCATCAGCAGCGGGATATGCCCCACGCGCTGCTGTTCCTCGTGCACGATCTGCTCGATCCGGCGCAGCACGCGGTAGCCCAGCGGCAGCCAGGAATAGATGCCCGCCGCCTGCTGCTTGATCATCCCCGCCCGCAGCATGTAGCGGTGCGAGACGATCTGCGCCTCGGCGGGGTTCTCCTTCAGCACGGGCAGGAAATAGCGGGTCAGGCGCATCGGGACCTCGGCTTGCGGTAATACGGCCCGTTTACGCGGGAAGCCCGGGGCAGGCAAGCGCCCCGACCGACATGAACCCGCCGGTCCCGCTTGCAAGCAGGCCCGCTTTCCCCCATCTGTCGCCACAGCAACTCCGGAGAAGTGGAGCATGGCCCTGCCCTACCAGACCCAGGCCAAATACTGGGGCCTTGCCGCCATCGCCCTGCTGGGGCTCTTGTGGCTTCTGGGCGATGTGCTTCTGCCCTTCGTGCTGGGCGGGGCGCTGGCCTATCTGCTCGATCCCATCGCCGACCGGCTGGAACGGATGGGGCTCAGCCGGGCGCTGGCGGTCACGGTCATCGCGCTGGTGACAACGCTGGCCGCGATCCTCGCGGTGCTCCTGATCATCCCCGCGCTGGTCGAACAGCTCGCCGGGCTCGTCGCGGCAGCGCCAGGCTATGCCCAGTCCCTGCAGGACTGGGTGATCACCCGCTTTCCCGCGCTCGGCGATGCGGAAAGCGCGCTGCGCGTCCAGCTGGAACAGGCCGGAGAGGCGATTGCCGCGCGGGGCGGGCAACTGATCAACGGCCTCCTGACCGGGGCGATGAGCTTCATCTCGATCATCCTGCTCATCGTCATCGTGCCGGTGGTGACGGTCTACATGCTGCTCGACTGGGACCGGATGATCGCCCGGATCGACGACATGCTGCCGCGCGACCATGCCCCGGCGGTCCGCGCCCTTGCACGCGACATCGATGCGACACTGTCCTCCTTCATCCGCGGACAGGGATCGGTCTGCCTGATCCAGGGCGCCTTCTATGCCGTGGCGCTAATGTTGGCGGGGCTGACCTACGGGCTGCTCGTGGGCGTCTTTGCGGGCCTCATCTCGTTCATTCCCTATATCGGGGCGCTGCTCGGCGGGGCGCTGGCCATCGGGCTCGCGCTCTTCCAGTTCTGGGGCGACTGGGTCTCGATCGGGATCGTCGCCGGCATCTTTGTGGCCGGGCAGTTCATCGAGGGCAATTTCCTGACGCCCAAGCTCGTGGGCGGCTCGGTCGGGCTGCATCCGGTCTGGCTGATCTTCGCGCTCTCGGTCTTCGGCTCGCTGTTCGGCTTTGTCGGCATGCTGGTCGCGGTGCCGCTGGCGGCGGTCCTGGGCGTGCTCACCCGGTTTGCCGTCGGCCGCTACAAGCAGGGCCTGCTCTACCGCGGCCAGGGAGATTCCGGGCCCGCGCCTGCGGCAGAGGCGGGACCTGCCGGCGATGGCCCGGCCGGATGACATGGCCCGCCAGCTGAGCCTGGGCCTGCCCCCGGCGGCGTCGCCCGGGGCGCCGTTCCTCGTCACGCCGGCCACCGCGGCCGCCCATGCCGCCGTCATGGGCCCGGCCGGCTGGCCGCAGGGGCGGCTCACGCTCGTCGGAGCCGAAGGAAGCGGCAAGAGCCATCTGGCCCGCCTCTGGGCGGCGCGGGAAGGGGCGCTGCTCGTGGACACCGCCGGGCTGGCCGGCCTTGCCCCGCCGGGGCCGGCAGCGGCCCTGGTGATCGACGACGCGGACCGGATCGCGCCGGCACAGGAAGAGCCGCTCTTTCACCTCGTCAACCGCCTGGCCGGAAACGGCGGGCGGCTTCTGCTGACGGCGCGACAGCCGCCCGCGCGCTGGCCGCTGGCCCTGCCCGATCTCGCAAGCCGCCTTCAGGCCAGCGCTGTCGTCACGCTGCAGGACCCCGACGACCGCCTGCTCTCGCTCCTGCTCGCCCGCTTCATGGCCGACCGTCAGATCGTGCCGCGCGCCGGCGTGATCCCCTATCTTGTCAGCCGGATGGAACGCTCCGCCGCCGCCGCCCGGCAGATCGCAGAGGCGCTCGATGCCGCCGCACTGGCCGAGGGGCGCGGCGTGACACGCGACCTCGCCCGTGCCGTTCTGGACAAGAGCGGAGAGGGCGCGCGATAACCCGTCATGCCAGTGTCACCAGGACGCTGCATGAGGCCGGAGAACACCACAAGATGCCGCCCCCGGACATGTCCCCTGCCGACTTCCTCTCCGCGCCCTTTGCCGAGCCCGTCGTGATCGAGGGCGGCCTGACCGGCCCCGAACGTTTCTACAACCGCGAACTCTCCTGGCTCGGCTTCAACTGGCGCGTGCTCGAGGAAGCCGAGAATCCGCGGGTTCCGCTGCTCGAACGGCTGCGCTTCCTGTCGATCTCGGCCAACAACCTGGACGAATTCTATACCGTCCGCGTCGCGGGACTGATGGAACTGGCGCGCGAAGGCAACCTGATGCCCGGAAACGACGGGCTGTCACCGGCCGAACAGCTCGTGCTGATCAATGCCGAAGCCCAGCGGCTGATGCGCCGCCAGCAGGCGGTCTTCACCGCGCTGCGCGATGACCTTGCCGCCGAAGGCGTGACGCTCCTGTCGGGCGCGGCGCTTGACGCGGCGGACCGCGCGCATCTCGAGGAGGTCTTTCTCAACAATGTCTTTCCGGTGCTCTCGCCACTGGCGATCGACCCGGCCCATCCCTTTCCCTTCATTCCCAACACCGGATTCGCGCTCGCGCTCAGGCTTGAACGCAATGCCGACCGGCGGCCGTTGCAGGCGCTGCTGCCGGTACCGTCGCAGATCGCACGCTTCGTGCGCCTGCCGGGCGAGACGGGGCACCGTTTCATCCGGCTCGAGGACCTGATCCTGTTGTTTCTGGATCGCCTGTTTCCGGGTTATCGCAGCGCGGGCTCCTGCGCCTTCCGCGTGCTGCGCGACAGCGATCTCGAGGTCGAGGAAGAGGCCGAGGACCTGGTACGCGAATTCGAGACCGCGCTGAAGCGCCGCCGCCGGGGCGAGGTGATCCGGATGGAAATCTCGGCCGGCGCCCCCGCACAGCTGCGCGCCACGATCATGGAAGAGCTTGGCGTCGCCGGCGACGAGGTCGTGGAGGTCGACGGGCTCGTGGGCGTGGCCGATCTCAAGGAACTGGTGCTTGACGCGCGGCCCGACCTGCTCTGGCCGCCCTTCGTGCCGCGCGTGCCCGAACGCGTGCAGGATTTCGGCGGCGACATGTTCGCCGCGATCAGGCAGAAGGACATGCTGCTGCACCATCCTTACGAGACCTTCGACATGGTCATCCGCTTCCTGCAGCAGGCTGCGCAGGACCCCGACGTGCTGGCCATCCGCCAGACGCTCTACCGCACCTCGCGCAATTCGCCCATCGTCGATGCATTGTGCGAGGCCGCCGAGAACGGCAAGTCCGTCACCGCGCTGGTCGAGCTCAAGGCGCGTTTCGACGAGGCCGCCAACATCCGCCAGTCGCGCCGGCTGGAACGTGCGGGCGCCCATGTGGTCTACGGGTTCACCCAGCTCAAGACCCATGCCAAGATGAGTGTCGTGGTCCGCCGCGAAGGCGACAGGCTTGTCACCTACAGCCATTTCGGGACCGGCAACTATCACCCGATCACCGCGCGCATCTATACCGACCTGTCGCTTTTCACCTGCGACGCGGCGCTGGGGCGGGATGCGACCAAGGTCTTCAACTACATCGGCGGCTATGCCCAGCCCGAGGGGCTGGAGAATCTCGCGATCTCGCCGCTCTCGCTCAAGCAGCGGCTGCTTGATCTGATGGCCGAGGAAAGCGACCACGCCCGCGCCGGGCGGCCCGCGATGATCTGGGCCAAGATGAATGCGCTGATCGAGGAGGACGTGATCGACGCGCTTTATGCCGCCAGCGGCGCGGGCGTGCAGATCAGCCTTGTGGTGCGCGGCATCTGCGGCCTGCGCCCCGGCATCCGCGGCCTGTCCGACAATATCCGCGTCAAGTCGATCGTGGGCCGCTTCCTCGAACATTCGCGCATCGTCTGTTTCGGCAACGGGCATGGCCTGCCCTCGCACAAGGCGCGCGTCTTCATGTCCTCGGCCGACTGGATGGGCCGCAACCTGACGCGCCGGGTCGAAACGCTGGTCGAGGCGACCAACCCCACCGTCAAGGCGCAGATCGTCGACCAGATCATGGCCGCCAACCTCGCGGACGTGGCGCAAAGCTGGATCATGTCGGCTGACGGCCGCTTCACCCGCGCGGCCCTGCCCGCGGATGGCGGCTTTGCCTTCAACTGCCACCGCTTCTTCATGGAAAACCCCTCGCTTTCGGGGCGCGGCTCGGCGGGGGCGGCCGATGTCGTGCAGCTGACCCATACCCATGACTGATCGCGCGCCGGTGCGGCGTTGACAGCCGACCGCCCCTTTCGCATGGTCGCGCCGGGGATAACCGGAACGGACATTGCGGCATGAACGAAACGGCGGCGGGCGACTGGTCCCCCTTCGGCACCCGCGTCTTTGGCGAGACAACGGCCGATTCCGCCTCTGCCGGCCCGCGCTCGCTCGCCCGGGTCGGCGTGATCGACGTGGGGTCGAACTCGGTGCGGCTTGTCGTCTTTGACGGGGCGGCCCGCAGCCCGGCCTATTTCTACAACGAAAAGATCATGTGCGCGCTGGGCGCGGGGCTGTCGCTGACCGGGCGGCTCAACCCCGCGGGGCGGGCGCGCGCGCTGACCGCGCTGCGCCGTTTCGCCGCTCTGGGTCAGGGGATGGACATCCTGCCGCTGACCGCCGTCGCCACCGCCGCCGTCCGCGAGGCAAAGGACGGCCCCGATTTCTGCGCCGAGGTGGAACGCGAGACCGGCATCCGCCTGCACATCCTGCCCGGCGACGAGGAAGCGCGCCTGTCGGCGCAGGGTGTGCTGCTGGGCTGGCCCGGCTCCTATGGCCTGGTCTGCGATATCGGCGGGGCCTCGATGGAACTGGCCGATCTGGCCCAGGGGCGCGTCGGGCGGCGGCTGACCTCGCCGCTCGGCCCGCTCAAGCTGCGCGAGCGCAAGGGCGGCCAGAAGGTGCTGACCGCCCATATCGCCAAGACCGTGGGCCAACTCCATGCCGAGATGGAGCACGAACAGGGCATGCGGCTGTTCCTGGTCGGCGGATCCTGGCGGGCGATCGCGCGGATCGACATGGACCGGCGCGACTATCCGCTGACCGTGCTGCACGAATACCGCATGACGGCCGACACGGTGTCGGCCACGCGCGACTACATCGCGCGCACCGACATGGCCCAGCTGCGCCTGCGCTGCGACCTGTCGGAAGACCGGATGGCCCTTGTGCCGCTCGCGGTGCAGGTGCTGGAGGAGGTGGTGCGCGTCTTCCGCCCCAAGGACATCGCGGTGTCGAGCTACGGCATCCGCGAGGGCCTGCTTTTCGAACACATGCCGCGGGCGTTGCGCGACCGCGACCCGCTGATCGAGGCCTGCCGCTTTGCCGAAGCCAAGGATGCCCGCCTGCCGGGCTTTGGCGATGTGCTGTACGATTTCGTCCTGCCGCTGTTCCCCGAGGCCGACTGGCAGCGCAAGCGCATCATCCTGGCCGCCTGCCTGCTGCATGACGTGAGCTGGCGCACCCATCCCGACTACCGGGCCGAAACCTGTTTCGACAATGCCACCCGCGCCAATCTCGGCGGGCTCAAGCATGGCGAACGGGTCTTCATGGGGCTGGCACTGTTGCACCGCTATTCCAACCGGCGCGAAGGCAGCCGGCACGAACGGATGTTCGCGCTGCTGACCGAACAGGAGGCGCGCGATGCCGCCATCCTCGGCAAGGCGATGCGGCTTGGCGCGATGCTCTGGCTGGGCGCGCATGACGCACCGGGGCGGTTCCTCTGGCGTCCCGGCAAGAAGCAGCTCGAACTGGTGCTCGAGGCGCGCGCCCGCCCGCTCTGGGGCGAGGTCGCGCAGGCGCGCTTCCAGAACCTTGCCGCAGCGATGGGGGCGCAGGCCCTGCTGACCTTGCGCGACTGACCGGCCATGCACCCGCAGCCTCCGATCCCGGACGCTTGGCGGCCCCACCCGCCGCAGGACGCCCCCGGCGTTGCCCCGGTGCGCCTGACCGCCGGCCTGGCCGCTCTCGTCCTCGCAGCCGCCTGCACCATGCAGGCCGCACCCGGCGCTGGCCCCTCCGCGGCTCCCGGCCCGTCAGCAGCCACATCCGATGCGGGCCTGCTCGGTCCGACCAACGCCTTCCGCGCCGGTCTCGGGCTTGCGCCCCTGTCCCGCGACGCCACGCTCGATGCCGCCGCATCGGCCCATGCGCGCGACATGGCGGCAAACGGCTTCATGGACCACCGCGGATCGGACGGATCGACCCTGGGCACCCGTGCGCGAAAGCCCGGCTGCACCTGGACGGGGCTGGCCGAAAACATCGCCCGCGGACAGTCCACGCCCGAAGCCGCGCTCTCCGCCTGGACCGGCTCTCCGGGGCACCGGCGCAACCTGGCCGGACCCTATGAACGGATGGGGCAGGCGCGGGCCGGCGATGTCTGGGTCGCCGTCTACGGGATGGCCTGCCGGCAGTTCGGGACTGTCGACGCCGCCGCGCCGGTCGGCTAAGCAGGCGCAGGCGGCGGCCTGTGGCAGCCGCCGCCGATCCTGTCCCGTCCAGCCCCCTTGCGGTGAAAGCATGCGCCCGAAGCTCTCCCTCCTCGCCCTTGCCGGCTGCCTTTCGCTCACCGCCTGCCAGGGCGGGGTTGTCTCGACCGCCACGAATGTGGGGCTGGCCGCGGCGACGGTGGCGAGCCCCACGCTCGCGCCGGTGACCGCGCCCGTGCTGGCCGCGCGGATGGCGCCAAAGCCCGCGCCGGCCGCGCCGGCGCCGGCGCCTGCCCCTGCCACTGCGGCCCCGCCCTTTGCCGCCGCCACGACCGAGGCGGGCCTTCTGCCGCTGATCAACCGCTTCCGTGCGACCGAAGGGCTCCCCCCGCTCTCCGCGAACCCGGCGCTGAGCGGTGCGGCCCTCACCCATGCCTTCGACATGGCGGCGAACGGCTTCGTGTCGCATACCGGCACGGACGGCTCCTCTGTCGGAACCCGGGTGCGGGCGGCGGGCTGCAACTGGTCGGCGGTGGCCGAAAACATCGCCGTGGGCCTGACCGATGCCTCCGGTGTCGTGGTCGACTGGACCCGGTCGCCCAGCCAGCGCCGCAACCTCGTGGACGAGTTCACCGATTTCGGCGAGGCGCGGGTCGGCAACCTCTGGGTCGCCGTCTATTCCGAAGGCTGCTAGAGATGGAGCTGGCCTTCGACGGCGTGGATGTCTTCACCGCCGACAGGTTCGGCGGCAATCCGCTGGCGGTGGTGCATGGTGCCGACGGGCTCGGCGATGCGCTCATGCGCGCCGTCACGCGCGAATTCAACTGGTCCGAGACGGTGTTTCTCTGTCGCCCGCTCGACCCGCGCGCGACGGCGCGGCTGCGCATCTTCACCCCCGGGGGCGAGGTGCCCTTTGCCGGCCATCCGCTGATCGGGACGGGTTTCGTGCTGGCCCGCCTGCCCGCCCATGCCGGCGCGCCGGGCTTCACGGTCGAAACCGCCGCGGGGCCGGTCGCGCTGACCATCCGGCGCACGGGTGCGCGTGTGACCGAAGTCCGCCTGACCGCGCCGCAGCCGGTCGCGACCGGCCCCGACCTCGACCCTGCTGATGCGGCCGCCGCGCTCGGCCTGCCCCGGGCCGAGATCGTGACGACCCGCCATCCGCCACGCCATGCCTCGGTCGGGTTGCCGTTCCTGATCGTCGAACTCGCCTCGCGGACAGCACTTTCCCGTGCGGCGGCGGTGCCGGCCGCCTTTCCCGGACAGGGCGCGCCGTCGCGGATGATCTGGGCCTATACCCGCGACCTTTCGCCCGCCGACGGCGCCGTGGACCTGACCGCGCGGATGTTCGCCCCCTTCGACGGCGTGCCCGAAGACCCCGCGACCGGCAGCGCCACCGCCGCCGCCTGCGCCATGCTCGCGGGCCTGACGGGGCAAGCGGACTTCGCCGTGGCCCAGGGCATCGACATGGGCCGGCCCAGCCGGCTGACCGTCACGGTCGATGCGGCAGGCGTCCATCTCGGCGGGGCCTGCGTGCCGGTGATGGCGGGAACGCTCAGGGTTTGACCCGCCATGATGAGCGAGGATGACGGAAACGGTCATCCCCCTGCCCCATTCTCCTGATCGAACCCTAGTCGAGTTCCGATCAACCTAGGACAACCTCTATGTCACGTATCTACGAACGTCAGACCGACGCCCTCTTCCTGCGCCGCCTAACCGGCGACTCTGCCTTCGCCGCAGCTTTCCTCGGGCTGGTAGGCATGCCGCCCGCGGCACGCATCCGGCAAGTGCTGGCCCAGACTCCGCATCGCGGCGATGGCCACAGAGGCAGCATCGACCTTGAAGTCCATCTCTTGGACGGCCTCCGTCTTCTCGTCGAGAATAAGGTCGACGCTGCCTACAGCGTCACCAGCGCTGGCGACCCCCAGCCACGCCGTTACGCGGCTAGTCTTGCGGCACTGTTGCGTCAATGCATTCCTGCGGCCACGGTCCTCCTGGCACCCGCGACCTACCTGCGTGCAACGCGGGAAGCCGCCAGTTTCACCCGCACCGTAGCCTACGAGGCACTTCTTCCCACGCTGGACGGCAACGACCACGCCCTGCTGGCAGCAGCGATCCATCAGGCCGAAACGCCCTATGAACCGCGCCCGAATCCCGATAGCGCTGCCTTCTTTGCCGCGTTCGAGGAACACGTCAGCCGCTTTTTCCCGGCCCTGACGCTCAAGAGCAACCCGAACGGCGACGGTGTCCGGCCCACTGGATCGCGCACCGTCTATTTCGACGTCGCCCGCACACTTCGGCTGGTCGCGCATCGCCCCCGCCCTCGCATGTCCCTCCAGTGCCGTGACAGCGCCGCACCCTCGGCTTCGGTCAAGATCATGTTGGGCGACCTCGCCGCCAATGCCTCCCGCGTCGTCCCGCCACAATCGCTCGCCGCGATCGGCGGCTATCTCCGTCCCGCCGGCCGCTCCCTCGGCATCGTCATCGACACGCCTCAACTCGACACGCAGATGCCCTTCGAGGCGCAGGTTCCTGCCGTCGAAGAGGCGCTCGACGCCGCCACCCGCCTCGCGAGCTGGTGGAATGATGACGGCCAAACCCTCCTCCTCTCTCTCCGGATTGAATCATGAGCAACGTCGACGCCACCATCGCGCGAATCCCTCGCATGACTCCCCGCGAAATGTCGGATCTACTCGGCAAGGCCGACACCTACCTGACGCGCAAACCCGGGGACCGCGAGGGCGTCCGACTCCGCGCCGCCCTGCTCGCCGCACTCGACGCCATGCCTCCCGCCATAGGCCGCATCGTGACCGGGCGGCTCGCCTGGGAACCCCATTCGCCCCACATAACCCGTTTCCGCGCCTATGACGGCGACCGCAAGGTCGGCGTCATCACAAAGCACGCCACCCACACGGGCATCCGCAAGGGGGTCTACTCCGTGGATATCCTCAGCCAGAGAGTCGCCACCGCCATCCATCGAGTCGAAGAGGCCCGTGCCATCGGCGAAACGGCCTATGGCAAGCTCACCCATTGACAAGCCGCCCCGCGACCCAGACCGCTCTCACCGCGCGGTCGTCGCCCATCATGATCGTTGGGAACAATGCGTCCCACAGGTCCCCCGCCCGCGCCGCGCGCTGCGCAATGGCCGGGGTCGAGGCGAGGTCGATCACCACGATGTCGGCTACCGCCCCCGGCCGCAGCGCGCCGACCCGGCCCTCCAGGCCCAGCGCCCGGGCCGCGCCTTCGGTCGCCAGCCACCAGAGCTCGGCCGGATGGATCGCGGCACCGCGCAGCTGCGCCACCTCATAGGCCGCCGCCATCGTCCGCAGCATCGAGAAGGACGACCCCCCGCCGGTATCGGTCGCAAGCCCCACCCGGAGTCCGCCCTGCACCGACAGCCCGCGCAGGTCGAACAGCCCCGAACCGATGAAGCTGTTCGAGGTCGGGCAATGCACCACCGCCGCGCCGACCTCGGCCAGCCGCGCAATCTCGCGCGCCGTCAGGTGGATCGCGTGCCCATAGACCCCGCGCGGCCCCAGAAGGCCGAAACGTTCATAGGTGTCGAGGTAATCCCGCGCCCAGGGGTAAAGCGCGCGGACCCAGGCGATCTCGTCGGTCTGTTCGCTCAGATGCGTCTGCATCAGGCAGTCGGGATGGGCGGCCCAGAGCGCGCCGAGCCCCTCGAGCTGTTCCTCGGTCGAGGTGGGCGAAAAGCGCGGCGTGATCGCATAGGTGGCGCGCCCGACCCCGTGCCAGCGCGCGATCAGCCGCGCGCTCTCCTCCACCGCCGCGCGCGCGCTGTCGCGCAGGCCGGCGGGCGCGGTGTCGCGGTCCATGCAGGTGCGCCCCGCCACCACCGCCATCCCCCGCGCCGCGGCGGCCGTGAAGAGCGCATCGACACTGCATTCGTGGATGGTGCAGAAGCTGGCCACCGTCGTCGTCCCATGCGCGAGGCAGAGGTCGAGCGTCCGCCCCGCAACCTCGGCCGCATAGGCCGGGTTCGCGAGGCGCATCTCCTCGGGGAAGGTGTAAAGGTTCAGCCAGTCGATCAGCCGCCGCCCCCAGGAGGCGATGATCCCGGTCTGGGGGTAATGCATGTGCGCATCGACAAACCCCGCCGAAATCAGCGCCGCGCCATGGTCGACGACCGCCGCCTGCGGATGGGCGCGGCGCAGGTCGTCAGCCTCGCCGGTCGCGGCGATCAGACCGTCGCGGATCAGCACGGCCCCGCGGTCGGAATGGCGCACGACAGTTTCCCACCCTTCGCGGAAGGGATCGCCGGCAAAGGCGAGGGTGCGGCCGATCAACAGGGTCTCGCTCATGGGCAGAGGGTTATCGTGAACGCGCCGCCTCCGCAAACACCGGCACGGGCTTGCGACGGCTCTTCCGTCCCGCCATGCTTTCGCGCAAAGGAATGCCCATGCCACCGCCTGATCCGCGACCACCCGCGCCGCGCGCCGACCCGACCGCCGACCTGGCCGAGACCAAGGCCGCCGCCCGCCGCGACGCCTTTGCCCGGCGCAAGGCCGCCCATGCCGCAGGCCATCCCGCCCCGGCCGCGCTTCTGACAGAGGCACTTGCCCCGCATCGCGGCCTGCCACTGGCCGCCTATATGGCGATGCGCAGCGAAATCGACCCGATGCCCGCGATGATCGCCGCGCATCGCCATGGTCCCGTGGCGCTGCCCGTCATCATCGCGCGCGGCGCGCCCTTGCGGTTCCGCCGGTGGGAGCCGGGGGGCGCGATGGTCGACGGCGGCTTTGGCGCGCTGATCCCGGTCGAGGGCGACTGGATCACGCCCCGCGTCGTGATCGTGCCGCTGGTCGCTTTCGACCGGCAGGGGGGCCGGCTCGGCTATGGCGGGGGGTTTTACGACCGCACGCTGGCCGGGCTCAGGGCCGCCGGACCCGTCCTTGCCATCGGCTTTGCCTGGGCCGCACAGGAAATGCAGGACCTGCCGCTTGAACCGACCGACCAGCCGCTCGACCTCATCGTGACCGAATCCGACGTGATCACGCCCCGGACCCGCCCCGGCTGACGCCCCGCGCGCGCGCCCGGTCGTGCAGGCATGCCCCGGCCGGCGCAGGGCCGGGTCGCATCCCGCCATAAGCCCGGCCCATGGCGTCGCAAGACCGGGATCGGTGACAGACGGCCATCGCGGCAAGGCCCGCTCCGGCCGCGCGGCAGGCCGGGTGCAACCCTTGTCAACCCTCAGGACAGGAACGGGGCCCCATCGCCCGCGCCAGCGCGGCGCCCCCCGGGCCATCGTTGATCCAGATCAACGCCGGGACAGGCCGATCGCGCTTTCATCTCCGGTCAGGGACAAACCCCACCGGAAAGGAACCTGCCATGCGACATCGCGACACCAGGAAGATCGGGATGCGGCTGCCACTGGGCGCGTTCGCCGCGGCGGCCTTGCTGACATCGCCGGCCATCGCCGACGAACTCGGAAAGCAGGAATTCATGACGTACTGCGCCTCGTGCCACGGCGAAAGCGGCATGGGCAACGGGCCGATCGCCCAATACCTGACCGTGGCGCCACCCAATCTCACCACGCTTGCCGCCCACAATGACGGCGAATTTCCCTATCTCGACGTCTTCATGATCATCGACGGGCGCACCGGTGTCGGCCCGCACGGATCGGACATGCCGGTCTGGGGCGACATCTTCATGTCGCACGAACTCGGGGCCGGCGCCGATTACGGGGCCGAGACGGTCATCCGCGGCCGCATCCTGTCGCTGGTGAAGTATCTCGAATCGATCCAGCAGTAGAACCACCGGGCCGCGCGGGGGCACAGGATGCGGCACGGGGCCGCCCCGCAACATGCCGCATCCGCCCGGACCACCCGCCCGCGCATCCCGCGCGGCGCTGGCGTTCACTCGTGGTCGGGCTGTCTGCCCGACGGCGCGGCCCAGGGCTGCGTGACGTCGCGCAGCACGACCTCCAGCGCCTCGACCTCGACCGCCACCGCGCCTTCGCCGGCCAGCGTCAGCACAACCTGTCCGCCCCCCTCCGCGCCCGGCTCGAAGGCCAGCGACAGAAGCGACAGCACCGTCTCCCCGTCTCCGGGGGTGATCCCGAGCGAACGTACCGCCATCGCATCCTCGATCACGAGCATGGACTGCACCCGCTCTGCGGCCCCCCCGCGCTCGGCCTCCTCCCAGCGGAAACGGTTGACAAGCAGCGCAAAGCGCCGCCGCCTGCGGTCCCAGCGCATCGCGGCAGCGGTCAGGACCGCGTCCTGCACCAGGCTCGAAATCACCGTGAGGTCCTCGGCATCAAAGGCACGCAGCCGCAGGGCCGCATCCGCGCCATCCTCGAAACGCGCGTCCCGGCCCTCCCCGCGCCCGCTCATCGCCCCGGCACCCGCGTGATCTCGGCGCCCACGGCGCGCAGCTTCTGCTCGACCTGCTCATAGCCGCGGTCCAGGTGATAGACCCGGTTCACCACAGTCTCGCCCTCGGCCGCCAGCCCCGCAAGGATGAGCGACACCGAGGCGCGCAGGTCGGTCGCCATGACCGGCGCGCCGCGCAGCCGGTCGACCCCGGTCACGGTCGCGGTGCCGCCCGCGACCTCGATCCGCGCGCCCATCCGCATCAGTTCCGGCGCATGCATGAAGCGGTTCTCGAAGATGCGCTCCTCGAGCACCGAAACCCCGTCGGCGGTGCAGAGCATCGCCATCATCTGCGCCTGCAGATCGGTCGGAAAGCCCGGAAAGGGCGCCGTCGTCACGTCCACCGCGCGCGGCCGGCCGTTCAGCCGGCGCACCTTCAGCCCGCGCGCGGTCTCGGTCACCTCCACCCCCGCGGCATCAAGCCGCTCGGCAAAGGCCTCCACCAGGTCCATCCGCCCGCCCAGGCACTCGACCTCCCCGCCGGTCAGCACGGGGGCGAGCATGTAGGTGCCAAGCTCGATCCGGTCGGTGACCACCGGATGGGTCGCGCCGTGCAGCCGGTCCACCCCCTCGATCGTGATGGTCGAGGTTCCCTCGCCCTCGATCTGCGCCCCCATCCGGCGCAGGCACAGCGCCAGGTCCACGATCTCGGGCTCGCGCGCGGCATTCTCGATCACCGTCGTGCCGCGGGCCAGCGTCGCAGCCATCAGCGTGTTCTCGGTCGCGCCCACGCTGGCAAAACGCAGCACGACCCGCGCCCCTTTGAGCCCGCGCGGCGCGGCCGCATGCAGATAGCCGTCACGCAGCTCGATCTCGGCGCCCAGCGTCTCGAGCGCGGCGACATGGATGTCCATCGGTCGCGCCCCGATCGCGCAGCCCCCCGGCAGCGACACGACCGCCTGCCCCTCGCGCGCCAGGAGCGGGCCCAGGACGAGGTTCGAGGCGCGCATCTTGCGCACGATGTCGTAATCCGCCCGCGTCGAAGAGAGCCCGTGCGAGGACAGCGCCAGCACCCGCCCCTCGGCCATGGACGACACCTCGGCGCCGAGCGACTGCAGCAGAAGCGTCATCGTCCCGATGTCCGACAGCCGCGGCGCATTGGTCAGCGTCAGCGGCTCCTCCGACAGAAGCGTTGCGGGCATCAGCGTCAGGCAGGCATTCTTCGCCCCCGCGATGGGGATCGTGCCAGAGAGCGCCCTGCCGCCCCGGATGACGATGGAATCCATGCTGCCCGCCCTGCCTGCCTCTGCGGCCCGGTCCCCCGCATCCGGGGTTCGCGGGGCCGCCGCCCGGTTCCTGCATAGTCGCCCGCGCGCCGAAGGTCCAGAAGCCCCGCCGCGGCGCAGGCTCTTGGGTCAGTCCCGAGGCTCAGTCCCCCGCCTTGTCCTGCGCCGGCGTGCCGTCCCCCGGCGCCTCTCCGGCGCGGGCCCGGGCCAGCGCCTTGCGCCGGGCGATATTGGCCTGCAGCGCGGCCTTGAGCCGGGCCTCGCGGTCCTTCGGATCGGGCGGTTTCTGGCGCGGGGCGCGCGATTTTTCGGGTCCTGACATGGGCGACAGCGATAGGCCATGCCGGTCCCCGAGACAAGGGCCAGGGAGCGCCGCCCCGGCCAACCTTCGGGCGAAAGACCCTTGCACTCAACGCGCCGCAGGCTAAAAGGCGCCCCGAGGCTGCAGTAGCTCAGTGGTAGAGCACTCCCTTGGTAAGGGAGAGGTCGAGAGTTCAATCCTCTCCTGCAGCACCATCCCACCATGCGAATGTGTTGCACCCGAGCGGGGTGCCGCGCAGCCGCCTGCCGTCCGCGGGGTTGATTGTCGGCGGCAATCGGGCGATTCTCGGCGCCGAACGGCGGGCCGATGGGGCCTGTCCGAAGGACGAAGGACATGACCACACATCTCCCCAAGGCTCCGCGGCTCGCCCGCACCCTGCGCCGGTCACTGGCGCTTGCACTGGCCACCTCGGTCTTCATCACCGCAGCCGACGCCTGCTCGCGCGCGACCTGGCTCGGCCCCGAGAACGCGGTCATCACCGGCCGGTCGATGGACTGGCCCTATGCCTTCAACACGCATTTCTTCGTCTTCCCGCGCGGCAGCCAGAACGTCGGTTTCGACGGCCCGGGCGGCCTGACCTGGGAAAGCCGCTACGGCACGGTCGTCGCCGCCGGCACGACAACCCCCGGCGGCCCGATCGATGGCGTCTTCGACGGGATGAACGAAATGGGGCTCGGTGCGAACCTGCTCTACCTTGCCGAAACCGAATGGCCCGCGCCGGGCACGGACAAGCCGCTCGTCTCCTGGGCGGCCTGGGTGCAATATGTGCTCTCCAACAACGCCACCGTGGCCGAGGCCGTGGCCGCGATCGAAAGCCAAACCGTCTCTCTCGTGCCCTCGAACTTCGGGCCGGGCGGGGCCGCGCATCCGACCGTGCACCTCTCGCTCACCGATCCCACGGGGGATTCCGCGGTCGTCGAATTCCTCGGCGGCAAGCCGGTGATCCATCACGGGCGCGAATTCCAGGTGATGACCAACAGCCCCACCTTTGCCGAACAGCTCACGCTCAACACCTACTGGAGCAGGCTCGACGGCACCAAGGTCCTGCCCGGCTCGCACCAGTCGCAGGACCGCTTCGTCCGCGCGAGCTACTATCTGGACAAGCTGCCGCAATCGACCGACGAACGCCAGCAGATCGCCGGGGTCCTGTCGGTGATGCGCAACGTCTCGGTCCCCTGGGGCGAACCCGATCCCGACCATCCCAACATCGCGCCAACCTACTGGCGCACCGTGCTCGACCACGGGCGCAAGGTCTACTATTTCGAATCCGCGCTCAGCCCCA
>Ga0315902_10005152_pt1 | contig 18544 bp, 14 predicted proteins | sample LakEriMetagenome_9_FD_203523 | JGI IMG/M metagenome (GOLD analysis project Ga0315902, IMG submission 203523) | Freshwater fungal communities from buoy surface, Lake Erie, Ohio, United States - Buoy 12 MA117 | ecosystem: Environmental > Aquatic > Freshwater > Lake > Lake biofilm | place: USA... | reverse complement strand
TCGGCGCGGGCATCCCCTTCGTGATCGGCCTCTCCGGCTACTACTCGAAGGACTCGATCCTCGCCCAGGCGCTCTCCTTCGCCCAGGTGAACCCGAAGCATTCGATCCTCTACCTGGCCGTGGCCGGGGGAGCCTTCCTCACCGCCTTCTACATGTTCCGCCTGTGGTTCATGACCTTCGCCGGCAAGCCCCGCGACCACCACGTGGCCGAGCACGCCCACGAGTCGCCCGCCGTGATGGTCACGCCGCTCGTGGTGCTGGCCGTGCTGGCGGTCGTGGCCGGCTGGACGCTGCCCGGCGGCTTCGGGATCGCGAACCTGCTGGAGCAGGCCCGGCCCGCGGGCACCGCCGAGGGCTTCGCCCTGGGCAACGTCACCATCCCCGCGGAGTATGCGAGCCACGAGGGGGCGATCCACGTCACCGCCACGCTCACCGCCTTCGCCACGGCCCTGGGCGGCGTGCTGCTGGCCGCGGCCATGTACCTGTGGCGGATCCTCTCGCCGGATCTCGTCGCCACGCTCTTCCGCCCCGTGTACACGATCCTGGCCAACCGCTGGTACTTCGACGAGATCTACAACGCGCTGTTCGTGCTGCCGGCCCACGGTATCGCCCGCCTGGCGAGCTGGATCGACCGGGGGCTGATCGACGGGCTGATCAATGCCCTGGCCTGGGCCGCCCGGCAGCTCGCCGGCGTCGATGCCTGGATCGACCGCACGGTCGTGGACGGCCTGGTGAACGCCACGGCGAACGCCACGTGGGCCGCCGGACTGGAGTTGAAGAAGCTGCAGACCGGCCGGCTGCGGCAGTACGTGATGTTCATCGCCGTGGGCGCCGTCGCCCTGTTCGTCCTCGCCAGCATGATTCTCAAGTCGTCGTTCGCCGGCTGAGGCCGGCCGCCGTCCCGAACCCCGCAACCCGCACCCGACACTCCCGGAACCCGAACGGATCCCAGCCATGCCTGCCGACTCCCTCGCCCAGCCCGCCCTCTGGCCCCTCTCGGCGATCGTCTTCCTGCCGGCGCTGGTGGCCGCGGTGCTGGCCCTGCCGATCATCCCCAAGGCCCGCGTGGAGGCGATCCGCTGGATCACGCTGCTCACGACGGCCGTGGTGTTCGTGCTCTCGCTGTGGATGGCCTGGCCGACGCTGTTCGGCGCCGCCGGCCCGGGGCAGTTCGCCGTGGGCGAGGCGGCGATGCAGGGCGTGGTGAAGCAGCCCTGGATCCCGGCCTTCAACATCGAGTATCTGCTCGGCGTGGACGGCATAAGCATGCCGCTGGTGGTGCTCACCACCTTCCTCTCGATGCTCGCCGCGGCCGCCAGTTGGCCGATCACGAAGCACGTCAAGGCCTACCACGTGCTCTTCCTCCTGCTGGTGACGGGCATGCTCGGCGTCTTCGTGTCGCTCGACTTCTTCCTGTTCTACGTCTTCTGGGAGGTGATGCTCCTGCCGATGTACTTCCTGATCGGCATCTGGGGCGGGCCGCGCCGCGAATACGCGGCGATCAAGTTCTTCCTCTACACGCTGCTGGGCAGCGTGCTCATGTTGCTGGCGATCCTCATGCTCTACTTCACGAGCGACCTGCGGGACCTCTCGCCGGAGCAGCTCCAGGCGGCCCACGTGATCGCCCCCGGCCTCGACGCCGCCGCGGCGGCCGACGCCGTGAACGCCATCAAGACGGCCAAGGATCCGGTGCACACCTTCAACCTGTCGGCGCTCGCCCAGCTCGGCCAGCTGCCCAAGTCGCCCTTCGCGGCCGTGAACCTCTGGGGCATGTCGCTGGAGACCTGGGCCTTCCTGCTGCTCCTGATCGGCTTCGTGATCAAGGTGCCGGTGGTGCCGGTGCACACCTGGCTGCCCGACGCCCACGTCGAGGCGCCGACGCCGATCTCCATGATCCTGGCCGGCGTGCTCCTCAAGCTCGGCGGCTACGGCATCCTGCGGATCTGCTATCCGATCTGCCCGGGCGCCGGCCTGTCGCTGGCCTGGCTGGTCTGCGGGCTGGGGGTGGTGTCGATGGTCTACGGGGCCTTCGCGGCCCTGGCCCAGAAGGACTTCAAGCGGATGGTGGCCTACAGCTCCGTCAGCCACATGGGCTACGTGATGCTCGGCCTGGGCGTGTGGAGCGCGGTGGCGGGCAACGAGTTTCGCTGGGACGCCTGGGCCCAGGGCGTGAACGGGGCGATGTTCCAGATGCTGGCCCACGGCATCTCCTCGGCCGGCATGTTCTTCATGGTGGGCGTGCTCTACGACCGGGTGCACCACCGCAATCTGGAGGAGTTCGGCGGCATCGTCGGCCGCATGCCCGTCTACTCGGGGCTGGCGTTCGCCATCTTCTTCGCCGGCCTCGGCTTGCCGGGCCTGTGCGGCTTCATCGGCGAGGTGCTCGTCACGCTCTCGTCCTGGAACTACAGCCGCGTGCTCGCGGTGATCTCGGCCTTCACGGTGATCCTCACGGCCGGCTACATCCTCTGGGCCATCCAGCGGGTCTACCTGGGGGCCGAGTACAAGGGGCCGCACGGCGACCACCTGACGCCGATGACCGGCCGGGAGCTGGCGATCGCGACCCCGCTGGTGTTCTTCGCGATCCTGTTCGGCGTCGCGCCGCAGTTGATCTTCAACTACGTCACGCCGACGGTGAACCGCCAGGTCGAGACCCTGGCCGACTGGACCCGCCGCGTGAAGCCCGACGCCCCGGCGGCCCAGCCCGCCCTCGCCGCCGCCCCGGCCGCCCCCGCGGCCCGCTGATTCGGAGACCAACGCCACCGTGGACATCGGATCGATCATCACCGGCACGCTCAACGACACGCTCGCCGTGTCGCTGCCGCTGTTTCGCGTCGAGCTGGCGATCGCGGCGACGGTGGTGCTCCTGCTGCTGTGCCGGATGCTGCCGGTGCTGCGGCACGCCGACTCGGCCCTGATCGCGCTCGGCGGAGCCGCCTTCGCCCTGTGGTACGCCTGGTGCGACCTGCGTGGCCTCCCCGGCTCGCCCTGGACGCTCGCCGACGTGGCCGCGACGCCGGGGCGGCAGGAGCTGTTCGGCGGCCTGCTGGTCTTCGACTCGCTGACGGCCGCGATCCGCCTGCTGCTGGCCGGCTTCCTCGTGCTCTACATCCTGTTCACGAAGGTGTCCGGCATCCCCGACCGCGAGGACGGGGCCGACTTCTACACGCTCGTGTTCGGCGGCGCGCTGGGCATGTGCCTGATGGCCTCGGCCAACCACCTGCTGATGGTGTTCATGGCGGTGGAGATGGCGAGCGTGCCCTCCTACGCCCTGGCTGCGATCCTCAAGGGCCGCAAGGCCGCCTCCGAGGCGGGCCTCAAGTACGCCGTCTACGGCGCCGGCGCGGCCGGGATCATGCTCTACGGCATCAGCCTCCTGGCGGGCGTGACCGGCACCTGCCACCTGCCGACCCTGGCCGGCGAACTGGCGCGGGTCGTCGGCGAAGGCGGCTGGAGCGGGGAGACGCTCGTGCTCGCGCTCGGCGGGCTGATGGTGGCCGTGGGCCTGGCGTTCAAGCTCTCGGCCGTGCCCTTCCACTTCTGGTGCCCGGACGTGTTCGAGGGGGCGGCCGCCGAGGTCGGGGCGTTTCTCTCGGTGGCCAGCAAGGCGGCGGCCGTAGCCCTGCTGCTGCGGCTCGCCTTCGGGCTGGTGGCGCCGGCGACGGTGCCCGCGGCGGCCGCCGCCGCGGCGTTGGGCGCCGGCGACGTGCAGCACTTCATCGCCTACGTCATCGGCCTGATGGCGGCGGTCACCTGCACGCTGGGCAATCTCGCCGCCTACGGGCAGACGAACATGAAGCGGCTGCTGGCCTACTCCACCATCGCCCATGCCGGCTATCTGATGATGGGTGCCGCCGCGGCGGTGGCGCTCGTGGGCGTGGATCCCGAGGCCGCCCGCCGGGCCGTCGCGGCGCTGGTCTTCTACCTGGCCACGTATCTGTTCATGAACCTGGCCGCCTTCGCCATCGTGGCCCTGCTGCGGAACCGGCTGCGGAGCGAGGAGATCGCCGCATACGCGGGCCTCGTGCGGTCGAGCCCGGGCATCGTGGTCGCCACCGCCGTCGTGCTGGTGAGCCTGATCGGCCTGCCGCCGCTGGCCGGCTTCGTCTCCAAGTTCCTCGTCTTCTCGTCGCTGGCCGAGGCGATCCAGGCGGGCGCCGAGAAGCCACTGATGCTCGTGCTCCTGGTCGTGGGCGGCATCAACACGGTGATCAGCCTCTTCTACTACCTGCGGGTGCTGAAGGTGATGACGTTCGACCCGCCGCCGACCGACCGGGCCGGCGAGCCGCTGCCGCTCGTGTCGCTGTCGGGCGCCGTGGTCACGGCGCTGGCGGTGCCGGTGCTGCTCCTCGGCCTGTTCTGGAACGGCCTCTACGCCGCGGCCCAGCTCGCGGGCACCTTCGCCGGCTAGGAACATCGCATGGCCTCCGATCCGCTTCGCCGCCTTGTCGCCGCACTCGAATCGTCGCTGGCGATGTACGTCTCGGACTCGGGGATCGCCTCGTATCCGGGCGCCGAGGAGATCAGGCTGGCCCTCGCCGACGTGGTGGGCGACCACAGGAGCCTGCTCGACCGGGCCGGCACGGTGCTGGCGGAGCGTGAGGTGACCGCGCCGCGGACGGCTTATCCGCTCGCCTTCACGGCCTGGCACGACCTCGACCTGGCGTACCTGCTGCCGCGGGTGATCGACGGCCTGAAGGGACAGATCGCCGTGCTCGAATCGGTCGCCGCCACGGCGGGCGACGATACCACCGCCGGCGAACTCGCCCGGGAGGCGGTCGCGATCAACCGCCGCCACGTCGATCGCCTCGCGCAGCTCGTCGCCAAGAGCCGCGCGGGGCTCGTCGCCGCCAAGTCCCTGTAGCGACGGATCGGCATCGGACGGCTTCGCCCGGAGTGGCGGCCTGTGACCGCGGTGGCCGGTTGCCTGGAAGCCCGAAGCGTGAGCTGCGGGAATACGGGTCGCTTATCCCGACGCCATCCGCATACCCTCGGCTTGCGCCTCGGGCTTCAAGGGCCCGGGGGCGAACCGACTGGTCCGAAGCCACGACCGGTCGTCGTGATCTCACGCGGAGTGGCGGCCTGCGACCGCCGTGGCCCCTGCCCGATATTCCGGCCGCAATCGGCCGCCGCCACCATGAAGGGTCGTGCCCGCGCCGGAGGGTATAACTCGCAGCATCATGGATCCGGCCCACCTCTTCGACAGCCACTGCCACCTCGACCCGATGCGGTTCGGGGCCGAGCTGCCCGACGTGCTCGCCCGGGCGCGGGCGGCCGGCGTCACCGGCATGACCGTGATCGGCACCCGGGCCGCCGACAGCGAGGCGGCGGCGGATCTCGCCGCCCGCGAGCCGGGCGTCCTGGCGGCGGCCGGCATCCACCCCAACGACGTCGCCGAGGCCGAGCCGGGCGAATGGGACCGGATCGTGGGCCTGGCCGAGTCGGGCCGGGTGGCGGCGATCGGCGAGACGGGGCTCGATTGGTATCGCACGACCGCCCCGCCGGAACTCCAGCGGGAGTATTTCGACCGCCACCTGCGGCTGGCCCAGCGGCTGTCGCTGCCGGTCGTGATCCACACGCGGGAGAGCCTCCGCGACGTGCTCGACACGCTCCGGGCGGCGGTCGCCCGCGGGCCGCTCGCGGCGGTGCTTCACGCCTTCACGGGCACCGCGGCCGAGGCGGCCGAGGCCCTCGATCTCGGCTGCCACCTCGGCTTCGCGGGGATGGTGACCTTCCGGTCTGCGGCGGCGCTCCGCGAGGTGGCGCGGGGCGTGCCGCTCGGGCGGCTGCTCATCGAGACCGACAGCCCGTTTCTCTCCCCGGAGCCGCTCCGCGGCAAGCGGAACGAGCCGGCGAACGTGGTGCATACGGCCCGCTGCCTGGCCCTCGTCCGCGGCGAGACGTTCGCGCAGTTCGCCGCGGCCACGACCGCCAACGCCCGGCGGGTGTTCGGAGTCGCTGCGGCCCGCTGAAGACGACGGTTTTCCCGGTCGGCAGGCGGCGCGTGACGAACAACGCCGGTCGTCGCCCAGGGAGGGGGCGGCGGACGGTCACGTGACTGCCGCCGGCCCCCTCAACCCGCTTCAGGAGCCAGCCATGAATCGCCTTCCCGCTGCGGCTCACGCCGCCCTCGTTCTCGCCCTCGCCATGATCCTGCCGTGCGGCGGCTTGGCCGCCGACGCCCCGGCCGAACGGGCCTCGCTGGCCGAGCCCTTCCTGCAAGGTGGCGGCATCGCAGCCGGCTGCGATGCCCTCGCGGCTCACGTCGCCCGGAATCCAGACGACGACCAGGCCCGCTTCGGCCTCGGCGTGCTCCAGTTCATCCGGGCCGTTGAGCGGCTCGGACAGTCCCTCCACCGGCACGGCGGGCTGGGCGACGAGGCGCGGAATGCCCGCGTCATCCCGCTGGTGCGGCTTCCGGTGCCACCGAATCCGACGCCAGCGGAGACGAACTATGCGGACGTCCGCGGGATGATCCGCACGTTCGTCTCCGACCTCGCCGCGGCCGAGAAGACGCTCTCAGCGATTCGCGACCAGGACGTGTCGCTGCCGCTGCGGTTCGGGTTCGTCCGCCTCGATCTCGACGGCGACGGGAAGGCGAGCGAGGCGGAGGCCCTCTGGCGGCTGCACGCCGCTCTCACCGGGCAGCCGCAAGGGCGGTATATCGACGGGGAGTTCGTCAGGCCGGCGGACGCGGAACTGCGGGCAGCCGCGGAGGGCCTCGTCGTCCGCCTCGACCGGGGCGATGTCTACTGGCTGCAGGGATACTGCCATCTGCTTTCGGCGATCGGCGAATACGCGCTGGCCCACGACATGGAGAGCAGCTTCGGCGACATCGCCCCCTATCTCTTCGCCCGGCCGCAAGGGCGGTCGGTACCCGCGGAGATGTTCGCATCGAAGGAGTGGGGTGCAAGGTATGCCGACGCGTTCGCCGCCGTGAGCGGCGTGCCCTGGACTGTCAGCGAGCCCGATCGCATGCGTGTGGCACTCGGCCACCTCGAGGAAGTGGTGCGGCTGAGCCGTGAGACCTGGCGGGCGATCGAGGCCGAAACCGACGACGCCGACGAGTGGATTCCGAACGCGAGCCAGACGGGCGTGCTTCCCGACGGCCGGGTGACGGCCGAGATGATCGCCGGCTGGAAGGAGTTCCTCGACGAGGCCGAGGCGATCCTCGCCGGCCGCAGGCTCGTGCCCCACTGGCGGCTGGCCCCCGGACGCGGCGTCAACCTGCGGCGGGTGTTCCTCGAACCGCGGCCGCTGGACGTCGTCCGCTGGGTGCAGGGCGCCGCGGCGGTGCCCTATGTCGAAGCGGGAAAATGCTCGGAGCCCGACACGTGGTGGCGGCTGCAGCGGACGTTCCGCGGCAATTTCATCGGCTTCGCGATCTGGTTCAACTGACGGTGCCCGGCGGTCAGCCGCGGCGGAGCCGGCCGACCTGGAAGTCGGTGACCGCCGCGGCGCAGACGACGAGCAGGGCCACGATGGCGGCGATGTTCCAGCGGACCGCGGTGCCAGTGGCCAGCAGGGCCGTGTAGCCGGTGAGCGAGGCCGCCGCGGCCACCCGCACGAGCCGGCGGTCGAGCCACAGGCCGGAGGCGGCGACGAGCACGGGATGCACGGCGACGAGCGGGCTCTCGGCGGCGCGGACGAGCACGAGCAGCGCGGTCACGAAGGCGGCGTCGGTGAGCACGAAGGCGTAGCCCGCCCAGCGGGCCGCGGCCCCCCGCAGGCCGAGCCATTCCCAGAGCACGGTGCAGGCGGCCCACAGGGTGAGGCCCGCGGCCACGGGCCGGTAGAACTCGAGCGTGCCCGGATCGGCGAGGCAGCGGGCCGCCACCACCGCGAGCGTGCCGAGGATGCCGACCAGCCGGAAGCCCGCCGCCGGATAGCGGCGAATCACGCGGCCGAGCCTGTGGAGCGGGCCGCCGCCCGGCGGAGCGATGCGGTCGCCGCGGAGCCAGGCCTCCAGGTCATCGGCGACGGCGGCGGCCGAGGCATACCGGCGGGTGGGATCTTTCTCCAGGCACCGCAGGCAGATCCGCTGCAACGCCGCGGGCACCCGCGGGTTCAGGCGGCGCGGCGGCACCGGCTCCCGCTCCAGCACGTTCATGACCACGAGCACCCGTGTTTCGCCGCCGAAGGGCGGCCGGCCGGTGACCAACGCGTAGAGGATCGCACCTAGGCCGTAGACGTCGGTGCGGGAGTCGAGGCCACGGACGCGGCCCGCGGCCTGCTCGGGAGGCATGTACTCCGGCGTGCCGAGCAGCGTGCCGGTGGCCGTCGGGGCGTCCTCGGTGGCGGCATCGCGGGCCAGGCCGAAGTCGGCCAGGTGCGGCGTGCCGGCGGCGTCCAGCAGCACGTTCGAGGGCTTGAGGTCGCGGTGCAGGATGCCCGCGTCGTGGAGGTGCTGCACGGCCCGCGCGACCGACGCGATCGTGGTCGCCGCCACCCGCGGCGGCAGCGGCCCGGCCCGCAGGCGGTCGCCGAGGTCGTCCCCGGCCACGAGATCCATCGCGAAGTAGAGCTGCCCGTCGAGTTCGCCGGCGTCGTGGATCGTCACGATCCCCGGATGGCGGACGCGGGCCGCGACCCGCGCCTCGGCGACGAACCGCCGCCGCTGCTCGGCCGTCGCATATGCGCCGGCCGTGAGCAACTTGAGGGCCACGTCGCGGCCGAGCCCCTCGTGCCGGGCCCGGTAGACCACGCCCATGCCGCCGCGGCCGAGTTCATCACCGATGACGAACGGCCCGAATCGCCGGCCTGTGAGCGTCTCCGCCGCGCCCGGCAGCGGCGCGGTGGGGGCCACGGTGGAAGCGAGATCGTCGAGCCCGCGCAGGCAGGCCGTCCAGGCGGCGAGCGCGGGGCAGGCGGCGAGCAGTCGCCGTTCCTCCGGCCGGTCCCCGGCCTGAATGGCCTGCACATAGCGGTCGAGCAGGTCAGGGTCCACGTCGGCGTCGGACGGCTGCGCATCGCGGGTCATGGCGCCGCGTCGCCGGCGGTGAACTCCGCCGGCAAACGCTCCTTGAGGTCGGCGATGGCCCGCATCCACAGCATCCGGCAGGCGCCGCTCGAGCGGCCCATCCGCCGTGCCACCTCCTCGAAGGGCAGCCGCTCGATGTTCCGCAGGAAGAGCACCTCGCGGTGGTCGTCGGCGAGCGCCTCCATCGCCGCGGCGAGCAGCAGTTCCTGCTCCCAGCGGATCGCCCGCGCGCTCGGGGACGAGGCCGGGTCGATCGGCGGCTCATGCCAGCCGTGCGAGGCGTCGTCGTGCGCGGCCAGCGGAACCTCGCGGCCGGCGTCGCGCTTCGCGGTGCCCCGATACCGCTTCGCCGCGTCGAACGCATTGTGGGCCACGATCCGCTTCAGCCAGCCGAGCCACTCCTGGGGCGTGTCGCCCGCGAAGCCGTCGAAGCCGCGGTGGGCCTCGAGCAGCGACTGCTGAACGACGTCCGAGGCATCGACCTTCGCCCGGAGCCGCCGCTGCAGGTGGCAGCGGGCCGCGGTGGCCACGAAGCTCCGGCAGGCGTCGAAGAGCCGCTCGCGGGCGGCCGCGTCGCCGGCCCGGGCCGCGGCCAGCCAGGCCGCGATCCGCGCCGCGTCGCTCGGTCCGTCAGCCGCGCGGCGGGGAGAGGCGTCCGACATGCGGGCGGCACCTGGTGGAGCGGTCCAAGAACGCGCCGCAGCCCCGGGAAAGAGGGCCGCGTGACAACCGGTTCCCGGCGTCGCCCGGTCCGGGGAACGGCTTGCCCGAGGCGGGCCGGACACCGGCGATCATACCACCGTGGCCGCCGTCACGACCCGGCCGCTGGTCCCTCGGTCGGCGGGCGGGTGGGTAGACTCCTCGGACTCGACCCCGGAAAGCGCAGGCTGAAGATGGAACTCCAGACGATCGCCATGATCGTGGTCGGCGGCCTCGTGCTCCGCATGATGACGGTTCTCCAGCAGGTCATGGAGTCGCAGCGCAAACTGCTCGACCGTCAGCGGCGGATGAGCGACCTGCTGTCGGCATCCCTGGCCCGCGACGGGCGGACCGCGGCTGCGGACGAGTCGGTCGCCGCCGCCGAGCCCGTCATGGTCGCCGAGCCGCCTCCGCTGCCGCCGGTCGCGCCGGCCATCCCGCATGCCCGGCGCGGTGCGGACGATCTGGCGGCGTCGCTGCGGGCGGCGATCGCCGACGGAGCGGGCAGGCCGGCGGCCGCGGAGCCCCCGGCTCCCTGGCCGCGGCCGGCGGCCCGCGATGCCGAGTCGCCCCGGCCCCTGCCGCGGCCGGAGCCGAGCCAATTCGAGACGGCCGCCCGTGACACCCTCCGCAAGATCTGGAACTGGATCATCGTCGGCGAGGATCGCATTCCCGCCGGCGTCTCCACCGAGTACGCGGTCGCCAGCCAATGGCTGCTGCGGATCGGCATCGTGGTGCTCGTCGTAGGCGTCGGCTTCTTCCTCAAGTGGTCGATCGACAGCGGCCTGCTCGGACCCCAGGCCCGCGTGGCCCTCGCGGCCACGGCCGGCATGGCCCTGCTGATCCTCGGCACGCGGCTTCTCGGCGGCCGCTACGGCCTGATCGGCCAGGGCTTCCTCGGCGGCGGACTGGCGATGCTCTACTTCAGCGTCTTCGCGGCCCACCAGTTCTTCGGCCTGATCCCGGTCGGCACGGCCTTCGTCCTCATGGCCGCCGTCACGGTGCTGGCCGGCGGGATCGCGGTCCGTTTCGACTCGATGCTCGTGGCCGTGCTGGGGATCATCGGTGGCTACGGGACGCCGCTGATGTTCTCGACGGCCGATCCCAACCTGCCGGCCCTGTTCAGCTACCTGCTCGTCCTCGGCGTCGGCGTGCTGGCGATCTGCTTCTGGAAGAACTGGCCGTTGGTCAACCTGCTGGCCTTCGTGGCGACCTGGTGCCTCGTGCCGGCGGCGCTCGTCAACTACGAGCCGACCCAGTTCTGGGAGACCCATCCGTTCATCGTCGGCTTTTTCGTGCTCTTCTCGACGATGACGTTCCTCTACAAGGTCGTGCGTGGCACGCCGTCGACGGTGCTCGACCTGGCCGCGCTGGTGGCCAATGCCGCCGTGTTCTTCGGCATCTCGTACTGGATGGTGGAGGACGCCTTCGGCCGTCGCCAGGTGGCCTTCGTGACGCTCGGCCTGGCCGCCTTCTACACGGCCCACCTGCTCCATTTCCGTGGCCGGGGCATCACAGACCGCGGGCTGCTGATCTCGTTCCTCGGCCTGGCCGCCACGTTCGTGGCCGTGACCATGCCGCTGGTGCTCTCGCGGCAATGGGTCACGGGGAGTTGGGCGATCCAGGCGGTCGTGCTGCTCTGGATGGCCGAGCGGCTCGAGAGCGGCATCGTGCGCCGCATGGCGCTGGTGCTGCTCGGCCTGGTGTTCGTGCGGTTCTGCACGCTCGACCTCGGCCGCACCTTCCTGCCCGGGGGCAGCGTCGCGGCGGCCGCCGCGGAACTTCCGGCCGCCGGCTACCTGTGGCTCCTGGCCGAGCGGGCGATCGCCTGCGGCGTGCCGATCGCCGCCTTCGGCGTGGCGGCGCGGCTGCTCGGCCAAACGCCGCCGCACGACGAGGCCGGCACGGCCGCGGCATCGGACCCCGGCGATGCAACGCTCGCGCCGCTCGTCTGGCTGGCCGGGATCGCGGCCCTGCTCTTCTACGGGCACTTGGAGGTCGATCGGACGGCGGACTTCTTCTTTCCCGTCGCCCGGCTGCCGCTGCTCTCGCTGGTGTGGCTCGGCATCGGAGTGATCTCCCTGTGGCAGTACGCGGTTCGCGGCAGTCGCACGGCGCTCGCGCTCACCGGCTGCGTGGCCGTGGCCGTGCTCTTGAAGCTCTTCCTCTGGGACCTGCCATCCTGGGGCGTGGACGACCGGCTGGTGGTCGGCTCCGGCTACTCGCCGCTCGCCGTCGGCCTGCGGGCGCTGGACTTCGGGGCGGTGATCGCCTTCCTGGCCGTCGCCTACGCGGTCGCAGGCGGGCGGCGGGTCGGCGCCGAGGCGAGGCCGCTCCTGGCCGTGGCCTGCCTGGGCACGCTCTTCGCCTACCTGACCCTGGAGACGAACTCGTTCCTGGCTGCGTACTATCCGGGCCTGCGGGCCGGCGGCGTGTCGATCGTGTGGGCGATCTTCGCGCTGGCGCTGGTGCTCGCCGGGATCGCCCGCAACGTCGGGCCGCTGCGGTGGGCAGGGCTCGTGCTGTTCGCGGTCGTGTCGGGGAAGGTGTTCCTCCACGACCTGGCGAGCCTCGACACGTTCTGGCGGATCGTGGCCTTCCTGATCCTCGGCCTCGTGCTGATCGCCGGCTCGTTCGTCTACCTGAAGTTCCGCGAAAAGTTCGTCGTCGCGCCGGGCGGAGACACCACCCCATGAACCGCATGGAAGCGATCCTGCTCGGGGCGGCCGTCTGGCTGGCGGCCGACGCGCAGGCCGCCGACGCCGGGCGGCGGGAGAAGCCGATCGTGCTGCCGGCCGTCGCGGCGACGACACTCGTGGCGGTGCCGCTCGACGCCGACGTCCACGCGGCCGCCGCCCTGGGGTACGGCGACCTGCGGATCCTCGACGGCGCGGGCGTCGAGGTGCCCCACGTCGTGCGGGATGCGACGCGGACCGACCGCCGGCCGGTGCGGCGCACGGCCTCGGCCGCGGGGCCGGAGGCGAAGCCGCTTGCGGACGACGGCCTGGAGATCGTCGTGGCGCTCGGCCCCGGTAAGGAGGGGATCCTGCCCCAGGGGTTCACTGTGCGGACGCCGCTCCACGATTTCGAGCACCGTGTCGCGGTGTCATGGTCGGCCGACGGTCGCGAGTGGACGCCGATCGTCGCGGAGGCCGTGATCTACGACTACGCCCGCTTCATGGACGTTCGTGACGTGACCATCCCCCTGCCGTCGGCGCCGGCCCGCTGCCCCGGCGGCCGCTACCGGATCGTGATCGGCGACGTGACGCAGGAACAACGGTCGCAACTCGCGGAGCTGACGCGGACGCTCACCGGCGGAGTCGAGCGCGAGCGTCGCGAGACGACGCTCGTCGACCGCCGTCCGTTCCGCATCGATGGCATCGAGTTCTGGTACACCGAGGAGGTGGAGCAGCGGGCCACACCGGTGCTTGCGGATCAGATGATCGTCGGCTTCCGCGCGGCCCGTGAGTCCGACGGGCGGACGACGCGGATCACGGTCGACACCCGCCGCGAGCCCGTCACCGAGTTCACGCTCGCGACCGACACCAAGAACTTCAGCCGCCAGGTGACCGTCGAGGAGCCGCCGGCGACGGACGGCGACGGTCGAAGGCGGCGCGGTCGGCCGCTCGCCACGGCCACGATCACGCGGATCGACGTGGCCGGCATTCGCCGCGAGCAGATCGTGATCCCGCTGCCCGAGAGCCGGCAGCCGACGTACGACCTCGTGATCGACGACGGCGACAGCCCGCCGATCGCGGTGAGCGCCGTCACGGCCCGCGGCCCCGCCCGTGAGATCGTGTTCCTCGCCGAGCCCGACGGTGACTACCGGCTGGCCTACGGGGGCGGCCTCGCCGCGCCGCGGTACGACACGGCCGCCATCCGCGCCGCCCTCGCCGCCCGGGCGGTCGCGACGCCCGCCACGCTCGGCGCGGAGGCGGTCGTCGCCATGCCCCCGCCCGCCGCCGAGCCGTTCCGGCTGCTCGCCGACGGCCGGTTCCAGGTCGCCGCGATCGCCGTCCTTGCCGCCATCCTCGCCGCGGCGTTGTTCCGCGCGGCGCGGCGGCTCGACGCCCAGTCGCCTCCCCGGGATTGACCATGACCGCCACCAGCCTAGCGCTCGGGAGCCGCGGCACCGGTCTGCGTCGCCGCGAGCACGTCCGTGCGCAGCCGGCATTCGGCGAACAGCCGATCGAAGTTCACGACATGCTTCGTGACCCAGAGCCGCGTGCCGCGGGCATCGATGAGGTGCAGGCCGTTGGAAGCGTGCTGGCGGATGACGGACGTCCTGCGGTCGAGCGTCTTGCGCAGGCCCCAGAAGGAACGCACGATCCAATCGCCGGTCATGTCGATCGCGAGTCCTCCCAAGCCGAGGAACGACAGCCCGATCACCGCCATCGCCGCGCCGATCGGGAAGGAGCCGCCACCGTGCCGCGGCGACATCGCTTCGCCGACGCGAAACAGGTACACCGCGTAGGCGAGGGTCAACGCCCCGGCGCCGACGACCACGGCGCGGCGGGGCACCCGGAGCCGGACGTCCTCGGCCTCGAGGACTGCGAGCACCGGCGTGCGGTGCGGGGCGATCAGCGCCTCGGCGGAACGGCTCTCCACCTCGGCCAGGTCGGCGTAGCCCGCGGTCGCAGCGGGGCCGGCGTCGTCCCCGAGGGCGGGCGGATCGCGAAACCAGAGCGTCACCTCGTGTGTGGCCGGGTTGAGGCCGGCGTCGCGGACGCCAAGCAGAGCGCGGTCGAGATCACGGTTCATCCGATTGCGGGCGTACCACAACGTCGCCACGAGGCCCGCGGTGGACGCCAGCACGACGGCACCGCCGACGCTGCCCAGGGTGGAGCGGAAGAACAGCCTGATCATCCCGATCAGCACACTGGCGAAGAGCACCACCGCCGCCAGGGCGATCCGCCCCCCGCGGACGCGGCGTGCCCGACACGCGTCGCAGACCGGTACGGGAACGACGATGCACTCCCAGCCGCCGACGAAGAGCAAGTCCCAGCCTCGCCAGGCGTTGATCGGGCAGGCCCATGCGGTCGGTGCGCGGCAGTTGACGCACACGGGCGGGAAGAAAAACCGATCGCTTCTGCGGGTGAGTTTCGCCATGCTGTGCCGCCTGCGGGAGCTCTCGGGACCGGCCCGTGCTCGCTCGATCCCTGGCGGAGGCAGCATACCAACGGGCGGCATCCGCTCGCCCCGCCGCGGCCCACGGAGTGACCATGACCGCCACCGCCCGGAGGCAGGCGCCGTACGTCTTCTTCGGACAGACCACGTCCTTGTGCGACGAGTGCCTCACGCTCGTGCCGGCGAAGATCGCCATCGAGGAGGGCCGGGTTTACTACCACAAGCGGTGCCGCACCCACGGCCCGCGGAAGGTGCTCGTCTCCACCGACGCCGCCTACTGGCGGCTGTGCCACGACTACCTCAAGCCCGGCGACCGGCCGCTCGCCGTCCAGACGCACACCGAACGCGGCTGCCCCTACGACTGCGGCCTCTGCCCCGACCACGAGCAGCACTCGTGCCTCGCCCTCATCGACGTCAACGAGGCCTGCAACCTCACCTGCCCGGTCTGCTTCTCCGACTCCTCGCCCCGGCGGTCGCTCCACCGGCCGCTCGCCGAGATCGAGCGGATGATGGATACGCTCGTGCGGAGCGAGGGGGAGCCCGACCTGCTGCAGCTCTCCGGGGGGGAGCCGACGATCCACCCGCAGATCCTGGAAATCCTCGCGGCCGCGAAGCGGCGGCCGATCCGCCACGTGATGCTCAACACCAACGGCATCCGCATCGCCGAGGATCCGGAGTTCGTCAGCCGGCTGGCCGAGTTCCGCCCCGGCTTCGAGGTCTACCTGCAGTTCGACTCGCTGCGGCCCGAGGCCCACCTGAACCTCCGCGGCGCCGACCTGACGCGGATCCGCCGCCAGGCCCTCGAGGCCCTGGAGCGGGCCGGCATCTCCACGACCCTCGTCGTCGTCGTCAAACAGGGCGTCAACGACGACGAGATCCCGGCGATCATCGACCATGCCCTGCAGTGGCGGTGCGTCCGCGGCGTCGTCCTCCAGCCCATCCAGGACGCCGGCCGCAACGAGGGTTTTGATGCGTCGCAGGATCGCTTTCCCTTGTCCGCGATCAGGCGGCGGATCATCGACTCCGGCGGCCCGTTCGGCGAAGGCGACGTCATCCCGCTTCCCTGCAACCCCGAGAGCATCGCCATCGGCTATGCCCTGCGGAAGGGGGCGAAGATCGCCCCGGTGACGTCGTTCTTCCCCCGCGAGTTGCTCGTCGAGGCCCTGCCCAACGCGATCACGTTCGAGAAGTACCCCGACCTGCACCGCCAGGTGCTCGAGTTCTTCTCGCTCTCGACCGCCGAGTGCAACAATGAAAAGAAGCTCGCCGAGCTCCTCTGCTGCCTGCCGGAGGTGCCGCTGCCGGCGGGCCTCGGCTACGAAGACACGTTCCGGGTGGTGATCGTGGAGTTCATGGACGCCCACAATTTCTGCCTCGGCCGCGTGAAGCGGTCGTGCATCCACTTCGTGACGCCGGACGAGAAGATCATCCCGTTCGAGACCTACAACCTGTTCTACCGCGACGCGGCCGCCCGGGCCCGGATGCGGCGGTCGCTGGAGGGATCATGAGAGGCCTGCTGATCGTGCTCTGTGCGTTGGCGACGGCCGCCGCGGCGCTCGCAGGCGGCTGCGGGCTGCTGATCACGGGGGTGGCGGCCACCACGATCCGCGAGCCGGGCGAAGGCAGGCAACTGCTGATGATCGCCGGGCCGGTGCTCGCAGCCACCGCCGCAGTGGCGATCGTCAACATCGCCCTCATCACCGCGCTGGCCCGGGGGAGGGCGCCCCGCCGCAGTGTCTGGTTTCTGCTGCTAGCAATCATGGATTTCGCCGTGGCCGGCCTCCTCGTCGCCGCCGGCTTCGCAGGCCGCGGGCCGGTGAACCTGGGCGACGTCTCCACGCTCCTGCTGCCGGCCGCGCTGGCGCTCAAGGGCCTGCTCACGCTCCTGCTGCCGGCACGGCCGCCGCGACTGCCGCCGACAGGCTCGGCTGCATGAAGGGGAAGGCATCCACCGCGTCCCGCGGCCGACGCGGCTGTGCGCAACTGCGTTCGCAGCGGCACGACGGCGTGTCTTCCGCGCCTGCCGGCGATCCATGACGGTCCACGCGACGTTCGACATCGCCGCCGCCACAGCCGCGGCGGCCGTGACCGTGGGCTGCTTCTTCTGGCGGCTGCGGGCTGCGGCGGCCCGAATCGACCAAGCCGGCTTTGGCTATGCCGTCGCGCTCGTGGCCGGCGCGATCATCGGCGGCTACGCGGCCGGCACGGCGAACCTCTGGCTCTCCGGTGAGCCGGGCCTGGCCCGGAGCATCGTCGGGGCCCTCGCCGGTGCGATCGCGGCGATCGAGATCTTCAAGCAGGCCCGCGGCATCACCGGCTCGACCGGCATCATCTTCGTGCCGGCCTTCTGCACGAGCGTGGTCATCGGCCGCTGGGGCTGTTTTTATTCCGGGCTCACCGACCACACCCACGGCGCACCGACCGCGGTCCCCTGGGGCCACGACTTCGGCGATCACGTTCCCCGCCACCCGGTGCAGCTCTACGAGTCGGCCGCGATGGCCGTGTTCCTCGTCTACGCCCTCGTGATGCTCGCCCGCCGCGACGCCTTCTTCATGCGGAACGGCTTCTACCTGATGGTGCTTTGGTATGCCGCGCAGCGATTCTGCTGGGAGTTCCTCAAGCCCTACGCCACGGTGATCGGACCGCTCAACATGTTCCATCTCGTCTGCCTGGGCCTGATGGGGTACGCGGTGTGGATGCTGGCGGAGGGAGGCGTGGCGCGGGAGCGTCAGGGTTGATGTGCTGCTGCCGGGCGCGCGTGGCGACTCTGCCGGTGGGTCGGGGTCGCCCGTGCCCTCTCGCCCGGACGTTCGCCTCGGCCATCACGGCCTCGGCTCTCTGCCTGTCCGCTGCGCTCCGGCATCCATGCCTTCGCTTGCTCCCACAGCCCGGCTCGAGGGCACGGGCAACCCCTCCCGGAAATCCCGCTCGGGATGCACGAGGGGACGTACGATCACAGACGGGGGCGTATAACATGGAATCAACGATCTCCCGAGGAGTTTTTCGCCATGGTCCGCACGCCCTCGACGATGCTGCCGCTGGGCACCGTCGCCCCCGACTTCTCGCTGCCCAACGTGGACGGCCGGATCGTCGATTACGCGGCCGCGGCCGGGCCCAGGGGCACGGTCGTGATGTTCATCTGCAACCACTGCCCGTTCGTGAAGCACGTGGCCGACGAACTGGCACGGCTCGGCCGGGAACTCATGCCCCGCGGCGTCGGTTTCGTCGCCATCAGCTCCAACGACGTCTCGACCCATCCGGCCGACTCGCCCGAGCAGATGGTTCGCGAGGCCGAGGACCGCGGCTACCCGTTTCCGTATCTCTACGACGAGACGCAGGAGGCGGCCAAGGCCTACCACGCCGCCTGCACGCCCGACTTCTACCTCTTCGACGCCGAGCGTCGGCTCGTCTACCGCGGCCAGCTCGATCCCAGCCGCCCGGGCAGCGCCGTGCCCGTGACGGGCGCCGACCTGCGGGCCGCGATCGACGGGCTGCTGGCCGGCCGGTCGCCCGTCGCGGACCAGGTGCCGAGCCTCGGCTGCAACATCAAGTGGAAGGCCGGGAATCATCCCGCCTACTTCCACCCGTGACGCGGCTCCCGGTCGCCGGAATCAGCGCGGACGGGGCGGTTCGCCGGGCCGGGTGGGGCCGCGGTTGGCGAACTTGCCGATGTCCTGCGTGTCGCCCGGCTCGAGCCGCGACGCCCGGAGGTTCTCCCGCTGGATCGCCTCGTACACC
>Ga0315902_10005149_pt1 | contig 18547 bp, 14 predicted proteins | sample LakEriMetagenome_9_FD_203523 | JGI IMG/M metagenome (GOLD analysis project Ga0315902, IMG submission 203523) | Freshwater fungal communities from buoy surface, Lake Erie, Ohio, United States - Buoy 12 MA117 | ecosystem: Environmental > Aquatic > Freshwater > Lake > Lake biofilm | place: USA... | reverse complement strand
TAGACGACTACTTGGGATTGGTCGCAGCAAGTTCGGTCATTCGGCCGGGTGTGAGCAGCAGCGGTATGATGAAAGAATTCATTCATCGTCATCGCGATCCGGAAGCCCGCGAACGCGCGCATCCGCAGCTGCTCGCGATTATGCCCGAGACTTACGGCGTCATGGTTTATCAAGAAGACGTGATTAAAGTTGGACACTACTTCGGCGGGCTCACCTTGGCTGAAGCCGATGTGTTGCGCAGAGGCATGAGTGGGAAGTTTCGTGGAAGAGAAGAGTTCGAACGAACCAAAGAATCGTTTTTCGAAAAAGCAATTTCGAAAGGAAATGCATTCAGCGACGTCGCAGAAATTTGGAGACAGGTGGAAAGCTTCGCTGGATATGCCTTTGCGAAAGGACACAGCGCGAGTTATGCCGTTGAAAGTTATCAGAGCTTGTTTCTGAAGGCCTACTACCCCATTGAATACATGACCGCAACGCTGAATCATTTCGGCGGCTTCTACGACACCGAAATATATGTGCTCGAAGCCATGAAGCACGGCGCTAAAATTTCCGCGCCCTGCATTTGGGAAAGCTATGCAACGTGTGTCTTGCATGGCAAAGAAATTATTCTTGGGTTTGGTTTGGTAAAAAGTTTAGAAGCCAACACCATTGCGCGCATTCTTAAACTTCGTCAATCAGAGGGAATACGCAGCATTGCGCAACTTATGGATCAAGCGCATGTATCTGTTGAACAAATGAGCCTACTCATTCGCATTGGTGCTTGCAGGAAATTCAACAAACCGAAAAAAGATTTGTTGTGGGAAACGCACTTTCATGGCAATCCAGATAAATCGGAGATGGGCCCCTCGCTCTTCGAAGAACCGGAAAAGAATTTAACCCTTCCAACGTTTCAAGACGATTGGTTGGAAAGTGCTTTCGACGAAATGGAGCTCATTGGTTTTCCATTGTGTTCGCCCTTTGAATTGGCATCTGAAGAACTAACAGTTACTGAAGTAGCAGCGCAGCTTCCCTTCCACCTAAACAAAAAAATTTCTGCAGTAGGATATCTTGTAAATGTGAAGAAGACACGAACGAGTAAAGGAGAACTCATGGGATTCGGAACCTTCTTAGACAAAGACCTTCAGTTCTTCGACACGGTGCATTTCCCGAACAGCTCTTCCTTCGGAAACTTCAGAGGACGCGGTATTTACAAGATCACAGGAACCGTCTTGGAAGAGTTCGGTGCCTATTCCATTGAGTGCACAGAGCTCGAAAAAATCCCTTACAAAAAAGACCCGCGTTACATTTAAAGAACTTCTATCAACTACGACATCTGAATAACTCCACATTGCCATGAAAAAATTCTCGGGCAATTCTTTTCAAATTTGAGCGTTACAATAAACACACAGATTCGAAAAATTATGGAGTCAGCTATTTTATTTCTTCAGGCACCCGCTACTGAAAACGTTTCAATTACCGACTTAGTAGTAAAAGGTTGGTACATCTACATTCCACTCTTAATCATGAGCGTGATAACCATTTACATCTTCGTTGAAAGATGGCTGACGGTTGCGAAAGCAAACAGGGAAGAGTCTAACTTCATGATGAACATTAAGCAGTACATCAACCAAGGGAAATTAGACGCTGCAAAAAATCTTTGCGTAACAACAAACACGCCTGTTGCACGCATGATTGGAAAAGGAATTGCTCGCATTGGTAAACCGCTTGAAGACATTAAGAGCGCGGTTGAAAATTCAGGAAAACTAGAAATTTCTAATCTAGAAAAGAACACTCCCATTTTAGCCATCATAGCTTCTATTGCGCCGATGTTCGGATTCTTAGGAACGGTTATCGGAGTAATTACCATCTTCCACGACATCTCGAATGTGGGTAAGATTGAAATCGGAGTAGTTTCTCAAGGTCTTTACATTAAAATGATTTCCTCTGCTGCCGGATTGGTTGTGGGTATGTTGGCTTACGTTGCATACAACACCTTGGTAACGCGCATTGGACGATTGGTGAATACCATGGAATCTCACGCGGTAGAGTTTGTAGACATTCTTGACGAACCCATGAACTAATAGGAGGCAACATGAACTTCGGAAGAAAACACAAAGTACACATTGAGTCTGGCATGTCCACACTCTCTGACATCATCTTCATGCTGCTTATCTTTTTCATTATCGCGAGTGCCGGTGCTGTGCAAGAATTGTCCGCACAAATCGACAAGCCACAAGCAGGAAATGGTAAAGAGAATCCCGCAGGAATCTCCGTAACCATCACAAAAGACATGGCCTATAGCCTGAACGGCTCGCCGTCTGAAAAAGCACTGATCTTAACTCAACTTCAAGAAAAATTAAGTAGTTCAGAAGACAAGCGTGTGCTATTGCGCGTAGACAAATCTGTTCCAACTGGAGAGACCATTGAAATATTTTCAGGCATTCAACAAATCGGAGGAACACCGTTCATTGCAACTGAAAAAGCAAACTAATGACCGAAGAAAAGAAAAATAAAATAATTGGTGCTGCAACAAGCGGAGGAGTTCACTTGCTCATCCTATTCGTTGTTTTTCTTTTGCTTGCCTCTTCTCCTCCAATTGAAAAAGAAGAAGATCCTGGTGGTGGCGGAGGTGGAAATCCGGTAGGCGCAGGAGAAGGTTCAGCAGAAGGTGAAGTTGGCGGCGCTATTCAGCCTGTTGAAATAGCGTTCGCGCCTATGCCCGAAACATACGTCGGAGCAGACATTTCAGCACCTACGATTTCTGAAAGTAAAACACCCGTTGACCGACAAAACAAACCTTCTACTGATCAAACCCAAACAGCGCAAGCAAACCCACAACCCTCAGCATTAGACAACATGCTGAACCAGTTGAGCGGCGGTGGCGGAAGCGATGCAAGTAACGGAGGTGGAAATGGCGGATCGGGCGGAGGAACAGGTGGCGGCGATGGTGGTGGAAACGGACCTGGGTCAGGTAATTTCAATGGCAGCGGTTTCGGAAACGGTACCGGTTGGTCACTCAAAGGAAGAGGAAGTATATCTGGTCCTAGCACGAATAAAAAACCAACTGCAAACGGAGAAGTTGTAGTGAGTATAACCGTTGACAAAAACGGAAAAGTGACAAAAGCCACTGTTGCCAAGTCTAACATCACTACAGATGTTGCGTTCAACCATGGGCTAGCTATTGAAGCCGCAAAAAAATGTTCTTTTACTCCTTCATCGAACAGCATGCCACAGAACGGAACCATCACGATTGTACTAGCTGTTAAATAATCTCGTGACTTACGACGAAGCCGTAGCATATCTTTTTTCGCAGCTGCCTATGTTTCATCGCATAGGCGCTGCTGCTTACAAACCCGACATTGGCAACATCTCGCAGCTTTGTGAAGCACTCGGTAATCCTCATTTGAAGTTTCCTGTGGTGCACATCGCTGGCTCAAACGGAAAAGGATCCACCTCTCACCTCACTGCATCCGCTTTAATGGAGGCCGGATACAAGGTTGGACTATTCACCTCTCCTCATCTCAAAGACTACCGTGAACGCATTCGCGTGAACGGAAAAAAAATAGACCCGTCCTTCGTTGCGAACTTCGTTGAGCAATCGAAAGAATCGTGGAAAAACATTGAGCCTTCCTTCTTCGAAATTACCACTGCCCTCGCCTTCCATTACTTCGCGCAAGAACAAGTAGACATCGCAGTCATTGAAGTAGGTATGGGTGGAAGACTCGACAGCACGAACATTGTTCAACCTGTCGTGACAGCCATTACATCCATCAGTCTCGACCACACCCAGTTTCTTGGAGATACACTCGAACTAATTGCGAAAGAAAAAGCAGGTATCGTCAAAGAAAATATTCCAGTTGTTATAGGTGAAATTCCATCGGGAGCGCGACAAGAAATTATTGAAATAGCGAAACTGAAAAACGCACCGCTAACAATCAGCGCTTCCCTCCTTCCTCCAAAATCAGCACTCGAAGGAAGCTATCAACTTTTCAATGAAAAAACATCCTTCGGAATTCTACTTCAACTTCAAAAATTGAATTGGAACATTTCGAATGAAAATATGACTGAAGGATTTCTTCGCGTGTTTGAAAACACGCATCTGATGGGACGTTGGCAGGTTCTTGCAACAGAACCACTAACAGTAGCAGAAGTAGCGCACAACGAAGAAGGAATTACTTTTTTGGTTGAAAAAATAAAAACACTTTCCTTTCAGAAAATTCACATGGTAATTGGAATGGTGAACGACAAAGACCATTCACAAGTTCTTTCACTTCTTCCGAAAGAAGCGGAATACTATTTTGTTCAAGCAGACATTCCTCGCGCTCTTCCAAAGGAGGAGCTTCAAGCAAAAGCTTCAGATTTTATGTTGAAGGGAAATTGCTACCCGAATGTTCATTCGGGTTTAGAAGCTGCAAATGCAGCTGCATCGAAAGACGATTTAATTGTAGTCACGGGCTCAATTTTCACCGTGGCTGAAATACTTCCGGAAGAAGATTAATCTGCGATAGTCGTTTGAATGTGTGCTAATCCAGCACGCATGAGCGGCGTCTTTCCGAATACAGCTTGAAATGTTTCTGCAGTCATTTCTATCCATTCGTTTTTGGAAAGATTCAAGCGCTCAGACCCTGCAAAAAAACGAGGCTCGTTGTGATGAATGGAGAAGCGATTCCACGGACAAACATCTTGACAGACATCGCATCCAAACGCCCAGCCATCAAGCTTTTCCTTCCACTCACTTGGAACGCTCTCCTTTAATTCAATGGTGAAGTAAGAGATGCATTTACTTCCATCTACTATCTTATCCCCAACAATAGCCCCTGTCGGACAGGCATCTATGCAAGCGGTACATGTTCCGCAATGGTCGGTAACAATACCGTCTGCATCTAAATTCAAATCGAGAATTAATTCTGCTAAAAAGAAGAAAGAGCCTTTCTGTTTTGAAATCAAATTGCTGTTTTTTCCAACCCATCCCAATCCAGATTTCGCGGCCCATGCTTTCTCTAGCACAGGAGCACTGTCCACGAAAACCCTTCCATTCACATCCCCTATTCGCTCGCGAATAAGGTCTACAAACTGAAACAATTTATCCTTAACAACAACATGGTAATCCTCGCCCCAAGCATATTTTGAAATCTTAGGAAGATCTGAAGATTGAACTTCTTTCGGATAGTAATTGAACATAAGCGACACTACGCTCTTTGCACCAGGAACAAGTAACGATGGATCTAAGCGCTTATCGAAGTGACCTTCCATGTAACGCATTTCACCATGCATGTTCTGCTTGAGCCATTGCTCAAGTCGTGGAGCTTCTTCCTCCAAAAATTCAGCTTTTGAAATCCCGCAATGTGCAAAGCCCAATTGACTTGCAATTTCTTTGACTATCCGCGTATGTTCAGACTGGTTCAACACTAAAACAACTCCCCTGGCTTGTTGCGAATTTTCCCTAGATGCTTGTAGGTAAGGTCAGTCAACTGTCTTCCACGCGGTGTTCGAGTAAGGAACCCTTCTTGAATTAAGAACGGCTCGTATACTTCCTCAATTGTTCCTGCATCTTCTCCAACTGCTGTTGCAACAGTCGTTAAACCAACTGGACCTCCATTGAACTTATTCATGATGGTCATGAGGATTTTGTTGTCCATTTCATCGAGACCCAACGTATCCACATTCAAGGCATTCAGAGCCATTTGAGTGATGTTTATTTCAATAGTTCCATCGCCTTTAATCTGAGCGAAATCTCTAACACGACGAAGTAACGCATTCGCAATACGAGGCGTACCGCGACTTCTACGCGCTATTTCATAAGCCGCATCTGGTGTAATAGGTATTTTCAAAATAGCTGAGCTACGCTCTACAATGTCTGTTAATGTCTTCGAATCGTAATAAGAAAGTCTCGCATTAATTCCGAAACGAGCGCGCAATGGAGCGGTCAGCAATCCACTTCGAGTGGTGGCTCCAACAAGCGTAAACGGATTCAAATTAATTTGAACCGAACGAGCATTCGGTCCTGTATCAATGACTAAGTCTATGCAAAAATCTTCCATAGCGCTGTAGAGATATTCTTCTACAACAGGACTCAGGCGGTGAATTTCATCAATGAACAAAACGTCGTTCGCTTCAAGGTTGGTGAGCAATCCAGCTAAGTCGGCAGGCTTGTCTAATACAGGACCAGAAGTCGTCTTAATACCCACACCCATCTCCAAAGAAACAATGTAAGCCAAAGTAGTCTTACCCAAACCCGGAGGACCGTGAAGCAAGACGTGATCCAACGACTCGCCGCGTAATTTCGCAGCTTGAACGAAGATCTGAAGGTTTTCTAAAACTTGTCTCTGCCCCGTAAAATCTTCAAACGATTTGGGCCTCAGGACGCGCTCTAAATCCTTATCGGTTGTTCCTTCCGCCTCGTCTCTTATATCGAAATCTTCACTCATAAAATTCTAATTAGATTTCATTATCCTTTTTCCAAATTCATCCAAGTGAAACAATTCAGCCCAGCCGTATGGATTAAAACTCAATCGCACCACAAAGTTTGGTGAAGTTAAGCGTTGTTCAATTGAGTTGTTGTTCTTCAACATAATTCGATATCCAAAACCAGCACCTACTTCAAACAAGTTAGCAATGTCGTAACTGAAACTCATGGCGGGCTCATACAAAACAACGCTACCTTCATTTAGTTTTATACGATTGCCATCGGCATCTGAATACTTCAGAAAACTCTTTCCAAATCCAAGTTGAATCGGCAGCGTTCCTTTCCAATGCCCATTTTTAAAAAAGTCGAACTCCGCATAAGGACCGAAATACCGCAATTCAAACTCGCTCAATTTCGAGTTGCCGTCTACGTTGATGTTCTTATAAACTCCATTCGACAACCAATTGTAACCGAAACCTAGCACCAATGTTTCATTGAACACTGCTCCTGCTTTCAAAGCTTGCGTATTGAAGGTTCGACCTCCAATAAAAGTTCCCCAAGTATCCCATTTAGCCGTTGCTGAAGGCTTACCGTCGAACACATCCTTAAATGAATCACGAAGATTCACAGGTTGCGCCTGTGTGAATAGCGCAAAAACACTAAAGAGTATGACAAAAAAAATCCGCATCGTTCTAAGATACGGATTTTTAGTTTTATTGAAGTCGTTCATTAATGAGCGTGTTCTCCAGGTTTCATTGGTACAACCTGAGGAACGAAATCCTCTTCGTGTTCTGGATTAGAATAATCGTAAGCCCAACGGTGAACTTCAGGAAGTGCACCTGGCCAGTTTCCGTGAACGTGTTGCACTGGAGTAGTCCATTCCAACGTGTTCGACTGCCATGGGTTTTGAGAAGCCTTCTGTCCGTAGAAAATACTGTGGAAGAAGTTTACCAAGAATAAGATTTGAGCCGCACCACCCACGATAGCGAAAATACTGATATACGGATTCAAATCCATAACCCAATCTAAGAACTCAAATTCAGAGAAACTGTAATAACGACGTGGTGCTCCTGCCATACCAACAAAGTGCATGGGGAAGAATACTCCGAATCCGCAAACCAAGGTTAGCCAGAAGTGAGCGTAACCCAGTTTAGTATTTAACATTCTTCCGTACATCTTAGGGAACCAATGGTAAACACCGGCCAACATACCGAAGATTGCAGACATACCCATTACAATGTGGAAGTGCGCCACTACGAAGTATGTATCGTGAACATTCACATCTAACGCCGAGTCAGCCAAAATGATACCTGTCAAACCACCCGTCACGAACGTACTTACCAAACCAACACTGAACAACATAGCTGGAGTGAAACGAACGTTTCCTTGCCACAACGTGGTAATGTAGTTGAAAGCTTTAACCGCTGAAGGAATAGCAATCAACAACGTAGTGAATACGAATACCGATCCTAAGAATGGGTTCATTCCGGTGATGTACATGTGGTGACCCCAAACGATGAACGACAAGAATCCGATTGCAAGAATAGAACCGATCATGGCCTTGTATCCGAAGATTGGCTTTCTCGAGTTCGTGGAAATAACTTCTGATGAAATACCCAATGCTGGCAATAATACGATGTATACCTCAGGGTGACCTAAGAACCAGAATAAGTGTTGGTATAACAACGGTGATCCACCTGTAACGTCTAATGCTTCACCTTGAATGTAGATGTCCGACAAGTAGAACGCTGTACCCATGCTTCTGTCCATCAAAAGAAGAACAACCGCAGAAACCAATACAGGGAAAGAAAGAATACCTAAGATTGCAGTTACGAATAACGCCCATACTGTAAGAGGAAGACGAGTCATCTTCATTCCTTTTGTACGAAGGTTAATAATGGTTACTACGTAGTTCAAACCACCCAAAAGTGAAGAAGCTACGAACAATACCATAGAGATTAACCAAAGAGTCATTCCCATACCTGATCCAGGCATTGCTTGAGGCAATGCTGAAAGTGGTGGGTAGATTGTCCATCCACCTGAAGCCGCTCCGCCTTCAACAAACAATGAAGCCAACATAATCACGCTAGAAACGGCGAAGAACCAGTAAGACAACATGTTCAAGAAACCAGAAGCCATATCACGAGCTCCAATTTGAAGTGGAATAAGTAGGTTCGCAAACGTTCCTGATAATCCTCCGGTTAATACGAAGAATACCATGATTGTTCCGTGAATCGTTACCATAGCTAAGTAAGCGTTACGGTCTAAGATCCCATCCGGTGCCCACTTGTCGCCAAGAAATGCATTCAAAATCTGAAACTTCTCTCCTGGCCATCCCAATTGAAGACGGAAGAAGATAGATAACATTACAGCCACGATTCCCATTACAATTGCTGTAATTAAGAATTGCTTCGAAATCATTTTGTGGTCCATAGAGAACACATACTTCGAAATGAAGCTCTCTTTGTGGTGGTGATGACCGTGGTCTTGTGCGTGCATATTGTCAGTTGCTTCCATGATTATCTATTATTTTTAGTTGCCCATTGCTGTGGCTACAGTGTCTTTTTTAGGTTCGTTTGCTAACGTGGTATCCGACGCTTCTTTTACTTCAGGGGCTTTGAACATTTTTTGTTTTGCAACCCAAGCGTTGTAATCAGCTTCGCTTTCAACAACTACTTTCATTTGCATGTTGAAGTGCGCTGCACCACAAACTTTGTTGCAAAGTAGAATGTAATTAAAACTGTCATTGCCGGTTATCTTACGCATCTCTTCTGTGGTAACAGTAGGAGTCATTTTCAATCGCGTTGCAACACCAGGTACACAGTTCATTTGAGAACGGAAGTGAGGTAAATATGCCGAGTGAATTACGTCTTGTGAACGGAAGATTAATTCAACTTCTTTGTTCACAGGAATGTGCATTTCACCCTTCACCAAACGGTCATCGTTACCAGCTTCCCATGTGCTCAACCCGTTCACGCTGTTCTCATCCAAGTCAGAGATACGCTGCTTGTGACGCTTCAAACGACTTACTTTGTCTTCCAATGTTGCTACATAACTCTCTGGAAGTAATGGCATCATTTTATTCTCTTCCAATTGGTGCTCAACGTTTTCAATTTGGGCGTCCAATTCGTCCATCTTCGCACGAATTCCATCAGGAGTAACTAAACCCAGTGGGTTCGACGTACTGATCAGGTTGTAATTAGCAGCACCAAATGTTTTGTTCTCACCCGGGTAGCGCGCAGTCCAGTCAAACTGACGAGAATACAACTCAATTTGCAGAGCGTCTGCAGAGGCGGGTCCTGTGATTTTGTTCCAAGTAATCAATCCGTATACAATGATAAACGCTAGAACAACTCCTGGAACCAATGTCCAAAGCATCTCTAATCGATTGTCATGTGCAAAGAATCTCGCCTTTCTACCTTTCTTGTACTGGTATTTCCAAGCGAAGAAAAACAAGAAGAAGTTCACGATAAAGAAAACGATGGTAATTAACCATATGTTCACCTTCATCAATTGGTCAACATCTACACCATGCGCAGAAGCCGATACCGGAAGGTAGTCACCATATCTTACATATAAGAATACGGTGCCCACGAAGAATAAAAACATCCACACTAACATCAAGTTAGCATTCAGCTTATTGTCGGCCGCAGAGATCTCCTCCTCTTTGTTCTTTCTTAACGAACGGCTCAATTCATATACTTTAGTCAGTTGCGCTATGGCAATGATTGCAAGTACGATAACTAAAAGAATTAGTAGTTTCATTTGACTATCTTTTTTTCTTACTCTTCAATTAAATATGATGATTCTCACTTTCTTGTAGGAAAGGATGGTTCTTCGGAATCAGAGGTGCCTTGGTTAAGGTAGTTAATACCACACGCAAGAACAATCCTAAAAATCCAAGTAACATTCCGATTTCAAACCACCATCCGAAGTTCGCATGATGTCCTTCTCCGAATCCCCACAACAAATGTCCGTGAATAGTTCCTGGTATTACAGCTAAATACAAATCTGCAAAGTGACCAATTAAAATTATCACACCCACTCTTGTCAAGTACTTCGTGTTGCGCTTTGCGTCACGAGAAATCAAGGTATAAAAAGGAACTACGAAGTTCACTGCGAATATTACCCACATCAAAACCATGTAGTGATCATAACGCTCTTTGAAGTAGGTGATTTCCTCAGGAATATCTGAATACCAGATTAACATATACTGACAGAACCACAAGTAGCTCCACAACATGGAAATAGCAAACATCCATTTACCCATGTCATGAATGTGTGACTCATTCATCATAGCATAATAACCCTTACCTCGTAACCAAACTAAAATCAATGTAGCCATGGTCATCGCAGTAACCCACATCCCCGAGAAAATATACCATCCATACATAGTACTATACCAGTGTGTATCAATAGACATTAACCAATCCCAGGCTAAAGTAGAAGAGAAAACTGCGAACAAAACCAAAAACGTTGCACCTTTCTTGTACATTTTGTAGTGAATTTCAGTTCCACCTACTGCATCCTCTTGCAAAGACCATTTGCGGAAGTAGCGCGCAAAACCAACGAATACAGCTGCATAAGCTACAACTCTCAACCAGAAGAACCAAGGTGTAAAGTAGGCATGCTTACCAGCAATGATTTCATCATAATTTTCACTAGCAGGATCATAAACAGATGAATCCATCCAATGGTAAAGGTGATGTCCGTGGAATTGTCCAACTAACAAAACCAATACTATAACTGCCAAACCGTAAGGAATGTATGAGAAAATCGCTTCAAACAAACGTTTCAACAATGCAGACCAAGCAACCTCAGCAGCATATTGTAACGAATAGAAGAACAATACTCCTAATGCAATAGCAAAGAAGAAAAACCCGCTAATCAACAACATCGCCCACCAGTACTGGTGATGCTCAGTCTTATCAGCAAACCATCCCAGTAGAGCAGAAACTCCACCAATGGCCATCAATGCCGTCGTCCACATTTTAGTTTGCGACGGAAATTGGAATTGTAATTTATCCTGTGACATACGCTATTCCTTCTAGTTCTTATTTTGTTGTTGAATCTGCTGCTGCCTCAGCCGCAACCTTTAACATATCTTTCGCATCATACTCTGGAGCCGTGATACCTTTTTGAAGGCATTTCACCCACTCCAAAACTTGCCAACGCTCTTTCTGATTCAATTGAGAAGCATGTGATCCCATTAATCCTTTACCGTACTGAAGAGTGTGGTACATCTTCCCTTCTTCTAAATCTTTCAACTTAGTTGCATAGTCAGGAATACCTGCGATTAGACCGTTCTTAGAAATAGCCCCGTCTCCGTGACCTTCTTTTCCGTGACAGTGCTGACAGAAAATCATGTACAAACGTTTTCCTTCTTCAATGTTCACTTTATTCGCAAGCAATGGTGAGTGAATCTCACGCGCAGCTCTTGAATATCCGGTTGTGTCATTAGGCAAAGCATATGGCATTCCGAAAATTGCATCGTCGCCTGCATAAGCAATACTACCTTTTGCAGGTATGCGCGATAACACGGCCTGAACACCCGCTTCGTCTTTCTGACTCTGCGTCCAATCCATGTGTTTGTTTGATCCATAATCTACGTATGCTTCCAAAGCTGGAGAGCGATACATATCTGGCATGTATTCCACACCAGGTGAATTCGTGTCTACACCACAAGAAGCAAATGCGATTGCTACTGTGATAGCCGAAAATGTGTTTAATAGGGGACGCTTCATCTTAACAGTCCTTTATGCTTAATTCAAAAACTTCAGTTGCACGTATTTTTTCTTCCAAATCAGATACAGAGAATGCGTGATTATCTTCTGTAACAATTTCCATTACAAACTTGTCGTCTGTAGTTCTTGGATCTGGATTAGAGGCTGGCATTCCAGGAAGAGTTCCGTTACGCAATAAGTAAGTTATTGCCATTCCGTGTGCTCCGCAGAATACCGAGAATTCAAAAATTACTGGAACAAATGCCGGAGCGTTCTCAATCCAAGTGAAGTTTGGTTTACCACCAATGTTCATTGGCCAATCGTGAATCATGAAATACCATGTTCCTAAGATTGCCAATAAAGTTCCGGTAGTTGCATACATGAACGATGTGATAGCCAAGCGCGTGCGCTTAACACCAATGATTGGATCTAATCCGTGCACAGGGAAAGGAGAAAACACATCTTTCACCTGTATTCCTTGTTTTACCAACGCCGTAGCTGCATCCAGCAACTTTTGGTCGTCGTCGTACATCACGTGAAATACTTTATTTGCCATTGCCTTAATCGTTCAGTTTTTAATGTTTGTCTGAGTTCTTATAGCTTTCGCCAGAAACTTTTAAGATTGTCTTCAATTCGTTCAACGCCAATACAGGGAAGTAACGCGCGAACAACAAGAACAATGTGAAGAAGATTCCAATTGTTCCTACGAACATTCCGATATCTGTAACACTTGGGTGGAATTCACCCCATGCTCCTGGCGTGTAGTCACGGTGAATAGAAGTCACGATGATTACAAAACGCTCGAACCACATACCAATGTTAACTACAATAGACAATAAGAAGGTCGCTGTTAAGCTTGTTCTAATCTTCTTGAACCAGAACAATTGTGGAGAGATAACGTTACATGTCATCATCATCCAATAAGCCCAACTGTATGGACCAGAGAAACGGTTGATGAACGCGTATGATTCGTATTCAACACCACTGTACCATGAGATGAATAACTCTGTCAAGTAAGCCACACCTACGATAGATCCGGTTACAATAATTACAATATTCATGTACTCAATGTGAGCCATGTTGATGTATGCCTCTAAACGCATCGTCTTTCTCATGATTAACAACAGTGTCAATACCATTGCAAATCCTGAGAATACCGCTCCAGATACGAAGTATGGAGGGAAGATTGTTGCGTGCCATCCTGGGATAATCGATGTAGCAAAGTCCATCGATACAATCGAGTGAACCGAGAATACAAGCGGAGTAGCAATACCTGCAAGAACCAAAGAAACTTCTTCAAAACGATTCCAATGCTTTGCACGCCCAGACCATCCGAAAGCAAGAATTCCATAAATCTTTTTTGCACGTGGCTTAACCATACGGTCGCGGATGGTCGCGAAGTCAGGAATCAAACCAATGTACCAAAATACCAACGATACAGAGAAGTATGTCGAAATCGCAAATACGTCCCACATCAATGCCGAGTTAAAGTTCGGCCAAAGAGATCCAAATTGATTTGGCAATGGAAGCGTCCAGTAAGCCTGCCAAACACGTCCCATGTGAAATACAGGGAAGAGAGCCGCCATAATTACGGCAAAAATGGTCATTGCTTCTGCAGAACGGTTAATCGCCATTCTCCAACGTTGACGGAAAAGTAACAATACCGCAGAAATCAAAGTTCCAGCGTGACCAATACCAACCCACCATACGAAGTTGGTGATATCCCATGACCAACCAACGGTCTTGTTCAATCCCCATGCTCCAATACCTGTACCTACAAGATACATGATAGACCCTATTCCATACAATGCAATAACTGCAGCAATGGAGATAGCAATTTTCCACTGACGTGGAGCCTTGCCTTCAATTGGACCAACAACATCATTCGTGATGTCATGGTAAGTCTTGTGTCCAAGAATAAGGGGTTTGCGAATAGCTGCTTCTTTTATCATGGCTTATGCTTCAGTTTCTTCAATGTTTCTAACTTTTGTCATGTAGAAGATGTTTGGTTGAATTCCAACTTCTTCTAAAGAATGGTAAGAACGATTGTTCTTAGAACGCTCTGTGTTCTCTGATTTTGTATCGTTCAAATCACCGAATACGATTGCGTGTGTAGGACAAGCCTCAGCACATGCTGTAACGATTGATCCGTCTTGAACTGGAGTACCATCTTTCTTCGCTTGCAACTTACCCGCTTGGATACGTTGTTGACACATGCTACATTTCTCCATTACACCACGTGTACGAACAGTAACATCTGGATTCAATACCCAACGAAGACTTTCGTCTTGAGATGGATTGAAGTTCGCAAACTTATCGTTTGTTACGTAGTTGAACCAGTTGAAACGACGAACTTTATACGGACAGTTGTTTGCGCAGTAACGAGTACCAATGCAACGGTTGTAAGCCATATTGTTCAATCCTTCATTGCTGTGTGTCGTTGCTGCAACTGGACAAACTGTTTCACAAGGAGCGTGGTTACAGTGTTGACACATCATTGGCATATGAACCGTGCGTGGATTCTCTTCTGGATTCTCCATTTCACGGTAAGCACCAATTGCACCCTTTCCTGTTGCTTCTTGAGTCTTCTCCAGTGTCTGCGCCAAATCAATTGGTTGGTACTCTGAAGAAAAATAACGGTCAATACGCATCCAATGCATGTCGCGGTGACGACGAACTTCGTCCTTACCTACAACTGGAACGTTATTCTCTGTATGACAAGCTGTGATACAAGAACCACAACCAATACAAGAAGATAAGTCAATAGTCATTCCCCAACGGTGGCCTGCGCCCTCTACTGGGTGATCTCTCCACAAGTCAAATTCTTTAACCGGCTTGCGATCTGCTGGATTGATTTTTCCATCACCATTCACATCTTCATGAACGGGTAAGGTTGGAACCATATTCCATGATGCAGTGCCCTTCTCTGCTTCTTTCTCAGCCAAGAATTTAGCAAGAACTGTTTCTTTCACAACTGAATCACGACCCATTACTGTGTTGTGAAGTTGAGTTGAAGCTAATTCATATGTTTCTTCGGTCACTTCTATTGCAGCGGTGCCGATGTATTGACGAGTTGTAGAAGTTGAAACGAATTGGAAAGCGTTTTGTCCAATTGTCTTTGGAGTTCCGTTTTCATTCAATTCATATTCACCATTAGCCGCTGTTTGATAAGCTGCTTTACCAATTTTCTCGTTGTTTGCCCCACGGCCATAACCCAATGCAATTCCAATGGTTCCTGGCTTTTGACCTGGCGTTGGACATACCGGTAAGGTTACTGTTTTTCCGTTGATGGTTACTTTAACAACTGATGCTGGATCATCTTGAGCGATGTAAGAATTTAAATTCAAGCGCTTAACATCGGTCGGAGACATCGCCACATAGTTGTCCCAAGTAACTTTCGTAATTGGATCTGGAGTCTCTTGAAGAACTGGGTTATTTGCATAATCACCAGCACCCATAGTTACTTTCTGATACAAGCTTACCTCCCACTCACCTGTTGCCATTGAACTCGCGTTCGACAATGCCGATGCCAAGTCATAAGTAACAGGAGATGCGGCAATCACAGGAGCAGCTATTGCTGCTGCTGCAACAATCGGAGCAGATTCAACCACAACATTCCCCGCCGGAGCAACAGAAACAACTACTGGAGCGTTCTCTGCTTTCGGTAATGTTACATTGTGCGTAGTACCATTATGTATACTCATGTTAAACAGGTCTGATGACAAACCTGCGTGAGTAGCTTTGATATAATCGTAGTATGAAATTGAATTACCTGACCAACGTAACAAACTCTCTTGTGCAGAGCGAGTATTGTACAATGGAGTAATCGTTGGTTGAACGAAATCAATACGTCCAGCCATTGGCTCTAAATCGTTCCAAGACTCTAAGTAATGATTGTCTGGAGCATTATATGTTGCCGTAGCAGAAGTCTCATCGGCATAACCGTTGAAGCTAACCACCGTTGAAACCTTACCCATTGCAGCTTTGAAACCAGCAGCATCACCGTAAGAATATCCAGGGTTCGCTCCGTAAATGATTAATGCACCAACTTGACCGTTGTTCATTTCCGCAACCAAACGATCCATTGCTGCATCGTCTCCTTGATAAAAATTAACTGGCTTTTCTGCATTTAAAGTAGAACCGTAGTTTCTCAATTCATTGTTGATTGCGCATACAATAGATTGAACATCTACATTGTTGCTTCCTGCAACAACGATGCTCTCACCGGCATTCGCTTTCAACTCTTCAGCAATACGCGCGATACGCGCTGAATCTACACCTGCAACCTCAGCGTTTCCACCTTTAATTGCATTGTACAATGCCGCAACTACAGCACCTTCTTGAGAAGGCTTGATCGGAATACGAACGTCTGCGTTCGATCCTGTCAATGACATCGTTGCCTCGAACTGGTAGTGCTTGCTCATCCACTCACCCTCTGGGCGACGGGTAGAAGCGTAGTCACCTTGGAACAAATTCGAAGACATCCAAGTGCCTAAGAAGTCAGCTCCAACCGAAACAATTGTTTTCGCTTTAGAGAAGTCCATGGCAGGAATTACTTCCTTACCTAAAACATTTTTGTGAGCTAATCGCATACCTTGGTATGAGATCGCATCCCACTGAATGTGCTGAACTTTTCCAGTATACTTTGCCGAGAACTCAGCGATTGCGCGCTTAGCACTTGGACTAATTACCGTGTTAGATAAGATACGGATGGAAGAAGCACTAGCCAATGCAGAAGAAACTTCAGCGTCTAATGTTCCCCAGTCGGTAGAAGCACCACCTTTCAATGGTCCTTGCAAACGAGCGCTGTCATATAGACCCAATACCGATGCATTGATTCTTGAAGAGACAGCACCCCCGCCGATTCCGTGTTCTTTATTTCCCTTAATGAAGATTGGACGACCCTCACGTGTCTTAACGAACAAGTTCGCATACTCATTTCCATCATAGAAAGAAGATGCGTAGTAGTTCGCAATACCCGGAGTTATTTCCTCTGGCTTCACTACGTAAGGAATACTCTTAACTACAGGAGTTTCACAAGCAGCAAGCGTTGCAGCAGCTACGCTGAATCCCATGAACTTCAAGAAGTCACGACGTCCAGTGTTACTTTCAGCAAGCTTATCGTTGCCTAAAAAGCTTTCAACGCTTTCAGACTTTGCAAACTCTGTTGACATGCTTTCTTGGAAAGAAGAGGTGTTCTCCAACTCTTCCATTCCTGTCCAGTATTTTTTATTCATACCCATGATATTCAGGTCCAATCAAATTAATAGTGACATTTTCCACATTCCCATCCACCCATTCCTTTTACAGAAATTTCTGGACGCAATGTATCTAACTTTTCTCCCATCTTCATACCGTCGATGTTCTCTTGAAGCAACGCACGCAAGTTGCGCTTTCCTGCTTCAGTCGATTTGAAACGCTCGTGCATTTCTTCGTAGTATCCATTGGTAGACAAGTCAATTTTCTTCTCTTTGTGACATTCAATACACCATCCCATTGTAAGAGTTGGCTTCGTCAACTTAACCAATCCTTCAACATCTTCTTGAAGATTAATCTCTTCTGTTGTTGCTTGACGACCTGTTGTATAGGTTTGAACTGGACCGTGACATTGCTTACAATCAATCTTTCCTACAGTAACGTGCTGACTGTGGTTGAAATAAACGTGGTCAGGTAGGTTGTGAACCTTGTTCCAAACAATAGGCTTCTGATCGTAGTTGGCAATGTACTGTTTTGAGATTGTATCAAATCCGATAGCTGCATAAATCTTAGCAATTTCCTTGGAACCTGTGATAGGTCCTTTGTTGATACCCTTGTGACAGTTCATACAAACATTAACTGAAGGGATACTTGCGTGCTTTGATTTTCCTGCACTGCTGTGGCAGTATTGACAATCGATTTCGTTTTTACAAACGTGACTAGCGTGAGAGAACCAAATTGGCTGCTCTGGGTTGTAGCCTTCGTAAACACCAATATCCATTAATGTTCCGTAACCTACAACTACAAAATAACATACTAAGAATACACCAACGATTCCAACGAATCCTTTGTTCTTCCACATCCAAGATTTCACAGAAGCCCAGTACCCTTTGTGTTCTTCTTCTTCTGAAGAATCACCTTCAGCATTCGCAGCTTTCAATGAACGCGAAATGTTGGCAGCAGATACCCCAACGATTGCTAGAATTAATCCGATAATGATAATCCAAATCATTCCACCACTACCATTGGCTTCTTCTTCCAATGCCTTCATCTTAGCCATGTCCTCTACAGTGATACAATTCGGACCTTCATCCTTTTTACCACCTGCAGCTCCACCACCCGACTTCACATACGTTAAGATGTGATTGATCTCCTCCTTGGAAACTGCTTGAGCAGCCATCCAACCGTAAGTACCAACATACTTGTCTACTAAACCTTTGATGTAAGCATCACCGGTCGCAGC
>Ga0315902_10005148_pt1 | contig 18549 bp, 19 predicted proteins | sample LakEriMetagenome_9_FD_203523 | JGI IMG/M metagenome (GOLD analysis project Ga0315902, IMG submission 203523) | Freshwater fungal communities from buoy surface, Lake Erie, Ohio, United States - Buoy 12 MA117 | ecosystem: Environmental > Aquatic > Freshwater > Lake > Lake biofilm | place: USA... | reverse complement strand
GTGAAGTTGCCGCGCCGCGTGCCGCAGGGCTTCCACGGCTCGTGGATGCCACGCGCGTGACCGCGCCTGCGGGTTCTTCGTCGATCGGCATCCAGCCCAGGGAGTTCACACCATGATCCTGCACGATCTCACCCCCGGCATGCATCCGCGCCGGGTTCGCATCCTTCTTGCCGAAAAGGGCGTCGTCATCGAGCGCCGGGAGGTGGATGCCATGGCCGGCGCGAATGCCGCGCCAGCCTTCCGGACGCTCAACCCGCTCGGCAAGCTTCCCGTGCTCGAACTCGACGACGGAAGCACGATCAGCGAGTCCCTCGCGATCTGTCGCTACCTCGACGCGATCCACCCCGAGCCGCCCTTGATGGGCAGCTCGCCACGCGAGCGGGCGCACATCGACATGTGGACCCTGCGCATGGAGTACGAGCTGTCGCGCCCCATCGCGGAGGTCTTTCTGCACAGCGGCGAGTTCTACCGGAACCGCATTGCCCAGGTGCCGGAAGTTGCCGCCTGCGCGCGCGTCAGGGCGCTCGAGACGATGGTCTGGCTCGATCGCGAACTTGGCGAGCGCAGCTTCATCGCCGGATCGCAGTACTCCATGGCTGACATCGTCGCGCAGTGCGCGCTGGTGCTGGGCAAGGCCGTCGGCTTGCGCCCGCCGCCGGAACTCGCGCATCTGACGCGGTGGTTCTCGGCCGTGGCCGCCCGGCCCACTGCCCGCGCCTAGCCGCCGGCCTTCAGACCGTACCGCAGCCATGTCACGCATCGCCATCTTCGGCTCCACCGGACTCACCGGCGGTCTGGTGCTCGCCGGCGCTCTCGAGCGCGGCCACGATGTCGTGGCGCTGGTGCGCGATCCCGGCAGACTGTCAACGCGGCATCCGCGCCTCACGGTGCTGGCCGGCAGCCCGGTCGCACCCGAGGATGTCGATCGCTGCGTGCTCGGTGCCGATGCCGTCATCCATTGCCTGGGCATCGGCGGCCGCGGCAGTGGCGAGCGCACGACGCTCGTGTCCGATTCGGTCCGCCTGGTGCTCGCTGCCATGCGGCAGCACGGCGCGGGCCGGATCGTGTGCATGTCGAATGTGGGCGCGGGTGGCAGCGGAACCTGGGTGGCCAACCGGCTGGTCATCCCGATCTTCCTGCGCTGGCTCAGGCCGATCATCGAGGACAAGGACCGCATGGAGGCGGCGCTGCGCGAGAGCGCGCTCGAGTGGGTGTCGGTGCGCCTGCCCAACATCGTCGAAGGGCCTGCGCGCCCCGTGCGCACGAGCGATGACGGCCGATCGATCGGCCTGTCGATCACGGCGGGGTCGGCTGCGAGGTTCCTGCTTGATCGCCTGGAGTCGCCGCGCTTCCTGCGCGAGGCACCTTGCGCGAGCAACTGATCTCACGCGGCTTGCCTGACCGATATCGGCCCGGTTCATCGGGTGGCGGCCATCCGGTGCGAAGCGCGCAGCGGGTCGGATTGCCGCGGGATCCGGGCAGGCTCCGCGATAATGGCGGGTTCCTCGCGGACCTCGACCCGGAGCTCCTCCATGACACGCCTCGTGATCGCCAGCCAGTTCGGCGAAGAGTTCGATGGCTGGCTGCGCGCCGCGCGGCCGGATGTCGATGTGCTTTCCCTGCCGCCGGTGCTCGATGCGCCGCTGCCGCCGCAGGTGTCGGTGCTGCTCGCCGTTCCGGTGTCGGCCGAGGTGCGCGCGCGCCCCGAGCCGGCCGGCTGGCCCTACGGGCTGCGCTGGGTGCAGCTCAACTCCACCGGCTTCAACAACTACCCGCCGTGGATGCTGCGCGGGCCGCTGGTCACGAGCGCGCACGGCACCTCCTCCGAGACCATCGCCGACTGGGTGCTGGCCTGTGTGCTGCAGCGGGCTCTGCGCCTGCCCGAGCGGCGAGCCCGCTCGCGCGAGCAATGGCGGCGCACGCCGGCGCCGGCGCTCGCGGGCAGCACGCTGGGGCTCTACGGCTTCGGGGGCATCGGTCGCGCGCTCGCTCGGCGGGCGCTCGCGCTCGGCATGCACGTCCGGGCCCTGCGCCGGCAGTCCGCGGCCCTGGGCATGGATGGCGTGCAGCAGGCCGCCGACATCGCGGACCTGATGGCGACCAGCGACCACCTCGCGCTGGTGGCACCCGGCACCGATGCAACACGTCACGTCGTCAATGCGCGCACGCTCGCGCTTGCCCGGCCCGGCCTGCACCTGATCAACGTGGCGCGCGGCAGTCTCGTCGACCAGCCTGCGCTCATCGAGGCGCTCGATGCCGGGCGGCTGAGCTGGGCGAGCCTGGATGTGACCGAGCCCGAGCCCCTGCCCGAAGGCCATCCGCTCTACGCGCATCCGAAGGTCTTTCTCACGCCGCACACCTGCGCCATCAGCCCGCAGGTGCGCAGGGCGGTCTTCGACAAGTTCATGCGCAGCCTGAAGGCCTGGGAGGCCGGGGGCATGCCCGAGGATCCGGTGGATCTCGAACGTGGCTACTGAACGCAAGCTCCTGCTCGGGCTGGTATCGCGGGGCCTTCCGTCCCGGCCGTCCGGGGCGTGTGCCGGCCAGCTGGATCACGCCCGCACCGTGCCTATCGGGCGGTGATCTCGATGCCGCGGGAGCGTGGCGGCGGCATGCAGCCGCCACGCTCCCGCGCTTCGAGGAAGGCGCCGATGGTCTGCGTCACGAGGGTCTCGGTGCGCTGAGCCAGGCCGTTGCCGGCGAAGTTCATGTGCGTGGCGCCTTCGATCACCCCCAGCCATTTGCAGCCGGGAGGCATGCCGGCGAACGGTTCGGTGCGTGTCTCCCAGGAGCCTCCGCCGAGCTCGGTATCGCGCGTGCCGGTGAGCAGCAGGGTCGGTTTGCGCAGACCCGTCCAGGCGTTTTCCGGAAAGATCGGGCCGCTGCCCTGGGGGGACAGCGCGATGTAGGCGGCAAAGGCATCCGTGCCCTGCAGGCCCAGCCGGTTATGCGCGCCCGCCTCGATCATCGCGGTTGCCGCGCCCATCGAGTGCCCGATCAGGATGGCGTCGCGCGCGCGGCATCGGGCCGATGCCCATGACTTCGCGGCGGCGATGTCCATGAACCTTCCCTCGTAGGCTTGCGGCTCGGTGATCAGATCGGCCAGACCCTCGCGCAGGCCCTGGCCGCGGATGTGCTCGCGCAGGGCGCGCCGCCCGCTTTCCGGATGACCGATCACCACCGAGAGATAGCCGAGCGAGGCCATCGCCTCGCCGAGATAGCGGTAGCCCTTGGCCGATCCACCGGCGCCGGGCGAGATCAGCGCGATGCCCCGACAGGCCATGCCGGAGGGCGCATCGACGGCAATCTCGAAAGCCCTGCCGTCCTGCCGGTGCAGGGTGATCGTTTCGACGGCCATGGCGCTCGTCAGCATCGCGAGGGTCAGCGCGATGGCGGTGAGCGTAGGGATGAGGAACGTCATGGGAGTCATTGGAAGCACAGGTAATCCCAGACGCCAAGCACATCGAAGACCGGTCTGCCCGAGGCGTCCAGCGGGGTCGATGCGTCCAAGACCGGAACGCCGTGCTGATGCAGGACGAGCGGCAACGTTGAGCCGGTGGGGTTGGGGGCCAGCGCGGTGCGCAGCTGGCGCGTCTCGCCGAACGAGCCGCTGCCGACCTCGGCCGGCACAGGCCCTGCGGAAGGCCGCGGCAGGCCCAGAGCGTCCCAGTGGGCGAAGGCGTGGGCATTGGGAACCAGCGTGTCGCTGTCCGCGCCGAAGCCGTACTGCCGGCTGGCCGGCGTGACGTTGGGCCGCGCGCTGGTCCAGTTGGCAGGTCGATCAGTCAGTTCGTTCCAGTCCTCGGGCGAGGAGAAGTACACCGCGCGGTTCAGGGATACGGTCTTGGCCAGGACGCCGACGTGACCGCCGCCCTGCGAGTGTCCGGCGAGCACGACCTTGCTCCAGTCGACCGTGCCGTTGCCGAGCAGGTACTGTCCCCAGCCTTCGGAGGGATGCCGGGCGGCGAGCGTCGCAAGCAGTCGCGCCACCCGGTTGACGATGGCGTCGGCGCTCGATACCGGGCTCTGCCCGCTGACCGGAGTCCCGCCGCCGAAGACCACGACGTTGCGGGCGGCCCAGTAGCAGTCCGGATGGGTGCTGAACTGACAGAGTGCAACCATCGCGGTCTGGTTGGGATAGTTGATGCCGACCGCGTGCAGGCCACGCGCGGCGGCGGCCCGCAGGATGGCGGTGTACCGCGTCGGCCGACCCTGCGTGCCGGGCAGAAACACGAGGAGGCGACCCCGGGGTGTCGCCGATGGCGACGGGTTGATGGCCACGTGGGGAGCTTCGGCGCCGCTGGGTGTCGCGCTGATGGCAGCGTCGGTTGTGGTCGCGTAGACCTGGCGCTCGAGGGACGGCGGTGACGCCGCGGGATCGGGGAACGAGATGCCGGCATCGGTGGCTCCACCACCACCACCGCCGCAGGCAGCCAGCATCGCGAGCACCATGCAGGCGAACAGACCCCGGAGCCGCCGGGCAGTCCTGGCGCGAATGCCGGCGTTCGCGCCCTGGTCGACCTCGGCTGCGACGCCTGTCAGGCGCCCGGCCCCGGTGATCATCATGCTTCGGTTCATGCCCGTCTCCTGTCGTCGACGCTCCGGCGATGGTACCGGTGGGCGACCCTCGTGTATCGTCGAACGAAGGCGGTTCATTTCCGACCCACCCACCCGATCGCAGGAGTCATCGCCATGTGGCAACCCGCCAGCCGCTACCCCGACCCGGCCTTCGAGATCATCGATCCGGTGTTCGAGCAGTACCGCCTGTTCAGCGCAGCGGTCGAGCGCCTGGCCACCGGCTTTCGCTGGGCCGAGGGTCCGGTGTGGTTCGGCGATGGTCGCTACCTGCTCTGGAGCGACATCCCCAACAACCGGATCCTGAAGTGGGAAGAAGAGAACGGTGCGGTCTCGGTGTTCCGTGCGCCCTCGGGCTACGCCAATGGCAACACCCGCGATCGCCAGGGGCGTCTCGTGACCTGCGAACATGGCGGTCGCCGGGTGATCCGGACCGAATACGACGGAAGCATCACCGTGCTCGCCGATCGCCACGAAGGCCGGCGGCTGAACTCGCCCAACGACGTGGTGGTGCGCTCCGACGGCTCGGTCTGGTTCACCGATCCGCCCTTCGGCATCCTCGGCAACTACGAGGGGCATCGCGCCGCGGCCGAACTCGGCCAGCATGTCTACCGGATCGATGCGCACACCGGCGAGCTCTCGGTGATGGCCTGTGACCTGCGCGGTCCCAATGGCCTGGCCTTCTCGCCGGACGAGACGCGGTTGTACGTGGTCGAGTCGCGCGCCCGGCCCAACCGGACCATCCTTGCCTTCGATGTGGGCGCGGACGGCCGCTCGCTGTCGAATCAGCGGGTGTTCATCGATGCCGGCCCGGGCACGCCCGATGGCTTCCGGATCGATGTCGACGGCAACCTGTGGTGCGGCTGGGGCATGGGCAGCGACGCGCTCGATGGCGTGCATGTGTTCTCGCCGCAGGGCAAGCTGATCGGTCGCATCCGTCTGCCCGAGCGCTGCGCCAATGTCTGCTTCGGCGGCGCGGCGCGCAACCGCCTGTTCATGGCGGCGAGCCAGTCGCTGTACGCGCTTTACGTCAACACCCAGGGGGTGGCAGGCGGTTGAGGCCTCAACCAACCCGCATCCGGCGCCCCTGCGCCCACCACACCAGCCCCACGAGCAGCAGCGCCGGCAGGTAGAACAGGTGCGGGTCGGGGCGGTCGGCGGGCAGCTTCAGACTGCGGATCGACCAGCCCTGCTCGAAGCCGCTCTTCTGCGCGGTGCTGCCGAACTTGACCCGAGCGATCTGCGCTTCGCCGCCCAGGCTCACGACGGTTAGGCCGGCGTCCTGCAGCCGTTTGCGGCCGTCGGGTGAGCCTTGCGCCGGGCGCTCGCCCAGGCGCAGCGCGACGGTCTTGACGATGTCGTCGCCCTCGATCGTGGTGCCGGCGATTACCATGACCAGACGGCCGCCGTCGGGCGCGTCGCGAGCGAGATCGACGAGCTGCGCGGTCTCGGCGTCCTGATACTCGGGCGTGAGCCGATCCATGAACCAGTCGGGGCGCAGAAGCAGCGCCACCGCCAGCGCGAGTACCAGCCACTCCCAGGCGCGCATCCGCACCCGCATCCAGTTCATCGTGAGCGCCGAGAACACCAGCATGGCGATGGTGCAGGCGGCCACGACGATCACGCCCTGCAGCGGTGAGTCGATCTCGAGCAGCAGCAGCTGCGGGTTGAAGATCCAGATGAAGGGCAGCACCACCGTTCGCAGCGCGTAGAGCGCTCCCTGCAAACCCGTTCGGATCGCGTCTTCGCCCGAGATGGCGGCCGCCGCGAAGGTGGCCAGACCCACCGGCGGCGTGATGTCACCCATGATCCCGTAGTAGAAGACGAACAGGTGCACTGCGATCAGCGGGATGATGAGGCCGCTGCGCGCGCCCAGCTCGACCACCACCGGCGCCATCAGCGTGGCCACCAGCACGTAGTTGGCGGTGGTGGGCACGCCCAGGCCCAGCACCAGACACACGAAGGCGATGAACAGCAGCATCACCATCACGTTGCCGCCCGAGACGAACTCGACGAACTCGGTCATCCGCAGGCCCAGGCCGGTGAGCGTGATGCCGCCGACGATGATTCCGGCGGTGGCGGTGGCCACACCGATGCCGATCATGTTGCGCGAACCGTCGGTGAGGCCACCGATCACGTCGCGGGCGCCGGTGCGCCATGCGCCTGCCGTTGGCTGGCCGCGCAGCCACGCGATCAGTGGCCGTTGGGTGAGCATCAGCGCGATCAGCACCACGATCGCCCAGAAGGCCGACAGTCCGGGCGATTTTTCCTCGACCATCAGGCACCAGATCAGCGTGCCGATGGGCAGCAGAAAGTGCAGGCCGGCGCGTACCGTGGGCCAGGTGTCGCGCGCGACCGGGTTGTCGATGTCGATGTCGTCGGGCAGCTCGGGGCTGCGCGCGGCCTGCTGAAGGCTCAGGCCGTAAAGGCCCAGCACCACCGCGCCGATCGCCCAGGGCGCGGCCGCACCCAGCAGCGCCTTGATGCCCGTGAGGAGGTAGTAGATCGTGCAGACGGCCACCGCCGAGCCGGACAGCCCGAGGCTCAGGCGCAGCAGCCGCTCGCGCCACGGGCGGGGCTCGCGCCGGACCACCGGATTCATGCCGAGCTTCAGGGCCTCCAGATGCACGATGTACAGCAGCCCGATGTAGCTCAGGCTCGCGGGCAAAATGGCATTGCGCACGATCTCCGAGTACGGGATGCCGACGTACTCGACCATCAGGAAGGCGGCGGCGCCCATCACCGGCGGCATGATCTGGCCGTTGACCGAGCTCATGGTCTCGATCGCGCCGGCCTTCACGCCGCCGTAGCCCGCCTTCTTCATGAGCGGGATGGTGAAGATGCCGCCGCTCACGACGTTGCTCACCGAGCTGCCGGAGATCATGCCGTTGAGTGCCGAGCTGACCACCGCCACCTTGGCGGGGCCGCCGCGCAGGTGGCCCAGCGCGGCAAAGCTCACCTGCATCATGTAGTTGCCGCCGCCGGCACGGTCGAGCAGCGTGCCGAAGAGCACGTAGACGAAGATCGCGCCGGTCGAGACCCCGAGCGCGATGCCGTACACCCCTTCGGTGGTCAGCCAGAGGTGCGAAAGCAGACGATTCAGGCTCGCGCCCTTGTGCGAGAGTACCTCGGGCATCCAGGGCCCGAGCATCGCGTAGGCGATGAAGATCAGCGCCAGCGCGGCCATCGGCCAGCCGACGGTGCGGCGGGTGGCTTCGAGCAGCAGCACGAGTCCGGTGCAGGCCACGGCGATGTCCATCGGCGTGGGCTGACCGGGTCGCGTGGCGAGTTGCGCGTAGAAAAGCAGCAGGTAGGCGCCGGCGAAGGCGCCGGCCAGCGCGAAGGCCCAGTCCAGGATCGGGATGTGATCGCGCGGCGAGCCGCGGAAGGCCGGCCAGGCGGTGAAGGCCAGCAGCAGAGCCAGCCCGAGGTGCAGCGCGCGCGCCTCGGTGTCGTTGAGGATGCCCCAGCCGAGCGCGAAAGGCAGCGGCGAGGCGTACCAGAGCTGAAAGAGCGCCCAGCCTATCGAGACCGCGGCGATGATCGCCGCGGCCACGCCCCGGGGCTGGCGGGCCCCGGTGTCGCTTTCGGCCACCAGACGTTGCAGGGACTCGGGAGCCTGGTCGAGGTCGGTGGCCATGATGCGCTCTCCTCAGGGGCGCGGGATGCTCAGCGCATCCAGCCCTTTTCGCGGTAGTAGCGCGCAGCGCCCTCGTGCAGCGGCGCCGACAGGCCGTTCTTCACCATCGCCTCCGGCGTGAGGTTGGCCAGTGCCGGGTGTAGCTTCTTGAACTCCTCGAAGTTGTCGAACACCGCCTTGACCACCGTGTAGACGGTGTCGGCGGGGGTCTTGCTCGAGGCGACCACGGTGGCGAGCACGCCGTAGGTGGGCGTGGGGTTGGGGTTGTTGGGGTACAGCCCGCCCGGGATCGTCGCCTTGGCGTAGAAGGGCTTCTCGGCCACCAGCTTGTCGACGGCCGGGCCGGTCAGGGGCACCAGCTGCGCGCCGCAGGAGGTGGTCGGGTCCTGGATGTTGGCGCTGGGATGGCCCACGGCGAAGAAGAAGCCGTCGATCTTGCCGTCGCAAAGTGCCGGGCCATGCTCGTCGGCCTTGAGCTCGGCGGCCAGCGAGAAGTCGCTCAGCTTCCAGCCCATGGTGGCGAGCAGCTCCTCCATCGAGGCTCGCGTGCCCGAGCCGGGATTGCCGACGTTGAAGCGCTTGCCCTTGAAGTCGGTGAAGTTCTTGGCGCCTGCGTCGCGGCGGGCGACCACCGTGAAGGGCTCGGGGTGCACGGAGAACACCGCGCGCAGGTCGGCCCAGGGGCCGGCGTCCTTGAACTGGGCCACACCGCGCATCGCGTTGAAGTGCACGTCGCTCTGGGCGAAGCCGAGGTCGAGCTCGCCCGCCTTGATGGTGTTGACGTTGAACACCGAGCCGCCGGTGGACTCCACCGAGCAGCGGATGCCGTGCTTGGCGCGGTCCTTGTTGACCAGGCGGCAGATCGCGCCGCCCGCGGCGTAGTACACGCCGGTGACACCACCGGTGCCGATGGTGAGGAACTTCTGCTGCGCGGCCGCAGGCATCGCCGGCAGGCCGAGGGCAAGGGTGGCGGCAATCGCCAGGGTGGTTCTGAAGCTCATCGCGAGGTCGCTCCGTGTCAGGGTTGGTCGCACGCGCGGTGCGGGGTGAGAAAAAGAAAAGGCGCGAAGGCGCGCTCAGCGGGGAAGCGAGGCGAGCGCGGCAGCCGTCGCCGCCGCCAGACGCTCGACGATGCGATCGAGATCGCGATCGGTGACAACGAAAGGCGGGGCGAGCAGCACATGATCGCCGCGAACGCCATCGATGGTACCGCCCATCGGATAGACCATGAGGCCATGAGCCATCGCCTGGGCCTTGATGCGGGCGTGCAGCCGGTGCGCGGGATCGAAGGGTTCCCGTGTGGCCCGGTCGGCGACCAGTTCGATGGCCTGGAACAGGCCGCGGCCGCGGATGTCCCCGACATGGGGGTGGTCGCCGAATGCGGCGCGCAGCCGCTCGCGCAGCGCGAGGCCCAGGCGCTGCACCTGCTCGACGAGACGGTCGCGCTCGATGACCCGCTGCACCGCCAGCGCCGCCGCGCAGGCCACCGGATGCCCGAGGTAGGTATGGCCATGCTGGAACGCCCCCGAGCCCTTCGCGAAGGCCTCGACGATGCGCGCTTGCGCCAGCACCGCGCCGATGGGCTGGTAGCCGCCGCCCAGCCCCTTGGCGATGACCAGCAGATCGGGCACCACCGCCTCGGCGCTGCAGGCATGCAGCGAGCCGGTGCGGCCCATGCCGCACATCACCTCGTCGAGGATCAGCAGGATGCCGTGCCGTGTGCACAGTTCGCGCACCCGCTGCAGGTAGCCCGGCACCGGCGTGATCGCACCCGCCGTGGCGCCGCCCACGGTTTCGGCGACGAAGGCGATCACGTTCTCGCCGCCGAGACGCTCGATCGCGTCGGCGAGCTCGGCAACCAGGCGCTCACCGTAAACCTGCGGGCTCTCGCCCGGCTCGCGGCCGCGGTACTCGTAACAGGCCGACACATGGGTGACGTCGATCAGCAGGGGGGCGAACTGGCGTCGCCTCGCCGCGTTGCCGCCGACGGCGAGCGCCCCCAGCGTGTTGCCGTGATAGCTCTGGCGCCGCGCGATGAAGTGCCGGCGCTGCGGTTGCCCCGCCTCGATGAAGAACTGGCGCGCCATCTTGAGCGCGGCCTCCACCGCCTCGGAGCCGCCGGAAACGAAGTAGGCGTGGCTGATCCCCGGGGGAGCGGTGCGTACCAGCTGCTCGGCGAGCTGCTCGGCGACCTCGGTGGTGAAGAAGCTGGTGTGGGCGTAGTCGAGCGCCTCGAGCTGCGCCTTCATGGCGGCCACCACCTCGGGATGGCCATGGCCCAGGCAGGACACCGCGGCGCCACCGCTGGCGTCGAGATACTCACGGCCCTCGCGGTCGGCGATGACCAGGCCCTGAGCCCGGACGGCGACGGGCAGCTCATGGCGGATCTGTCGGTGCAGGATGTGGGTCATGACAGGCAATGCGCGCCGGGCAAAGGCGGCATTCTCGCCGGGACGCTGTCGGCGGGGAAGGGGGAGACGCGGGAAACGCGTGCGTCTCGGGAAGCGACGCGATGCGCGGTCGGGCGGCGGCCCGGTGGCAGAATGCTGCGTTCATCCCCACCCTGTGGCCGAAGCCCGGAGTCCGCCATGACTGTCGCCTCGCAGCCCGCCTCCCCCGATGCCTTCGTCGCCGATCCCCAGGATCTCGCCAGGATGCGAAGTTCGCGTCCGCCCGGCTGGGGAGCCGTTCGCGCCTATGACTGGATTCGTCACCACAGGGCCAACCGCGGCCGCAAGGAGGCGGTGCGCGAGCTCGCCACCGGCCGCAGCTTCAGCTACGCCGACCTCGACCGGCGCGCCGACGCGATGGCCGCGTACCTCACCGCGCTCGGCATCGGCCGCGGCGACCGCGTGGCGCTCCTCGCCCACAACGGCGTCGAGTACTTCGACCTGCAGTTCGCCTGCATGCGCACCGGTGCGATCGCGGTGCTGCTCAACTGGCGCCTGACGGTCACCGAGCTCGAGTACATCCTGAACGACAGCTCCCCGGGTCTGCTGATCCACGACATCGGCTTTGCCGACGCCGCGGCCGAATTGCAGCGTCGCTGCGGCATCGGCCAGCTGCTGTGCATCGATACCAGTGCGGCGCAAGCCGGCGGCAATCCCTACGAAGCGGCGCTCGAGACGGCGACCGGCAGGCCGCTGGCGCCGGTGGCGCTCACCCACGACGACGTGGTCACGATCATGTACACCTCGGGGACCACCGGCCATCCCAAGGGCGCGATGATCACGCACGGGATGAACTTCTGGAACTGCGTGAACCTCGGCATCCCGTGTGGCATCGGCCTGGATACCGTGCACCTGTCCGTGTTGCCGCTCTTTCACACCGGCGGGCTGAACTGCTACTCCAACCCGGTGCTGCACGCCGGCGGCACGGTGGTGATCATGCGTGCCTTCGATCCCGGCCGGGCGCTCGAGGTGATCGGCGATCCGGCTCAGGGCATCACCCACTTCTTCGCGGTGCCGGCGCCCTATCTGTTCATGATCCAGCACCCGGACTTCGCCACCACCGACCTCACGCGCCTGCGCATGGCGGGCGTCGGCGGGGCGCCTTGCGCGCTCAGCATCCTGCAGGCCTGGGCGGCACGCGGGGTGTCGCTGATGCAGGGGTTCGGCATGACCGAAACCAGCCCCGCCTGCATCTTCCTGGACCCTGCCGATGCCGAGCGCAAGCTCGGCTCCACCGGCAAGACGCTGATGCACACCGAGATGCGCATCGTCGACGACGACGGCAACGACTGCCCGCCCAACGCGATCGGCGAGTTGTGGGTGGCGGGGCCCAACATCACGCCCGGTTACTGGAACCGCCCGGATGCCACCGCCTCGAGCTTCTCGGGCCGCTGGCTGAAGACCGGCGATGCTGCCCGCGCCGACGACGAGGGCTTCGTCTACATCGTCGATCGCTGGAAGGACATGTACATCTCGGGCGGCGAAAACGTGTACCCGGCCGAAGTCGAGAACGCGCTCTACCAGCTGCCGCAGGTTGCCGAGGCAGCCGTGATCGGCATCCCCAGCGAGCGTTGGGGCGAGGTCGGCCTCGCGGTGCTGGTGCTCAAGCCCGGCCAGACCCTGGACAAGGCAACCGTCATCGCCTGGTGCAGCGAGCGGCTGGCCCGCTTCAAGGTGCCGGCCGACGTCGCGATGATCGATGCGCTGCCGCGCAACGCCACCGGCAAGGTGCTCAAGCGGGAATTGCGCCTGCAGTTCGTGGGCAGCAACACGCCAGCGATCACCTGAGCGCCGCGTGGCCGGCCTCGCGCTCGAGCTCGCGGGGGGCGCGGATGTCGACGAGTTGCAGGCGAGGATCGCGCCCGAGGCGCTCGCGCACCTGGTCGACGCCGTGGGTGGTGATCAGGGCATTGGCTTCGGCGACCAGGGCCTTGAATCCTCGGGTGATGGGCATCGGCGGCTCCCGCAAGCGGATGGGGCCCGGCGTCGCACCCCGCGATGCCCCCGCCGGACGGGGCGACCCGCGTGGCGCGCGCCGATGGTCGCCGATCTCGTTGTCGAGGCCGCCGGCGCGGTGGATGGTCAGCCCGGGGGGCGCGTCTGCCCCGCGAGCGTGGCCAGTACCTCGGCCACCGAGGCGGTGTCCTGCTCGCTGCGGCCCTGCGCCTGCGCCGCGGTGTACAGGCTCGCGCAGGCATCGAAGAGCGGGGTCGGGCAGTCGACCGAACGCGCCATCTCGGCGATGACCTGCATGTCCTTCTGCCAGACGCCGACCTTCATGGTGGCGGGTTCGTACTCGCGCCGGATCATCATCGGCATGCGCAGGCCCATCAGACCGGTACCGATGTAGGGGCTGCGCCCGATGTGCTCGAGCGCGATCGCGGGATCGAGGCCCATGCCACGACACAGCGCAGTGACCTCGCCGCAGGCGACGTTGTAGATCGCGACAAGGTGGTTGGCGGCGATCTTCAGCCGCATGCCGGCGCCGAAGGCACCGACCCGGGGAGCCTTCAGCGTGAAGGCGCTGACGATGCGCGCCGCGGTGCGGCAGGCTGCCGCGGGGCCGCTCAGGTACATGATCCAGGTCGCCTCCGGATGCGGTGTCGCGGTGCCGCTGATCGGCGCATCGAGCATCAGCCGACCCTGTTTCCGGAGCGCGAGCAACGCCTGCGCCTTGTCGCCGGGCGGCAGCGTGCTGGTCTCGATCACGAGTTGCCGCGGGGCTGGCGCGACCGTGTCGCGCAGTTCGTCGACCACGGCATGCAGAGCCGCCACGCTGGGCAGCGAGAGCAGCAGCACGTCGGCCGCGCGGGCTACGGCCGCGCTGGAGCCCGGGGTATCGACCCCGGCCCGACGCGCGCGCTGGCGCATCCGCGGCAGGGGATCGTGGCCACTGACCGGATGGCCGGCGCGGCGCAGCGCGCTCGCCATCGTGCCGCCCATGATGCCCAGGCCGATCACGCCGATGTGGGGAAGAAGCGGTGGTGTCATCGCGGCAGGCCCCCGACATGCGCACAGATCGCGCCCGGGGTGGTCATCCAGATCTCGCCGGCGTCACGTGCCGCGGCGATGCGCTGCAGCGCGCGCCGCAGGTGGCGAAGGCGGTAGGGCTGGCCGACCAGGTACGGGTGCAGCGCGATCCCCATCACCAGCGGCTGGGCGCGCGCCTGATCGAGCATCTCGTCGAACTGATCGATGATCATCTGCGCGAAATCCTTCCCGTCCATCTGACGGGCCACGATCATCGGGATGTCGTTGAGCTCCTGCGGATAGGGGATCGACCAGAGCGTTGCGCCGCTGCGGGTGCGCATCGGCACAGGCTGGTCGTCATGACACCAGTTCAGCGTGTAGGCGTAGCCGGTCTCGGCGAGGAGATCGGGGGTCAGGCGACTCTCGCTGATCCAGGGTGAGAGCCATCCCGCGGGAGCCTGACCGCTCTCGAGGCGCATCCGTTCGCGGCAGTCGGCGAGCAGGTGCCGCTCCTGCGCCTCGGGCCACTGGCCCTGCCGCTCGGCATTGGTGTGGCCGTGGCCGACGAGCTCGTCGCCGCGCGCCACGCAGGCGGCCACCAGCTCGGGGCAGTGTTCGTAGAGCGCGGTGTTGATCAACGCGGCGGCCGGCAGCGACAGCGCATCGAAGAGCTCGAGGCAGCGCCAGGCGCCAACCCGGTTGCCGTATTCACGCCAGCTGAAGTTCAGCACGTCGGGCTGCGGCGAGGGCGGTCCGAGCATCGCACCCAGGCCTTCGCCGAAGGCGAAGTGCTCATGGTTCAGCGCGAGGTAGACGGCGAGGCCCGAGCCGCCCGGCCAGCGATAGCCGGGTCGGCGGGTGATCGCCGAGTAGGCGAAGCGCCCATGGTCGGGCAGAGCGCTCGGGTAGGCAGGTGAAGGATCAGGCATGAGGAGACTCCAGGCTCGCCCTCGTCGGGTGCGCATCATGCACCACGATGGAGCGTCGATCGCTCGGGCGTACAGCGGGTGCGCGTGTGCAAGTCGCGTTCCAGCCGCGGATGCGTCCCGGGGCGCGCTGTGGCATGGATCGTGCTGTTCGATCCGGGTCAAGTTCCCAACGTCGTCGTCAACCCTGCCGAACCCGCCCTGCGGGTCCTCCGAGGAGCCTTCATGAAACGTCGTCAGCTGATCGCCGCCGCCACCGCAGGCGCCGGCCTCGTGGCTACCCCCACCTGGTTGCGCGCGCAATCACAACCGGCATGGCCGACCCGCGGCCCGGTCAAGCTCGTGGCGCAGTTTCCCCCCGGAGGCCTGGTCGATACCGTCTCGCGACTGATGGCGCCGCACCTGTCGCAGGCGCTCGGCCAGAGCGTGGTCGTCGAGAATCGCGCTGGCGCCGGTGGCCTGATCGGCACCGACTATGTGTCGAAGCAGCCTGCCGATGGGTACACGCTGCTGGTGAGCCACGCGTCGGTGCACATCTACGCCGCGGCGACCCGCAACGTGATGCCCTTCGATCCGGTGGCCGACTTCACGCACATGGCGATGCTGGTCGAGGCTCCGATGGTGCTGCTGGTGCGCGCGCAGTCGCCGTTCCAGACGCTCGCCCAGTACGTGGCCGCCGCCAAGACCCGCCCGGTGCGCTACGGCACCTCGGGCATCGGCTCGGCCAATCACCTGTTCGGCGAAATGCTCAAGATCGAGGGTCAGGCGCCGCAACACGACCACGTGCCCTACCAGGGCAGCGCCCCGGCGATGCAGGATCTGCTCGGCGGCAGCATCGACGGCCTCTTCGACCCGGTCACGACGAACGTTGCGCAGCTGAAGGCCGGCTCGCTGCGCGCGCTGGCGGTGTCGACGCCGCAGCGGTTGCCGGCCCTGCCCAACATCCCCACCTTTGCCGAGTCGGGCTTTCCGTCGATGACCGGCTCGCAGTGGCTGGGCCTGTCGGCCCCGCGCAACCTCCCGGCCCCGATCGTGCAGAAGCTGATCTCGGTGGTGCCCGACATCCTGCGCAAGCCCGACATCGCCTCGCGCCTCGAGGAACTGCAGACCCTGCCGCGCAGGACGCCAGTGGTCGGCGAGGAGTTCGTCAAGCTGATCCGCGGCCAGATCGACACCTGGACGCAGGTGGCCCGGCGTGCGAAGGTCGAGGTCATCGTCTGATGCATGGTGTGCCTGCAGACAGGCGCCCGGGAGGCCCGCACGCGTGACCGAAGTCGATTTTCAGGCGCTCAGCGCCTACCAGCGCTACAAGCTGATGGCCAGCCTGATCATCCCGCGCCCGATCGCGCTGGTCACGACGCTCGGGGCGAGCGGTGTGGCCAACGCGGCGCCCTTCTCGATGTTCAACATGGTCGGCGAGGATCCCCCGCTGCTCATGATCAGCATCAACCGCCTCAAGGACGGCCGGCTCAAGGACACCGCGGCCAACATCCTGGCCAGCGGCGAGTTCGTGGTCCACATGTCCGACGAGCCGATGGCGCAGAAGATGCATGCCTGCGGCGAGGCCTTTCCGTCCGACGTCAGCGAGCTCACGGCGGTTGGGCTCACCCCGGTGCCCTCGCACGGCGTGCGCCCGCCGCGCATTGCCGAGGCGCCGGTGGCTTTCGAGTGCGTGCTCGCCGAGCAGCTGGTCACCGAGAGCCGCTATGTGTTCTTCGGCGAGATCCGCTGGATGGTCGCCCGCGACGGCCTGATCGACACCGAGGCCTGGCGGGTCAACCTGCGCGACTACGCCCCGGTCGCGCGCTTCGGCGCAAGCTTCTACATCCGGACCGGCGACCGTTTCGCGATCGCCGACCGCGACGAGTCGCGCGCGACCACGGCGACGGCGATCGATCGACTCTGAGTGCGCGACTGCGCGACTGCGCGACTGCGCGACTGCGCCTGGCGTGATGCCCGAGCTGGGGTTGCCCCCAGCTCGGGTGCGCCCGGATTGTGCATGCACTGATCGTCAGGTCATCCTGCTCGCGGGCAAGGTCGGCCAGCCTGATGTTCAGGCGGCTGCCACCCTGCTCGTCCCAAGGAGTTCGTCATGAATATCGGTTCCATGCTCGGCGGTGTGCTGGGTCTGGCGAGCAAGTTGCTGCCGGGTCTGGGCCCTGCTGGTCTGATTGCATCGCTGCTGTTCGATCCCATGAAGGACCTGCTGACGCAAGCGCTGCGCTCGCAAGGCTCCGCGCTGCCGGATGCCGCGGCACAGGCGCTGATCGGCAAGGTGACCAGTGGTTTTCTCGAAGGGCTCGGAGGATGACCCTTCGTGACGACCAGGCCATGCGTCGGATCCTTGACCGTCTGGCCGAGTTGCGCGAGGCGGGCACGATCGGGCCCGAAGAGGAGCTCGAGCTGATCCGCCACTACCATGCCACCCGCGCGGCGCTGGCATCGGCCCTCGGGCGCCTGTTGCCCGAGTACCACCGGCGGCGGAAGGCCGAGGGCGATCAGCGTGCGCTCGACTGGTTGTCGCAGGCCGGTGAGGATGTCGGGCGCCGTGAGGGCCAGGCCGCGAGGCAGGTGCTCGAGCGGCTGGGGATTGACCGGGCTGTGGCATCCTGAACGACCGCGGCGCATGGCGCCGCCAGCCAGGATGGCAGCGATGAGGCTCGGCAAACCCCACCTCGACGTGGGACTCTTCACCCGTCAGCGCGAGCCGCAGCTCGTGTTCTGGCAACAGACGGTCGGACTCGCCTTCGACCACATCGGCAAGCTCGGCGGCGGTCTGCAGCAGCTGCGCCACCATGCCAACGGTTCGATCGTCAAGGTCAACCACGCGCGCGATCCGCTGCCGGCGGCGCCTGCCTCGGGCATCGCCGGGGTGCGCATCGCGCGGCCCGGGCTCGCGCACCGGCGCGAACTCGCCGATCCCGACGGCAACCGCACGGTGCTGGTGCCGCCGGGCGACGAGGGAGTCACCGGCATCGCGATCGAGCTTGCGGTGAGCGACCGTGCCGCCCATCGGCGCTTCTGGTGCGAGGTGATGCAGTTCGAGTCGCCGGCGCCCGATGTCTACCTGTGCGGCGACACCCGCATCATCGTGGTCGACGAGCGCCCGGTGGCGCGCGCGAGCGACTGGCGCGCGCCCGGCTGGCGTTACCTGACGGTGCAGGTCCACGACTGCGTTGCCGAGCACGCCGGCATCCTCGCGCGCGGCGGCGAGGAGGGCGCGCCGCCGCGTGTGCTCGGCGACACCGTGCGCTATTCCTTCGTGCGCGACCCCGATGGCAACTTCATCGAAGTGTCGCAGCGTGCCTCGCTGGTCGGGAGCATCGGCGCATGAGCACGCAACGCTTCCGGATTCTCGCGCCCGGGGAAATGACCGAGGCTCAGCGGGCGCTCGCGCAAAGCATCCGCTCGGGACCGCGCGCCGCGGTGCCGGGGTCTGCGGCCACGAGCACCGACGGATCGCTCGGCGGGCCGTTCAACGTGCTGCTGCGCAGCCCCGAACTCGGCGAGGACCTGCAAAGGGTCGGCGGCTACATCCGCTTTCGAAGCGTGCTCGGCCCGAAGCTCACCGAGCTCGCGATCCTGGTGACCGCGCGCCACTGGGGCGCCCAGTACGCCTGGTACGCCCATCATCGTCTCGCGCTGCAGGCGGGGCTCGCGGCTGCGATCGCCGACGACATCGCCCACGGCCGATCGCCTGCAGGCCTGTCCGCCGACGAGCAGGCGGTCTATCAGTTCAGCCGGGAACTGCACGAGGACAAGCGCGTGCGGGACACCACCTACGCGGCGGTGTGCGAGCGTTTCGGCGAGCAGGGTGTGATGGACCTGATCGCGATCAGCGGCTACTACACGCTGGTGTCGATGGTGCTCAACGTCGACCGCACGCCGATACCGGGCGGCGCGCCCGACCCGCTGCCCGTGCTGCGATGACGAGCGTGAACAAGGGTTGCGCGCGCAACGACATCATCAGGAGACCACGGTGAAGGCA
>Ga0315902_10005147_pt1 | contig 18550 bp, 11 predicted proteins | sample LakEriMetagenome_9_FD_203523 | JGI IMG/M metagenome (GOLD analysis project Ga0315902, IMG submission 203523) | Freshwater fungal communities from buoy surface, Lake Erie, Ohio, United States - Buoy 12 MA117 | ecosystem: Environmental > Aquatic > Freshwater > Lake > Lake biofilm | place: USA... | reverse complement strand
CCCGGACCCAGCAACGCGAGATTGCGACTGAAGCGGACGAAGTTCCATCGCGTTCCCGTGGCAATTCCGGTGAACGCGTCACGCTGATGCAGGACGATCGTTGGAGTGCTCGCCGTGGCGGTCCAGCTTTGTGAGGCGCCGGCCAGCCCGAGCACACCCACCATGATCGAATCCACGGCGGTGATGCGCCCCAGCGTGACGGTGCGGCTGGCACCGGTCCGCGGGAGTGCCACGCGTACGGCTGCATCACGGGCTGTCAGGGTATCCACCAGACGGGCAATGCCGCCATCAGTCGACTGCACCGTGATGGTGTCGATGATGACACCCACGGCGCTGGGGACGCGCGCCCAAACGAGCCAGTCTCCGTCGAATCCGGCACTCCGGAACAGATTGGCATCACGCCGGCGCGAGGCGGTCCATGACGCGGCACTGTTGCCAAGGCGAACCTGGACGCTGTCGAATTGCAGGGGGGCACCGATCGGGAAACTCACGGCGCTCCGGCGTGCCCCGAGCGTCACCGTGTTTGAGACGGCGACGTACTCCACGGTATCCACGAGCGTCAGCGTACGCACCGAGGGACCGGTGATGGTGACCTGCAGCGTATCGTACGACACGGCCGCCGCGGTTCGTGCGTTACGACGAACGCGCGTGATGGCGGATCCTGTGCCGGTTCTCGTGGTGAACCCCTGCCCCGACGCATCGTTCGCCAAAATGTTCGACGACGCCGTCATGCTCCAGGTGGCACTGCTCCATGCACCGGTAAGCTGCAGCCGCACGGTGTCCGCGGTCGGGATGATCCCGGTCGCACTGATGGTCATGCGCTGCCCCGTGCGCGACAGCAGTGCGGCATCGCCAGCCGTGGCACTCGTTGTTCCCAGTTCGATGCTGAACTGCTGCGGCGACAGTCCGCCGGGGGTGGGCAGCTGGAGGAGCACCGTCGAGCGGGCTGCGGTGGCCACCGATGGACGAATGCCGTAGACGACCCATCCATTGCCACTCCCTGATCGCCGGAACAGCTGTAGCCAGCTCGGCACCACGGTATTGGTCAGCACCCAGCTCCCCGTCGCCAACACCTGTACCGAGTCGCGCCGCACCGTGGTATCGCTCGCGGCATACTCCACCGAGGTGCCGCTGCGCGCAAAGCGCGCGAGCGCGCTGTTGATCGCCGTGCCGCTGCGTGTGCGTTCAACGGTGATTGCCGGACCATTCGCCGTGAGCGAGTCGACGGTCATCACGACGCCACGCACCGGATCCTCATAGCGCTCGCCGACAGTCCAGACGGCTCCCGGATCGTTGGTGTCGCCGTTGCCATCCACATCGACAACCTGCGCCGGTTCGCTGCGACTGTTGTCCACCGTGGCGAGCAACACGCCTTCCGACGGAATCGAGCGGTCGGTGCCCACGCGCTGACGCGCCTCGATCGTCATCCAGATATTCCCGCGGGATGAGGCCGTCGGGAGGATGATCAACTGCGGATTGCGCCCAGTCGCGCGCGAGTGCGGCTCGAGGACACCACTCCACCGCCCGGAGGTCAGTACCACCTTCGCGGAATCGGGGATCAGTCCGAGCCGATCCTTGTAGGCACCCATGAACTGTGAGCCGAGTCGGCCGAAGTCGGCATTGAGGTAGGTGCCGCCACTGGCCGAACTCATCACATCCCACTGCGAGTCGTACACGGCCCCATACGGCCCACTGGAATGCGGCAACCCGAAGGAATGCCCTGCTTCATGCGCGACCGTCCCCGAGCGTGCCCAATCCATGTTCCACATGAACGGCATGCTGCGCGACGGGCCATCGAGTGCCACCGTGCTGGAGCCACCCCAGGAACAGCAGCCGATCCGCGAGTTGAAGTGCGTACCGATGCCGCCGTATTGCGAAAAGTCCACGTCCGCATCGGCGGTGGCGAGACAGTCCGTCGCCATCGTGGACAGGATCGCTTCGCCGCTCGCATTCGTATACTCCGCCCTCGGCTTCGGCAGCGTGTACCACCCGAAGACGCGCGTCCCTTCCATGGTCAGGCGACCGCGCGAGGCCTCACGGAAGAACGCGTCAGTGCCGCCGGGGGTGTTGGCGTACATGTCGACGTAGCGCTGGCGCGGCAACGGTTCCGTGGCGATATCGGCAAACTTGCAGAGAATCACGGCGTAGGGACGCGCGGTCACCGCCCACGCAGGCGCCGTGGACTTCGCCACGGTGAAGCCATTGCCGACGCTGACCAACGCGGTCAGCTGCTGCGAGGAGGCCACGCTCTGGCTGCTTCCGGCGTGCATCGCTGCCGTCATCCGTGACGCCGACGCGGCGCGCGCGCGCACCGTGACGCGTTGCCCATTGGCGCGGATCAGTGAGGCCACCAACGATTCATCGCGTCCGTCGATGGTGAGTGGGTGCAGAATCCCGTCGGCGTCCGCCACGAGGGCGAGGTATCGCGGATCACCATCATGCTGTGGATCGCCCCACACGAGATGCAGCGTGCCGGTCAGCAGCGGGTCTTCATCGCTTTGCGCTTGAAGCGGCGTACTCACCAGCGGGTGAATGGCCAGCGCCGTCAGGAACGCGACGCCGGCGAACAGTGCGCGCATCATCGGCGGATCCTCGTATCGTTGATGCGCGGTACGACGGTGGCACGACCCAGTCGATTCTCACCGCGAACATCCACCAGCTCCTCGAGTTCAACGCGGAGCTGCGGCAAGGCACTCGCGGGTCCACGAACCGTGACCACGAACAGGTCGCCCATCGACACGCCCTCGGCGCTCGCGCCGGTGGCATGCACCGCATCGCCGTCGAGGCGAACGACCCGCATCATCGCCCCCAACGCGGCGTGTTGATCGGTGACGTCGCCATCGGCCGTCAGCGATGGCGGAAGAACGAGACGGGCCCGGAACCCGGCCATGCGCGATGTCGCGACGCCACCGGTCAGCGCGACGCGGGCGAGCCACACCTCTGGCGTCGCCGTTGGGGCTACATGGATTTGCGTGAGATAGCGGTCGGCAGCGACCGCTCCTGATGGAAGTCCTTCGGGCTCGAACGCTTCACGGCAGCTCGCGAGGAGCATGGTGCTCACCACGGCCAACCGTGTCAGCATGTGGCGTGGCTGATTCATTGGATACGGAAGCTGAGGTCAACGGTGCGCCGTGGCGCGAGCAGCTCACCGGATGGGCCACGCATGTCGAGCGTCACGAGGCGGAGCTGTTGGGTCCCCGAGGCACCGGTGCGGACCGTGAAAGTGAAGCGATGCAGCAGCTGACTGCGTCCGGCTGCGATGATCTCCGATGCATTGGCGACCGATACCCGCAGGACACCCTCGGCAATCCGCGTGCGATTGATCGTGTAACTCGCCGAGGTCGCGGTGGAATCGCCGGTCAGCGTCAATTCGGAGGCATTCCAGGATAGTTCGTAGGTCACCGCATGGATGGGTGCTGCAGCGAGCGCTGAGTGGAGCAGCGTGGCGCTGGTGGTCAGGCTGTTCCCCACGGCGACGACGCTGTCGGCGATGTTGCGTTGATGATTCAGGTAGGACGCTGCGGGCTCGAGCGGGCTGGCGATCGACTGCACGCGCGGTTGGAAGCCAGGCGCGCTTACGAGAAGGTCAACACCGACACTCCCCTGAATGACCAGTTCGAAGGTGGCGGATCCGTTCGCCGTGGTCACGCTAGTGGCCCCGGAGAGAATGGTCCCCTGTCCGCGATCGATGCGCACGGTCACGACCGTTGGTGGCGCCGCAACACCGGCACTGTCACGCAGCGTCACCGGAATGCGATAGCGCGAGGTACCGATGACGCCGGTCGTGAGGGCGGTGCGGCTCACACTCCCGACCGTGATGGTCGGGAGTGTCGAGGTGGCGGAGACGATAATCGGGGCGGTGAGTGCCGCAGCGATCTGCGCGGTGGTGCCGCTGGCGGTCGCGCGTAGCCGATAGGTCCCGGCGGTCGAAAAGGCTGCCTCGTCGAATACGGCGATCCCCTCGCGCGCCGCGGTGCTGACGGTTCCGAAGAGTGAATTTGCGCCGGTCGAGTCCTGGAGCGTCACCGTGCCGTTGAAGGTCTTGATGGTGTCGAGCCCCGTGCGGGTGGCGCGGACCGTGAGGCCCAGACCGAATCCGGGGCGGATATGGGCCGGTGCGCGATCGAACACGAGTCGGGATTCCGGTGTGATCACGCGGACGGCAGCCGTGTCGGCGCGGGCCTCGCTGGTCGCGATGATCAGTGCGCGTCCGGCGCCGACCGCGGTGACGACTCCCGTCGCACTGACCGTCGCGGTGGCGGGTGCGTCGGTACTCCACTGCACCGTGCGGCCAACGAGGATATTGCCGGCGGCATCACGTGGGGTGGCGGTCAGGGTGCCCGCGTCCCCCGTTGCAAGAAGGAGTGAGTCTGGGGTGATCGTGACCGTGGCGACCGGCGCGAGGACGGTGATGACCGAGGTACCGGTACCGGCGCCTGCCGTAGCGGTCATGGTCGCCGTGCCACTCGTGACGGCAGAGACGCGACCGGTGGCATCGATCGTAGCCACGGTGGCATTGCTCGAGCTCCAGCTGATGGTGGCAGAAAGCGAGGTCCCGGTGCTGGAGACGGGCTGTCCGCTCAGGGTGACCGATTCGCCGACCCTCAGCGTGGCCGTCGTCGGGGTGACCAGCACCTGCGCGACGGTCGGGGCAGGTGGTGTGGGGGGCGGTGGGGGTGGGGCGACGGTATCCTGTCCACCGCCGCTGCAGGCTGCGCTGCCGGCAGAAACGATCAGGAACGCCGCCAGTGGCCGGCCGAACCGGCGAAACCGTGGGCTCATCGGGCTAACTTGGGACGCCATGCTGAAGAACGCAAAACACGCGACCGTTAATACCGATGCCACCGGCTGACCTGCAGGTTCAGATCTTCGGCACCAAGAAGAGTGCCGACACGCGCAAAGCGCTCCGTTTCTTTGCGGAGCGCCGGGTGAAGACGCATTTCGTGGATTTGGCCGAGCGTGCGGCGGCGCGCGGCGAGCTGCAGCGGTTCGTGCAGAAGTTCGGGATCGAGGGGATCCTTGATCGCGAGTCGAAGCGGTTTGCGGAGCTGGGGCTGCGGACAGCGCTGTATGGCGAGGAGAAGTGGCTCAGCATTCTGTGCGACGAGCCGTTCCTGCTGAAGCAGCCATTGGTGCGGATGCAGAACAAGCTGTGGGTCGGGGTGGATGAGAAGCTGTTCAAGGAGTGGGTGGCGTAGGTGTGCGCATTGTTTTAAAATTTTAATGCGCATTAATTTGAATGGGTCACATCAGGAGTTCTCATGCCAAAGCGACGCGTCGCCGAGCCGACGGCGGAGTATGTCGGACGGAAGAGGGCCACCAATCTCAGCCTCACCGGCGAAGCCATCGAGCGGGGTGAGCAATTCGCGCAGGCCAAAGACCTCAGTTTGTCCGGACTGGTCGATCACCTGTTGAAGGCACTCCCGGTGCTGCGCCCGGATGCCGCGCAACGCCCCGATCCGAATTGGACCGAAGCGGTACAGCGACTCTACGGCGCTGCCCGTGGGGTGGCCGAATCGCCTGAGGAGGCCGTGGCGCTCTATCGCGAATACCTGTACCGCAAGTACACGGAGCAGGAATGAACACGGACCTGCCCATCGTCTTGGTCGACATGAATGTCATCCTCGATCTCGTCCTGGTTCGGGTTCCATGGGTGGACGAATCCGGTGCGCTGATGTCCGCACTCCAGCGTGGCGTCGCACGCGGTGTGATCGCGAGCCATTCGGTGACAACCATCTATTACCTGGTATCCCGCATGTCGGGACCCGTACGTGCGCGACAGGTTGTGCATGACCTGCTGGAAACACTGGAGGTCATCCCCGTTTCCGCGAACGAACTGCGCCGTGCAATGTCTCGCACGATGCATGACTTCGAAGATGCGGTCCAAGCTGAGGCGGCCGTTGCGTGTGGTGCACGATGGATAGCGACGAGAAACATCAAGGACTTCGCCTCCTCGGACGTACCAGCACGATCGCCAGGGCAGCTGCTTGGCGTGCTCACGCTGAACTAGCCGCGTTCCTCGCAACAAGGACTAGGCCCCATCGTGGCGGTCCGCGGCCGTCCGTGGCAGTTTCTGTGGCCGTCTGTGTTCTTGCTGTTTGGCAGTCCCTCGCTCGCACCGGAGCTGACGTCATGCGCCGATTCTCCCCGCGGCCACTCGCCGCCGCCCTGCTCAGTCTTGCCTCACTCGCCGGCGCGCAACCTGCCCCACTTGGCGGATGGCCGCAGCATGCAAAGGCGCGCCCGGCGCCGCCGGTCGTCATGCCGGCGCCGTATGTATTCGTTGCACCGCCTGCCGATGCCGACGTGCTCTTCGACGGCGCGTCGCTGAGCCGGTGGATGATGGATGACGGCAGTGACGCCAAGTGGCGACTCGTTGACGGGGCGTTCGAGGTCGCACCAGGGAGCGGCACGCTCATGACGCGTGACGCCGTCGGTGATGTGCAGCTGCACATCGAATGGATGTCGCCAGCGCCAGCGAAGGGCACCGGTCAGGACCGCGGCAACAGCGGCGTGTTCTTCGCCGCCGGGCGCTACGAAGTGCAGGTGCTCGATTCGTATGGCAACGCTACCTATCCCGATGGACAAGCGGCGTCGTTGTACGGGCAGTATCCGCCGCTCGTGAACGCGAGCCGCGCCCCGGGGCAGTGGCAGACGTACGACATCATCTATCGTCGCCCACGATTCAGCGCCACGAAGCGTTTGCTGCAACCGGCGATCCTCACCGTGTACCACAACGGCGTGCTGGTGCACGATCATCAGGCGCTGGTCGGCCCGACGGCGAATGGCTCACGCCCGCCATTTGCGTGGCACGAGGACCGACTGCCGATCACGCTGCAGGATCACGGGCACCCGGTACGCTTCCGCAATGTGTGGTTGCGACACCTCGAGCCGGTTCCCGGTGCGCAGGTGCAGTATCGGTCACCGGAAGGTGAGTCGTACCGCGGTCTGCCCACCACGAAGGCCATCGACGACGCACGTGCGGCGCTCGGCGGCAACTATCGCGATGTCCCCAAAGTCATCGCGCTGGGCATGGCGCAATCCGGCGCCCGCCAATTCCGCGAAGCGATTGCCACATTCACCAAGGGATTGAACGCCCTCCCGCCCAACGCGAGTGCGCGCGATCGCGCGATGCTCCTGCGTTGGCGTGGACATCGCTATCTCTCGGTGCGCGACGTGGTGCGCGCCGAATCCGATCTCACTCGCGGCCTCGCCCTCGATAGCACCAACTACGGCATCCTCTTCCATTTGGGTGTGCTGCGGTTCGCGCTGGGGCGGCATGCCGAGGCTGCGAAGTTGTTCGCGCGTGCCCAACCGCTCGCGCCGGATGGTGGAGAACGGGCCGGGAGCACCGACTGGTTGTGGATGTCGCTGTCCCGCGCCGGCAAGAAGGCGGAAGCCGAGGCGATGCTCGCCCAGCGCATTGATCAGCGCCCCGATCCCAAGCCCGCGCCGCCGGGCTATGGCTACGTCACGCGCCTGAAGTTGTATCGCGGCGACATCACGCCGGAGCAGGTGATCACGCCAGCCGACAGCGACGCCGTGCAGCGCTCCACGCTCTACTACGGACTCGGCAACTGGTACCGCGTGCAGGGCGACACGGCCAAGGCCCGTGACATGTGGGAGCGGGCGATCCACAGCGGGGGGTGGGCCGGGTTTGGATTCATTGTCGCCGAGCGGGAGTTGCGGCGGCGATCAACGACGCACTGATCGGGGCGGCAGGCATCTGTGCCGCCGGGGTAGCAGGGGGAAGGCTTTCAGGAAGCGGGGCGCAGGTAATCCTGCCACCGGCCTCCTGATCCTCCTTCCCCCTGCACCCGCAGTTGAAGTGTCCAGACGCCCGGTCCCGCTATCTTTGTCGCCATGGACGCCACCCAGCATCTCCTGCCTTCCCGCCAGGGTTTCTCCGGCGACGACATCATCTTCACCCTCAATGGCCGCGCCCAGAAACGGGCCGCCGAAGGGGCGAAGGTCATCAACGCGACCGTCGGGGCGCTGCTGGACGATGACGGGAAGTTGGTCGTCCTCGACAGCGTCATGCAGCAGTGGCGGCAGCTCACCCCGCTGGAGATCGCCCCCTACGCGCCGATCGCGGGTGACCCGAACTTCCTGTTGGCGCTGACCCAACGGCACTGGCCCGACCTCACGTCCCCCGGGGTCGCGGTCGCCTCCCCGGGTGGATCGGGCGCGCTGGCACTGTCGCTCAGGAATCTCCTGGAGCGTGGCAATGCGGTGCTGACCGCAGCACCATACTGGCATCCCTACGCCACCATTGCGCTAGAAGCTGGGATGCGCGTGGAAACGGCGCCCTATCCCATGGACGGCGCGCCACTCGACATTGGCGCCTGGGAAGCCGCCGCGCGCGACCTGCTCGACGCGCAGGGGCGGCTCCTGGTGTGGCTCAACGACCCCTGCCACAACCCCACGGGGCGCAGCCTGTCGCCCGCCGATCGGCGCGCACTCCTCGATATGCTGCGCGACGTGAGCAGTCAGGGGCCGGTCACCCTGCTCCTCGACTTTGCCTACCTGGATTACGCCCGCGACCCGCGTGAGGTGGCCGATGCCTTGGCCGATTACGCCGCGTTCGGCGCCGAAGGGCGCGTACTCGTTGGGGCCAGCCTCAGCCTGAGCAAGGCGTTTACCCTCTATGGAGCTCGCGCTGGCGCACTGGTGTTTCCTTGGTGTGTTGATAAAGCTCTGTATGCAGCGCTCGTGACCAGCTGCCGCGGCACCTGGAGCAACTGCGCCCGCCCGGCCATGCATGTGCTGCTGCGCTTCAATAAAGATGTGGCTGCCAAGGACACCTTGGCCGCTGAACACGCCGCGTGGCGTACCCTCCTTGCCGACCGCGCGACGGCGCTCGACGCCGCGCTCAAGGCCGAAGGGCTCCCAGGGTGCCGATGGGACGGCGGCTTCTTCGTCATGCTGAATGGCGGCGCCGATCCGTTCGGTACCTGCGAGGCGCTCACGCGGCACGATGTCTTTGTGATTCCGATGCACGAAGGGCTGCGGGTGGGGGTATGCGGACTCCCGGCCGCCCAGGCGCCGCATTTTGCGCGCGCCTATGCCGAGGTGCTGCGCGCGGGCTGATATTCCGGCCGTGCATGCCGCCATCCGTTGGATCGGCCGACGCTGCCTCGCGTGGTTCTACCGCGATTGGCTGGTGATCGGCGCCGAGCAGGTACCAGCCTCCGGGCCGGTGCTGCTGATCGGCAATCATCCGCATGACGTCCCTGACGTCATCCTCGGCTTCTTCACGACGCCGCGGCCGGTGCGTTATATCGCGACGATCTCGCAGGCCACCAATCCGATCGCGAAGAAGACCTACGACTGGCTCGGCGTGATCCCGGTGACGCGCGTGCGCGACGCGCGGAAAATGAAGGAGAAGGGGATCGATATCGCCGCGATGAACCGTGCAGCAAATGCCGCGGTGTTGAACGCCTTCGCGCGGGGCGATGCGGTCGCGGTGTTCCCCGAGGGGGGCGTGCACGACGTCTGCGAAATCGGTCGGCTCCGCACCGGCGTGGCGTCGATGCTGCTGGAGTTTCTCGACAGCGAGCCCACACGCGACGTAACCGTGGTGCCCTTCGGCATCCAGTACGAAGCGCCACGCACGGCAGGGAGCGACATCGTGATGCGCATCGGCGCACCCTTCTCCGTGCGCGCATGGCGGGGAGCACAACCGACCGATGCCGCTGGGGTGAGTGCGCTCACGGACGCCTTGCATGCTTCGCTCTGTGGTGTGACGCGCAACGCGCCCACCTGGGAGATCGCGCAGGTGCGAGACGAACTCGTCGCCGCCATGGCCGCCGCGCACGATCCAAAGCGGGCGTTGCAGAGCACGCCGTCATTGGTGCCGCGTGCGCGGGCGATCGCCATCGATGCCATGAGCGACGCTCCGTCGCACGACGCGCGCGAGCAGCAGTTGGCGTCGCATACCCTCGCGCGTGCGGTCGAGCGGGCTGGGGGTATTGGTACCTCAGCGGCCGATCATGCGCGCCTCCTGTTCGCCCTCGATGTGCACACCGCCCCTCGGCCGATCCCGTCGACGCTGCTCTGGATGGCGCTCCCAATCGCAACCGTTGGCGCGGTGGTCCATCTCCCGATCACGTCGCTCGTGACCTGGATGGCGCACCGGTGGCAGACGGTACGCACGGATATTCCGGCCCGCCAGTTTGTCCCGGGGCTCTATGTTGTGGCGCTTTGGTATCTACTACTGGCGCCACTCTGGTATCTCGGCCTCACCGCACTCGGTATGCCGCCGGTGTTTGCCGGGGTGCTGGCGCTGTTGATCATCGGCATCGTGCCACACCTCGGCGATTTCTGGTTCACCTGGTGGCGGGCGCATCGCGCGTCGCGCTTTGTGGCACGGGTGCGGAACTGGAGTACCGAGGAGCGGGTTGCGGCGCGCGACGCCGCGCGTGTGTTTGCTGCGGATGGGGTGAACTGATTACTGCGGCCGTCTGCGGTAGTCAGTTTCCTAAACTCTCTGCTGCACCAATCGCCTCGGCGAGCACCCGCACCGCCGCTTCGATCTGCGCCTCGGTGTGCGATGCGGTAACGAAGAACCGCACCCGCGCCGCTCCCTCAGGGACCGCCGGCGGTAACATCGGCGCGGCAAGAACCCCGCGAGATTCGAGCTGCGCGGCCAACGCCACGGTGCGCTCAGGTGACCCGGTGATGATCGGAATGATCGGCGTGTCTATTGCAGAACCAACGCCACTCTCACCAACACCAATCCCCGCTTCGGCACACCGCTGACGGAACTGCATCGATCGCGCCCGCAACGTCGTCACGCGCTCCGGCTCCGCCTCGAGCAGTTCAATCGCTGCCAGCGCCGCCGCCGCCGATGCCGGCGGCATCCCGGCACTGAAGACGAATCCTGGACAGCTGTAGCGGAGATACTCGATAAGCACGCGGGGCGCCGCAATGAACCCGCCCGCACTCGCAAACGCCTTGCTGAGCGTCCCCATCCAGACGTCAACAGACGCAGGATCCACCCCCTGCGCTTCGGCAATACCATGTCCCGTGCGCCCCAGGACTCCATGCCCATGCGCTTCATCAACGAACAGCAGCGCGTCATGCGCATGGGCAGCGTCCACGAAGGCACGAAGATCGGGTGAGTCGCCGTCGGCGCTGTAGACGCTCTCGATGCACACCCATGTCCGACGATGCGAGGCCGCGTGTGCTGCAAGCAGCGCGCGCAAATCGTTGGCATCGTTATGTCGGAAGACGAGAACGCGCGCGCCGGACTGTCGCGCACCAACCCACAGACTGTTGTGCACGCGCTCGTCGCAGCAGATGAGATCACCTGAACCTGCGAGATGCGACAGCACGGACACATTCGTGGCATGTCCGCCGACGAGTGTGATGGCATCCTCGGTGCCGCAGAATCGCGCGAGTGCCGACTCGAGCGCGCGGTGCACGCTTCGTTCACCCGAAACCAGCCGACTCGCAGAGCTTGAGGTCCCGAAGCGACCAATCGCCTGCGCAGCCGCCTCTCGCACACGAGGATCCGCCGCCAGCCCGAGATAGTCGTATCCAGCGAAGTTGAGCAGTAACTGGCCGCGCGCATTGCGCACGGTAGCCCCATCGCGCGGCTCGATCAGCGGAAAGAACGGATCGGCCAGCCCCACGTCTCCCATCGCATGACGACGCTCGGCTAATGCACGAATCTCCGGCCAGTCGGCAAATCGGCGCGGCTGCGGGAGTGGCACATTTTGAGCAACACCAGCGCTCCGCACCGCAGGCTCGACCGTCGAATCAATCACCGCCGCCAAGGCGGCAACCGACGTGATCTCGAACATTGTGCGATCTTCGATGCGCCGAGTAAACGCCGCTTCGATTGCCGCCTGCAGGCGTACGAGCGCCATCGAGTCGAGACCGGTGTCGAACAGCGAGCGGGACGCATCAATCTGATCCACCGACATCCCGCGATCCTTCGCGATCCACGACACCAGCCACGCGAGCGTGCTCTGTGTAGCAGCTGGTGTCGTCGGCGCGTCGATGAGTGGAAGCGTGCCCGCGAGCCACGCCTCACGCGCGGCACGTCGCCGCAACTTGCCGCTCGATGTACGTGGCAGTCCGAGCGCGCGTACACACGCGACCACATCCGGCCGGATGCCGCAGGCGTCTGCGACAGCACGCTGCATTGCCGATCTGATCGTGCCGATCACATCGCTCGTCGTCTGTCGCGCGACCTCCGCCAGTGCCACGGTGCGCCCGTCGTCGCACTGAAACGCCACACAGGCATCCGATCGGATCGAGACATGGGCTCCGTCGAGTGCCCGCTCAATATCCTGCGGGTAGACGTTGCGGCCGTCCACAATGAGCAGATCCTTGAGGCGCCCGGTCACGAACAGCTGACCGTTCATGATGGCCCCGAGATCACCGGTGCGCAGATACGGTCCACTGCCGTCCGGCAACATCGCGCCGAAGGTCTGCGCCGTCGCCTCCTCCTGATTCCAATACCCCAGGCCGACATTCCTGGCCTGTACCCACAGTTCGCCGATTTCAGAGGGATCGCATGCGATGCCACGCTCCGGGTGTACGACACGCACCACGGTATCGTCGGGAATGCATCCCGACCCCGTCAATGTCGGCGCGTCGCTGGCGTCTGACGTGATGAGGTGACCATGGGCAAATCGATCCCGATCCACCCGGATGGTAACCGGTGGGACATCAACCGGCCCACCGGTCACGAACAACGTACTCTCTGCGAGCCCATAGCTGGGGACAAACACCGTGCGGCGGAGCTTCGCACTGGCGAAGGCCTCGACGAAGCGCGTCATCGTTTCGGCGCGCAACGGTTCGGCCCCGTTGAATGCGATGCGCCATGCGGAGAGATCGAGCGCGGCACGCTCATCAGCCGTGGAGCGCTCGACGCACGCGCGATATGCGAAATCCGGTGCCGCCGTGGAAACGGCTTCATATCGCGACATGGCTTCGAGCCACGCCATGGGGCGCTGCAGGAAGGTGGCGGGCGCCATCAGGATCGCTTCGAGGCCGGCGTACACCGGCTGCAGGATCCCGCCCATCAAGCCCATGTCGTGATACGGCGGCAACCAGAACACCGAGCGCTCCCCGGCGCGATGCGGCGCGGCCTGCTGCACCAGGTGCGCGTTATGCAGCAGCTGCGCGTGTGAGAGCATCACGCCACGCGGCTCACCGGTCGAACCCGATGTGTACTGAATCAGTGCCAGATGATCGGGGGACGCGATCGCCGAGGCGGGGGATGCGTCCCCATGCGCGGTGAGGCCAATCCCAAGGCCAATCGCCTCGGGATCGCTCGAATCGACCGGCACAATCGATAGCGCGGCGCCACAATCCTGCTGAATGCGCGCAATACGCGGGTCGTCGCGGCGACCACGCGGCGGATACGCCGGTACGGCAACGACACCCGCATGGAAGCAGGCGAAAATGGCCGTCACATAGGGCAGTCCGGGGGGGAGCAGGACCAGTGCCCGGTTACCGGGCTTCGCCATGGCACGAATCCGCGCCGAGAGCTGCTGCGACTGGTCGAGCAATGCCGCATACGACAGGGCACCGCGTTCGGTGCCGGTGCCGTCGAGGAAACGGAAGGCACACCCCTGCGGTGACGCGGCCGCACGCTCCTCGAGAACCTGCCAGCACTGGTCCACCTGCAAGCGCGACATTGGAAATGACATGACGGCTAAGGTAACACGATCCACCATCGTCTCGCGCCGCTGCCTTTGGTCCCCGATTACACTTCCCGCATGACCCTGATTTCCCTCGGCAACGCCGGCGTGGATTTCGGCGCGACCGAGATCTTTCGTGACATCAGTTTCACCGTGGCATCCGGTGATCGCTGGGCCATTGTGGGACGTAATGGTACCGGGAAAACGACGCTGGTCCGCCTGATGACCGGTGACCTACAGCCGACGCGTGGCAACGTCGCCCGCATGCCCGGGCTGCGTGTCGCGCTGATGGATCAGCATCGCCGTTTCCCGGACGATCAGACGCTCTGGGAGATCGTGGCTGACGCGTTCGGCGATTTGCGCGTCCTGGAGCACTCGCTGGCCGAACAGGCGAAGCATCTTGAGCACGACCACAGCGAAGCCGCGATGCAGCGCTACGGGCGCGATCTGGAGCGGTTCGAGCGGGAAGGCGGGTACGCCATGGCCTCGAAGGTGGACGCCGTCCTCACCGGCATGGCCTTCGATCCGCAGTACGCCCGCACCACCCGCATCGGCACGCTGAGCGGTGGGGAGCGCGGACGCGTAGCGCTTGCGCGGCAGCTGGCGACGCCGGCCGATATCCTGCTGCTCGACGAGCCGACGAATCATCTTGATCTGCAGACGACGGCGTGGCTCGAGCAGTATCTCGCCACCTCTGATCGGACGGTCCTGTGCATCAGCCACGATCGGGCGTTTCTCAACGCCATCGCCGATCATGTTCTGCACTTCGAAGGCGGTTCGGCGTTCGCCTACGTGGGCGGCTACGAAAGCTTTGTGCGCCAGCGCGACGAAAAGCGGCTCACCCAGCAGCGCCAATTCGACAAGCAGCAGCAGAAGATTGCGGCTGAGCAGGATTACATCGCGCGTAACATTGCAGGGCAGAACACGGCGCAGGCCAAGGGGCGGCGGAAGCGGCTTGAGCGCATGCCGCGCATTTCGGCCCCGATCGGCGCCGACGGCGTGATGGCGCTGCGGCTGGACGCTGGTGATCGCAGTGGGGATCGGGTGATCGAAGCGGAGCATGTCACCGTCGGCGTTCCCGACGGCGCCGGTGGATCACGTGTGCTGGTGAAGGATGTCTCGGTGGTGCTTGAGCGTGGTGAGGTGGTGGCGCTGGTCGGTCCCAATGGCGCCGGAAAGAGCACGCTCATCAAGACATTGCTGGGAGAGCATGGGCCGCTGGCGGGACAGGTGAAGGTCGGGCCCAGCACGACGGTGGCGTACTACCGGCAGGACCTCGCGCATCTCCCACTTGAGATGACGATCTACGAAGCGATCGCTACGCAGCGCCCGCTGTGGGAGCGGCGGCAGGTGCAGGGGCATCTCGGGCGCTTCGGCTTCAGTGGCGACGAAGTCCAGCGCACCGTGGGGACGCTCAGCGGTGGCGAACGCGCGCGTGTGGCGATGGCGCTTCTGACGCTCAGCATAAACAACCTGCTCATCCTCGATGAGCCGACGAATCACCTCGATGTCGAAAGCATCGAGGTGCTCGAGGATGCAATCGACGCCTATGAGGGAAGCGTGCTGGTGGTGAGCCACGATCGCGCCGTGCTGCGCGGGCTCGCGACGCAGGTGTGGGAGTTGCGCCATCAGGAACTCGCCGTCTTCCCGGGGACGTTCGTGGAATGGGAAGCGATGCGTGCGGAGCGAGCGGCTGGCGAGCAGCAGCAGGCGCGTGACCACGCGCAGAAAGAGGCGGAGCGTGCTGTGAAACAGCGCGAACGCGACTCACGGGACCGTGAATCGCAGGCGATCGGTGGGGGCGATCTCAAGAAGCAGCTCCGCAGCGCGGAGCGGGCGTTGGCGGATGCCGAGTTGCGGGTCGCGACGCTGGAGCAGACGATCGACCAGCTCACACAGCAGCTTGATGATCCGGCATTGTATGACACCCCGGCTGGCGTGCAGAAGGCCACGCAGCTCGGCAAGCAGCTTGATGACGACCGCGACGCGCTCGATGCCGCCATGCACGAATGGGCTGTGGCTGGCGAGCGGGTCGAGATGATCCGCCAATCACTTGGGAAATAGTCTGTCCGTGTCGTTTCCGCGTCCGTCCGTGGCCGTCTGTGGTAATCTGTTGCTGTTGCTGTCGGTCGCCGCACCGCTGCACGCCCAGTCGCTCACCGAGCTGCTCGCCCGTGCGGCGGTATCAAACCAGCTACCACCCACACTCGCGCGCTATACGGCCCGCGTGGAAACCGAAATCGCCGTCGCGGCACGCCGCGAGGAAGGCACCGAAGCCGTCGCGGCGATTGAGCAGATCGCCAGTCGCGTGACCTGGGATCGTGCCGGCGTGTTCGATCAGACCGTCATCGGCTATCGCAATCGCCAGATCGGCGCGAACGTGTCGCTGCTCTCGCTGTTTCAGACCGGGTGGCTCAACCCCGTGTTGTACGGCAATCGGTTGCGTATCCGATCTTCCACCGGTGGCCGTGAACCGCGCCCGGGACGCTCCGGCGACCGCTCCGCGGCCCGTCCTCGGCCCCGCCGCGGGGGCCGCGACGACGGCGCCGATACGCTCCCCGCCATTCACCCGCTCGCCGCCGACCGCGACCGCTACTACCACTTCACGGGTGGTGACACGGCGGTGGTGATCCGCGTGGGCGACCGGAGCATTCCGATCGTGAATGTCCGGGTGCAACCGCGCGCCGATGTCCCCGCCGATGCGGTCCTCTTCGATGGCGACCTCTCGCTCGACGCGTCGCGCGGCGCGCTCGTGCGGCTTCGCGGGTATTTCCTCCGCCGTGGAGCCGTAACCCAAGGGCGGGCGCCGCTCGGCGTGAGTCTGGGTGACGCCGTCGCCTACGTGGAATACGAGAATGGCGAGCGGCTCGGGGCCTACTGGCTCCCCGCCCGCCAGCGGATCGAGCTGCAGGCCGGCATTCCGGTCATGGGTGACGGTCGTGCCGTCGTGCGCATCGTGTCGCGGTTCAGCGATATGCAGGTTGAAGAAGAGCAAATAAGCACATCATCAAATCAGCAACAAGACACTATAAAGCCAAAAACTACAGTTCGTCGCTATAGTGTCCTCGCCGCCGACTCGCTGTCGCGCTTCGCCGATTGGCATCAGCCCGTCGGTGCGCTGGTGGCCGGGATGCACGCGGACGACTTTCTCGATCTCGCCCCCGACCGTTGGCGCCCCACCGGCCCCCCGCGGTTCGATATCGCCGCGCCGCGCCCCAGCGACGTCTTCCACTTCAATAGAGTGGAGGGGGCGTTCACCGGCTTTGGCGTGAAGTGGGCACTCCGCGACGCCGCCCCCGGGGTCACCCTCCGCGCGAATGCCGGCTATGCGTGGGCCGAGCAGACGGTGCGGGGGCGCGTGCAGATGGAGCGGGCCCGGGGGACGGACCGGTGGGAGCTGCGTGCCGGGCGCAGTCTCGACAACACCAACGACTTCCGGACACCGTTCGACAGCGGCAACACCGTGAGCGCGCTGGTCGGCGGCATCGATCCGTACGACTATGTCTCGCGATCGAGCGCCGTGATCGGGTGGACGCGTCAGGTCGGCACCAGTGTCGAACGCCGACGCGCCCTGTGGCGCATCGAATCGGGGGTGGCCGACGATCGTTACGCCGCGCAACGCGTCACGCGTGGGCTGCTGCGTGACACGCTCTTTCGGGAGAATCGCGGCGTCGACGAAGGACGCTATCTCAAGACCCTGCTGCTCGCCGAATGGCACCCCGATCGCGCCCCGGAGTTCGTGACGCCGGGGTGGAGTGCGCGCGCAATGATCGAACGTGGTGATGGGCATCTGACGTACACGCGTACGGAAGCGCGCGTGACGATGCGCCAGGAGCGTGGACCCTTCACGATGCTCGCCCGCGCGGATGCCGGGGTGGTCACCGGCGCGCGTATCCCCCCGCAGCAGCTGTTCGAACTGGGACGCTTCCAGAACCTCCCCGGTTATGGCGACAAGGTGTTCGCCGGTTCGCGATCGGCGGTCGCGCGCGCGTCGCTGCAATACACCGGCCCGTGGTTCCGTCGCCCGATCCGCCTGACGCAGCGCCTCTGGCTCCCCGCGCCGGCCCCCGGGCTCAGCCTCGGCGTGCAGAGCGGCTGGGCCGACGCGCCAACCAGCGCCGCCCGCGACGCCATGCGTCGGCTCGATACGCGGCCGCCGAATCCACTCGCACTCTATGCGCCGCTGGTGTCGACGACTGGTCGGGTGCGCGCTACCGTGACTGCCGGCGTTCGCCTCTTCGGGAACGGGTTGTTTCTTGGCGCGTCGCGGGCCGTCGATCAGGTGGCGCCGTGGCGTGCGCTCGTTGGCTTCGGCCAGATCTGGTAGCCTCTGGTAGCGTCTGGTTGCGCAGAGCTATCCTGATTCCATCATGATCGCGCTCGTCACCGGAGCCACCGGCTTCATCGGCAGTCATCTCGTGGACGCGCTGCGTACCGCGGGCCACGAGGTGCGTGTACTGACACGTCCGCTGCCGGTAGATGACGACTTGGTTCGCGCACCAATCTGGCACGGCGTCACCCACCTGATTCATCTGGCGGCTCGCACGCGCGCACCCGATGCCCGGGCCTTTCACGAGTCGAATGTCGCGTTCACCGAACGATTGCTGCGCGCCGCGTGCGCGCAGCCGGTGCCGCCACGCATGCTGTTCGTATCATCGCTCGCGGCGTCCGGGCCTGCGCTATCGCCAACGCAACCGCGCACGGAACTCGACACCCCCGCGCCGATCGAGCGTTATGGCGCCAGCAAGCTTGCGGCGGAACAGCACGTGCGCGCGGCGGCGTGCCCGTGGACGATCGTGCGCCCCCCCGCCGTATACGGTCCGCGTGATCGCGATTTCGCCACGGTGTTCCGTCAACTGCAGCGCCCGCTGCATTGGCGCGCCACGCCCGGG
>Ga0315902_10005144_pt1 | contig 18554 bp, 13 predicted proteins | sample LakEriMetagenome_9_FD_203523 | JGI IMG/M metagenome (GOLD analysis project Ga0315902, IMG submission 203523) | Freshwater fungal communities from buoy surface, Lake Erie, Ohio, United States - Buoy 12 MA117 | ecosystem: Environmental > Aquatic > Freshwater > Lake > Lake biofilm | place: USA... | reverse complement strand
TTTCTGCAGTCTTTTTCCGGCACCTGTAAAAGTGGCCATTACGGTCAAGAATCGTTCAGGATCGATCCCTAATTCTTGCCCAATACGCATTGCGCCCATCAGATTTTGCAGGTTGTGCTGACCGAATATACGCAACGAATAATCATTTCCGTTGAAATGAACGATTGTGCCTGTTTCCGAGACTGAATAATCCGGAGTGGAATATGGGATCGCGTTCAATGTAGCTGCATACTTCTCACCCAGCTTTTTCACCTCAGCATCTTCATTATTAAACACCAAGGTACCTGTTGGATCGATCAGGGAACAAAACTGATCGAACTGTTCAACATAGTTTTCAAAAGTTGGAAAGACGTTTATATGATCCCATGCAATGCCCGATAGGATAGCGACATTGGGCTTATATAGGTGAAATTTGGGTCTGCAATCGATCGGTGAGCTAAGGTACTCGTCACCTTCCAGAATCATGATCTTCGCTGTTTCTGAAAGCCTTACCATACAATCATAACCCTCGAGCTGTGCCCCAACCATGTAATCCACTTCCAATCCTAAAGCATTCACAACATGTAATAGCATGGATGTGATGGTTGTCTTTCCATGGCTTCCACCGATGACCACCCTCAACTTCTCCTTGCTTTGTTCATACAAGTATTCGGGGTAAGAATAAATTTTCAGATCGAGCTCTCTGGCACGCTCCAACTCGGGATTATCGGCTCTTGCATGCATTCCGAGTATAACCGCATCCAGATCAGAAGTGATCCTTGCAACATCCCAACCGATCGTCGATGGAAGTATCCCTTGCTTCTCCAATCTTGAACGGGAAGGCTCAAAGATCTCATCATCAGACCCCGTTACTAAGGCGCCTTTTCTGGATAGCGCGATTGCCAAATTGTGCATGGCGCTGCCTCCAATAGCAATAAAATGTACTTTCATATCAGGGATTCGAACGTATGATGAACCACCCGTCCACAAGGACAGGCACTATGAGTAAAAGTGTGCCGTAATCAGTTAAGAAGTGAAAGAGCATTGCATTTTCTTCAGACGCAAAAGAAACCGGAACCATAATGCATAACAACCCGAAATAATACACCCAATCCCACCAGTTCCTTTCACCTGATAGACGTCTTGTGAGCATTTGAAGAGCAATGTAAACGACACACATAATTAAGACTTGAATTGGCAACATCCTGATCTGTTCTATAGAGGTTGCCTGCCAGAAATAGGAACAGATCAACACTGAGAACACAAGTTTAGCGATAACGGCCAAACGAATGATCATTTTCGTTTTCATGAGCTTGTTTTTTCGTGAAATTAACGCAATGAACTCTACAGCCATCAACTGACTGAAGGGAGTTCTTCACATTAAAAATTGGATAAACAGATCAATAATGCTTTTGCAGGTGTGGACCGGTTGTTTCATTGTTCCACTTATATTCTGTGATCGGCTGATCATTCTTTGAGTAGGTCGTACTACTGAGCGTTTGAGTCCGAACATATACATTACCAACTCCGTCAATGACAACGATCCTTCGTGTGATGATCGCTTTCATCAATCCGTTCTCATCATTCTGTGTGAATGACTCCTGCGAGACTCCCTCAGGATACTCTTCACCCAAAGCATTCTTAATCCTTGGTTTTTCGGGCTTTTCAGTATTTATCGCTGTGAGTTTATCCTGAGCGGCGAGTAATTCTTCCTTTTTTTCGTTCTCCCTGTTCACAAAACCTGCCTCCAAGGTCCTCTCCAGATCGTCTACCTTCTGAACATTTTGCATCAGATCATCACCACGATCATTCGAGTACTCCTCAGTGTTTGCATTGATGATCTCTACCTCTGCCCGAGCACGCAACCTTTGATCTTCATCGGTCATTTCTCGATCTGCAGCTACTTCAGTGGATTTGATGTTCAGATTTTCCATTCCGGAAACATTCAGCGCCACTTGCTTTTCATCCTTGTCAACAACATCCTTCTTTTTAAGATCTTCATTCTCAATCTCACTTTTGTTGCGAAGGTATTTGAAGTTTTCTTGTTCCAGCCTCTCTCTTTTACCCTCCAAAAGCTCTACCTCATTCTGCTTCATTACTTCAGCATTCTCCTTCCGGTTGAGCTCTCTATCGGTATAGTCAGCCTCCGCTTTCACATTGAGTTCACTGACAGCATCTTTATTATCAATTGTCCTGTCTAAAGCCACATTTGATCTTTCTTTTTCGGACTCAAGTACAATTACCTCCACCGACTTCAATTGCTCTTTATTTTCCTGGGCGTATCTTGCATCGGTTATTTGACGCTCTTGGACTGCAATATCCACTGTTTCAATGGCTGCATCATTTCGCAATAACTCCTGCCGCTTACTATCAGTTAGTGTCTTCTGCTTTTCTTGTGCCGCAAGAACGATCTCTTCAACAACACCCTCATTCTTTTTCTGGCGATCGATATTGGTTAGATCTACACCCTCCATGTCAATGTCGATCTTCTCTAAACTTCTGTCTGCACCGATATTACTATCGTATTCAGATTTATTCCTCTCCTCCATCTGAACTCTCAATGCACCGGCGTAGGATTGAAGCTTATCCGTATTGTCGCGGTAAACTTCGTCACGCGCACTGTAATCGAGGTTATTGCCCTCCTTAACGTTGTCGAGCTTTTCCTGTGACCTTAAAAGTTCTGACTGTTTATATGAAACTTCATCTCCTGCAGCCAGCATCGATTCTTCATCCGCCCTTCTCAACGCTTCAACCACAGCCTTTCTATTTTCATCTGATTCAACAGTGTATTGCTCTATTGAACTTGTGACTTGATAGATCTGATTTGTAACTGCGCTTTGATTGTCTTCGGCCTTTTCCCCCAAGTCTCCTTCTTTTTTTCGTGCTGAAGAAACTGCATTTTCAACTTTTTTGTCTTTGAGATTCTTTCTTTGAATATCAGCCTGAACAAGTGCAGCATAGCCATCCATAATGGAATTCTCAGGATATGGATCCCCAAGCGGTTCAAGATTGACGCTTCCAACAACCACAGGGTTCAGAAGATTCTCGATCTCACTCAATCGCTTTTGCGGATATGGATCTACCGGCCTCATGGTCACTGCTCGGGTGTAATAGTCCTTTGCCTTTTCAAAATCTTTAAGGTCAAAATTCTCATCGGCTTTTTCGATCAATTTCCGATACCCTTTTTCCTCCTCAGCAAGACTTCGGTTCTTTTCTCGCTTGACACATTCCTCTATTTGCTTCTGAACATATCCATTGTCCGGAATTAAGGCCAGCGCTGACTCATAGTTCGTCTTCGCACCAAGAAAATCATCCGACGAGAAAAGTGCGTCCGCATCCTTCAGTAACTTATTAAACTGTTCCTGTTTCTCCTGTTCACTTTTCAATGCATTGGTCAGATCATCAATAATCTGCTGGATTTCATCCAATTTATCCTGAGCTAATTTATCGCCCGGTTTAGCGTTCAATGCATTCTGGTAATTTACTATTGCCTGATCCCAGCTCTTGGCCTTCTCACTTAGTCTTCCCTTTTCTATGAAATCATTGTACAATCTGTCCTTTTCAGCGGATGAAGCCTGATCAGCTATTAATTTTCTTACATCATCAATTCTCTCCTGTGGCTTTGTTTCTTCCGGTTTGATCGTTTTTGCTTGTTCAAAGAACAGAATTGCCCGTTCATAATTGTTGTCTGCTACCTGCTTTTCAGCTTCGGTCATTTTGGATATATAATTCTTTTCGATGATTTCCTGCTCATTGATCTTGGTCAATAATTCCTTAGGCCTTGGATCAGCAGGACGAAGTCCACCTGCTCTTTCAGTCAATTCTCGCGCCTTTGCAAAATCCTTTTCACTTAATTTCGTTTGAGCGTTGCTGAGCATTTTCTCAAAAAGTCTGTCTGCGTCTGCATTGTTCTCCTTCTCCAAACGTTCACACTCCGCAGCAAGATCGATGGGTTCTTTTTCATCCGGTTTGATCAAATTCGCTTCATTAAACTCCCGGATCGCATCCATGAAATTCTTTGATGCCATAAGCTCCTTACCGGCCTTCATTCTTTGCTGGTACTTGGCTTCTTGTTCTGCTCGAATGGAATCCGCTTTTTTCAAAGTCTCCAATTCCTCTATCCTCTTTTTCGGCAAAGTTTCAGCCGGTTTTTTAAGTTGCGCCTCCTTAAATTTCTGAATGGAACCATCGTAATCTTTTGCGCTAGCCTTCTCTTCTGCAGCGGCAATCAGATCGTTGTAGGCTTTTTCAAGTTCAACAAGCTCCTGATTCGCTTTGATCTTCGCTTCTATTTCAATAAGCTTTTTATTCACCTCAGCGTCATCAGACTTCATCTGCTTTGCCTCCAGCAACTTTGTTTTGGCCTCCAGCCATTTCTGCTCTCCTGCCAACTGAATGCCTGCTGCTTTAAGTTCCTGGAATTTATTCTCATTCGCTTCTTTTTCCTGAAGCTCTTTGATCTTTTTGGTCACCTCCTCCAGTTTGGACTGAACAACAGGATCATTCTTTATCTTCAATGCTTCTTCGAACTTGGTAACCGCATCAGGATACTTCAGTGCTTTGGCTGCTAATTCTCCATCCGAAACTAGCTTATTGAATTTAGCTGTTTGTGCTGCAACATCGGCCTCCTCAGCGATCTTCTTGTCGATCTCAGTGATCCTGTCTTTCGCAGTCTGATTAGCTGGATCAAGCCCGAGTACTTCACTGTATTTCAACTTGGAATCGTTCCACTTCGAGGCAGTAAAGAGAGTATTGCCTTCTTCAAGCAACTTGACGATTTTTTCATTTTTTTGCTTTTCTGCAAGTAAAGCAGCAATAAACTTATCACACTCTTTGATCTGTTCCTCCGGGTAAGTAGCAGATGACTCAAAGGTCAATGCCTCCTCATATTTCAACTTCGCTTCCTCGTATTTCTCCGATTTGAATAATTCATCGGCCACTGCCACGGCATCTTCATACTTCTTTTTCTTCTCCTGAGCAGCAGTTTGCTCGGTCAACTTTTTGTCAATATCCGTCAGTCGTGTGATCGGATGCTGCTCTGCAGGCTTCAGCTTGTTGGCTTGCGTATACTTGTCCTTGGCTGCCATCCAAGAGCGCTGGTTGTAAAACATATCAGCCTGAGATACCAGGTCTTTGTATTTCTTATCATCCTCGACCAGTTTCTTTAAGGCCGCTATCTGGTCTTTAGGGTATTGCTCGTCTTTCTTGCGGAGCGCTTCCTCGTACTTTAAAATGGACTGTTCAAATTTCTTCTGATCCCTAAGCGCATCTGCAGCCGCGATCAGGTTATCGTATTCTGAATTCGCCTGTTGATTGGTGAGATCTTCCTTCTTTTTGGCCAATATCAACGCATCCAATTCCAATATGCGTTGGTTCGGATGTTTCTCCATCGGTTTAATTGCGAGTGACTCTTCGTATTTTGATCGTGACTCCTCCCATTTCTGTTGATTGAAGAGCGCATCAGCTTCCGATATCAGCATATTATACCTTGCTTCATCCGCTCCGCTGTTCTTATTAGCATCGGCAATGATCTTTTCAATTTTATTCCTGATACGCTCTTGATGTAAACGATCAAAAGCCGGTTCGAGGCGCATTTCATCCCAATAGAACTTACCTACGGGCTCAGTAGACAAAAATGAAAGATCAATTTTGGGATCATTCGGGATCATTTCAAATTCTGCATTTCCTATCGGCCGAATTTCACCGGGAGGTGCATCTTCAATATTCATCTTTGAATAGTCGAACGATAAGGATTTTGATACAAAGCCTCCTTTACTGTACACAACTGTAAATGGCTTTTTGTAATCCACAGCACCTTTCAAGTCATATTTACCCGTGGATGCAGTGGTTGTGCTAAAAAGTGATGATCCTGACTGCACCACCTCGACCTTCACACCGGTTTCAGGTTTGCCTGAAGTCTTGTTTTTGGCAATACCGTCAATGCGGAAAAGTGGTGCCTGCGCAAGTACTAGAACTGTTGCGAGAAGAAATACCAAAGACAATATGAACCTCATAGCCATCGATTAAACGACCCTCTGTACAACCAGTTACAGATTTGGTTTAATTTTGATCCAATTTATTTACAAATATGAATAAAAAAGTTCAATAAAACCCAACGAAATGCTGAATATCGAACAGCTAAGCTACTGGGAAAGAAAGACCTTTCTTGAAGACATTGACTTCGTTGTGATCGGGGCGGGAATTGTTGGCTACAGCACGGCTTTACATTTACGTAAAACTTATCCATCGGCTAAGATCACAATTCTTGAAAGAGGCTATCTCCCCTCAGGTGCCAGCAGCAAGAATGCCGGTTTTGCATGTTTTGGTTCAGTCACAGAATTACTGGATGATCTCGATCGAACTGACGAAAACCGAGTGTGGGAAACTGTCGCAAGAAGATGGGAAGGTCTTCAGTACCTGCAATCCATAATCAGCATTGATCAACTCAAGTTGGAAACTCACGGTTCATGGGACCTTATCATGCCTGAAGAAAGCGCAATACTGAATGACTTACGCTCAATGATCCCCTACCTGAATCAATGTACAGAAAAGATAACTGGACATTCGGGTGTTTATTCTGAAGATCAAACACTCATACAAAAGTTTGGATTCAATAACCTGGTGACCTCATTCTACAACAAGCTGGAAGGACAGCTCGATACGGGGTCAATGATCAGGAAATTCTGGCAAATCTGCATAGAAAAAAACATCGATGTATTGTTTGGTATACAAGTAGAGGGATTTAATGATGGTTCAGATGGCGTTATTATCAATACAACAGTAGGAGAAATAAAGGCATCTAATCTCATGATCTGTACGAATGGGTTCGCACGTGAACTTTTGGGTGAGGATGTAAAACCGGCACGCGGTCAAGTCATTGTTACGGAACGCATACCGGACCTGCACATTCAGGGAACCTTTCATTACGACCGCGGATACTATTACTTCAGGAATATCGATAACAGGATACTTTTGGGAGGAGGAAGAAATCTTGATTTTGAAGGAGAAACAACTACAGAAATGATTACCACCCCCTTGATCATGAATAAGCTAACAGATCTTCTCCATAATGTTATTCTACCCGGAAAAGAGGTCCGAATGGATTACAGCTGGTCAGGAATCATGGGAGTGGGCAGTGAAAAATCCCCAATTATCAAGAAAATCTCACCACACGTCGGGATTGGAGTCCGCATGGGCGGAATGGGCGTGGCGATCGGGAGCCAAGTCGGCAAGGAGCTTGCTGAACTATTTTAACGCTCATTTGCTTTAAAGAAGTAATTTTGAATAAACAGATTTTTTCGATGAAAAATACAGCATTAACAGAAAAACACATTGCACTTGGAGCGAAGATGGTTCCTTTTGCCGGTTATAATATGCCCGTTCAGTATGAGGGAGTAAACATTGAGCATGAAACCGTGCGGAACGGCGTTGGCGTTTTCGATGTTTCGCACATGGGAGAATTCGTATTGCGCGGACCCAATGCCCTCGCACTGATCCAGAAGATCACAACCAATGATGCATCGGTTCTTTTTGACGGTAAAGCTCAGTACACGTGCATGCCAAACGGTGATGGCGGAATTGTGGACGACCTTATCATTTACCGAAAAAACCAGGACGAGTACTTCATTGTTGTGAATGCATCAAACATTGAAAAAGACTGGAACTGGATGAAGTCGCACAATGATCTTGGCGTAGAGATGGAGGATCTATCGGATGGATATTCATTATTGGCTATACAGGGCCCCAAAGCTGCTGAGGCGATGCAGTCGCTGACAGATATCGATCTGCAGAGCATGGTCTATTATACATTTCAGATGGGAACTTTTGCAGGTATCGAAAATGTCATGGTTTCTGCAACCGGTTATACGGGTTCTGGTGGTTTTGAGGTGTATGTAAAAAATGACGATGCGTGTCAACTGTGGGACAGGGTTTTTGAAGCGGGTTCATCTTACGGGATCAAACCGATCGGTCTTGCTGCACGTGACACTCTCCGACTCGAAATGGGGTTCTGTCTTTATGGAAACGACATTGACGATACAACATCACCGATTGAAGCTGGATTAGGATGGATCACCAAATTCACAAAGGATTTCATCGATGCTGATCGCTTGAAAAAACAGAAGGAAGAAGGTGTAAGTCGAAAGCTCGTGGCATTTGAAATGATCGATCGTGGTATTCCACGTCATGACTACCCGATTCAAGACGAGCAAGGCAATGTGATTGGAAAGGTGACCTCCGGAACCATGTCTCCTTCACTGAAGATCGGAATTGGTCTGGGCTATGTGACTACTGAACATTCTAAACTTGACTCTGAGATCTACATCAATATCCGGGACAAAGGCATAAAAGCCAAAGTTGTTAAACTTCCTTTCTACAAAAAGTAGTTTGGATCACTGTAAAGTAACTTTCCGTCCGGTAGTTTAATTCGTCTCATTAAAATGTTGGCGTCAACAGATCGAGTGCCTGCAGTTGCTTTCTCGCGGACCGAGAAAAATTAGCGGAAGTACCGGTGAAAATCCCGTCAGGATGATCGAATGCAGATTCGACCATCGCAGCGGTTGGAGCAGCTCCGGAGGAGGATGAAAAATCCGATGCTATAGTGAGCGATGCTGTTTCTACTGTTTCATAGGACTCCTTATTTTCTTCGATTACGCTGTTTTTTAACGTCTGTTCGGCAGGAGACGGTTCGACAACAGGTACATTTTTCACTTCTGTTTTATCCTGAATTTCAGGAACTACTTGTTCATTCTCCTTAACAGTTGTCTGTTTGGCAAGCACTGTTTTGTTGTTCCCTACATCCACCCTATTTAGCAACGGAATTGTCAGTAGTACAATTAGAAGTGCAGCAGCAATCTGCACCAGAGGGCGTCTGTAAACAGGTCTTTCGCTTGGATAAAGCACAGTGAAAACGGAATTGTACCAAAGAATCCTGTTCTTCTTACCGTAGGTTCTTTCGAACAGCTCATCCAATGATTCCTTTGACCTTGCGGATGGTGTAAACACCTCAGTGCGCGTTTTTTCAATTCCTGAAAAAAGCTCTTTTAGGTTTGCGAAATCCTCCTCATCTGCACACAGTTCAACGAGTTGCGCTTTTTCTGCTGCATTTAAGTCAGCATAATGCTCGTGATCCAATAGTTCTTTCATCTCTTTTTCCATATCATCTGTTCTCAACCGGGTTGAACACTTTTAATTCTTCTGACAGGTACTTTATTGCGTAAAACACCCTCGATTTCACTGTTCCCTCATTGATATTGAGTACTTCAGCGATCTCCTTGACAGATAATCCTTCTATATGCCTTAAAGCAAATGCCTCTCTGTGTTTTTCATCAAGGAGTTGCATTCCTCGCTCAAACGCAGTCCTGAATTGTGCATCCTGAACCTCTCCCATCACATTTACGTTGCCGTCGGAAAGTCCAAAATGATTATCAAGACCGTTCTTTGTTCCCTTTCTTACCTCCTGCTTCTTATATTCATTTTTGCACATATTATTTGCAACGGAATACAACCATGTTTTGAATGAACGTTCCGCATCGAAATACTCAGGTTTCTGGATGATCTTTGCGAAAAGGTCATGAACAAAATCCTCTGATTTTTCACGGTCTCTCCAGAGCATCCGCATAAAATATCCTAACAAAGGACCGGAATACCTAATGTACAGCTCATCAAAGGCACGTTTGTCACCATCCGACAAAGATCGCATGAGTGCCTCGTCGGTCATTGACTGGTAGGATGTCTTGAAAAGCTTCATCAATAGGCCGACTTGATCTGTCTTACTTGTTCGTATTTATTGCATTGCACGGAAATGCGGTCAATTTCCTTATCAATATCTTTCTTTTTAGTAGATTCATTCAACTCCCCGTACACCTCACTCAATAAAAGGAGCATGGGTAAATAGTTTGAAGAAAGTTGTCTGCCCTTGTCAGTATAAACGTCGCCTGCGGCCTTCTTTTCAAGAATGTCATTCCATAGTCGGTCATTTCGATCAAAATTGTTGTGGTTCGGATCAGAAGAGTAGAGAAAAACCAATCCGGTCACGAACAGTTTTTCACTCATCGTAACGAGATATTCTTTCGGAAAAGTTAGTGATACGGACAGATCCTTCGATGCATTCAGCTGGCAAAAAAGTGACAGGTATGTTACATCAATCACCTCCCTTTCAGGTAAACGATAGCCTTTATTCTTCAATCTATCCCGGTATTGATCACTTTGCATTAGATCCAATGATAGAACCGTCGCATCGTTGCGAACTCCATTTTTCAACTGATGGTAAAGTGCTCCGAAGGTATCATCCATTCCGTGAGTGATGAGCACTCCATTCTCGGCTGTAGAAAGCAGCAAATCCTTTCCATAATCAAGAACATCTTGTCCGATACGCTTTGACGCAACGAGTTTATCCAGATAGTTCAGCGCTTTTAATTGTTCACCCTGTATGAAATGATACGCTGCTTTCTGGATCTGCACATCAGAATTGCCGGGTTTAAGGAGTTCAGCTTTATTCAGGTGGTCAATTAGATCAATATTATAATTCCCCGCCTGATAACTAAAAAAATGGTACTCGAAGGATTCCGGGGCCATTTGCTCCAACTGATTTACCGCCTGATCCATTTGCCGCTGATATTCAGGAGACGGTGACCGTTGAATTCGGTTCTGTGCCGCTGAGGTACGCACTACAGAAAAACTCTGCGCAGCTGAATTCACAGAAATGGCGCTGTTCGATTCAAACTTATCCTGCAAGACTGGCGACTCCGAACGCGACACGTTTTTAGATCTTTTTGAGCTAGGTACAGCCTCTTGTACTTCTTGCATTCTCATTTCAGGGACCAACGTATCAAACATCTCTTCAGCAGCCCCCGGAGATACGCTGTTTTTACTGCCGCTATTATTTTGCTCAGGAATGTTGTTCTGTCCCAAACAAACAGAACTTAGCATCATGAAGACGAGAAAAAGACTTCTCATTTTAATTGATTTTAGACCGCTGTACAGACCAAATATACAACCGTTCAACAGGAATTGAACTTTTTTCCAAAAAAGCATGATTACGGATCAATTTTCCGCGGCGAACAAAAACTTGTTTGGAGATACAAGTTGAGTTTTAACGGCATACATGACTATTCCAGCGGTGTTCTTTACACCAAGTTTAGCCATGATATTCTTGCGGTGTGTATTGATCGTGTGATTACTAAGGAACAAAAGATCGGCTATTTGTACATTCGTATTTCCTTCGGCAATCAATTTGATGATCTCATTTTCTCTTTCGGATAGCAGGATCGGTTCACAGCTAAATGAATCGAAATCGACGTCATTGACATCGATGGAAGAACGTTGAATTGTTTCCAAGATCTGACCACAAAAGAATTTATTCCCTCTGAATGTTTCTGTGACAGCATTCTGGATTTCGGTAAGATCACAATCCTTTTTGACGTAACTGGTCACGCCTGATCGAAGCGCACTCACCAGCGTTTGAGCCGACTGATCTGGAGTAATGGCCAAGAATTTTACACCTTTGTGTTTTTGGAGAACCTTTGGAATTACATCGATATCAAATCCAGGCGCAGTATAATCGATGACAACCAACGATGCACCAAAATTACTGACCTGATCGAGCAGTTCCTCATTATCCCTTGCCTCACCCACTATCTTGTATCCGCTGGATGAATTCAAGACCGCACGTAGCCCTACACGAACAAGATCGTTGCTATCAGCAAGAATGACATGCATCTTATTTAGAATAATTTTAAACAAAGTTAATAGCTGTCCTCAAATAACGCTACTTAGGCAGCATAACTTTTTCAACACAATTTAACTAAAAGAAAAAGCCCGGAATTGTCCGGGCCAAATCAATATGCTTCATCTTTTGATCAACGTGTAAAGAGCATCTCTCTGAACTTTGGTAAAGGCCACATTTCGTCATCGATCAGCAACTCCAGCTTGTCGGCATGGTAACGGATCTCATCAAAATGAATTCTGACTTTATCGCAGTAAGCCTCAGCTTTGGCTTCCGCATCGTGTTCGATCTTATTGGCTGCCTTGCGCTCCATCAACATGTGGTCTGCTGCATGCTTCATTTTATTCAGATGGACAGAGATACGCTGGATCAGTTCAATTTGACCTTTTGCTGCTTCCTTTCCGGCCTTTGATCCCAACACATCGATTAGTCCCTGCACATTGCTGATGAGCTTGTTCTGATATTCAACAACAGCCGGCAGAATCATTGAATTGACCACATCCCCCATGATGCGGGCCTCGATCTGGATCTTCAGGATGTAGCTTTCAAATTCGATCTCTTTTCTGGCTTCCAACTCACGCGGAGTAAGAACAGCCATTTCATCGAACAATTTAACCACCTGCTTATCTCCCCACACCTTCAATGCACGTGGTGTATCCTTCAGGTTGCGTAATCCCCTCTTTTCGGACTCTTTTCTCCACTCCTCACCGTATCCATTTCCTTCGAAACGGATCTTCTTCGATTCCTTGATCAGTTTCTGGAGCTCTTTCAAAATCGCTTCATCTTTCCCTTCTCCTTTAGCAATTCGCACATCGACCGATTTCTTGAATTCACGGAGTTGTTTCGCCATGATGGTATTCAGAACGATCATGGCCGATGCACAGTTCGCCGATGACCCCACTGCACGGAACTCAAATTTATTTCCAGTAAATGCAAACGGCGAAGTTCGGTTACGATCTGTATTGTCCAGCATGATCTGCGGAATCTTCCCGATATTCAGCTTCAGCTCAGTCTTATCTTCCGGGGTCATTTTTCCAGACTTAACATTCTTTTCAATGTCATCCAGCAATGCTGAAAGCTGAGTACCGATGAATGTCGAAATTATAGCCGGAGGAGCTTCGTTGGCACCAAGACGATGATCGTTACCTGCTGATGCGATACACGCTCGAAGTATGTCAGAATGATCGTGAATGGCCTTGATGGTGTTTACAAAGAATGTGAGGAACTGAAGATTCGACTTCGGATTTTTACCCGGTGCCAAAAGATTTACTCCCGTGTTGGTTCCGAGTGACCAGTTGTTATGCTTTCCTGAACCGTTGACTCCTGCAAAAGGCTTTTCATGGAATAATACGCGAAAATCATGCTTTCGGGCGATCTTTTCCATCAAGTCCATCAACAGAAGATTGTGGTCGTTTGCAAGGTTACACTCTTCAAAGATAGGGGCACATTCGAATTGGTTTGGTGCTACTTCGTTGTGACGCGTTGTAACCGGAATCCCTAACTTCAATGCTTCCGTTTCAAATTCACGCATGAATGCTGTTACACGTTCCGGAATGGATCCAAAATAATGATCTTCAAGCTGCTGACCTTTCGCTGCGGCATGTCCAAAAAGTGCGCGACCTGTCATCATAAGGTCCGGACGTGCATTGAACAGTGCTTGGTCGATCAGGAAGTATTCCTGTTCCCACCCGAGTGTGGCATTGACTTTCGTTACATTCTTGTCAAAATACTGGCAAACCTCAACCGCAGCCTGATCGACCACATTCAGCGCTTTCAACAACGGCATCTTGTAATCAAGTGACTCTCCTGTGTAGGAGATAAAGATCGTCGGTATACATAAGGTCTTTCCTATCACGAATGCCGGCGAAGATGGATCCCATGCTGTGTATCCTCTTGCTTCAAACGTATTTCGGATACCTCCGTTCGGAAACGAAGAAGCATCCGGCTCTTGCTGTACGAGAAGGTCGCCATTGAACGATTCAATGGCTTTTCCAGGGCCAACCGGCTTAAAGAACGCGTCATGCTTTTCTGCTGTGGCTCCTGTAAGCGGCTGGAACCAATGCGTGTAGTGTGTAGCTCCTTTGGTCAATGCCCAGTCTTTCATCGCCGAGGCAACCTGATCTGCCATCTTACGGTCAAGACGCGCACCTGTCTGAATGGATTCCTGCATCGACTTGAATGCGTCAGAAGGCAAATACTCTCGCATAACCTCAATATGAAATACATTCTGACCGAAAAGTTCCGATATCTTTCCATTGTAATCGATATGCTTCGGAGTCCTGTTCAGCACATCCTGATACGCCTGCTGTCTTTTGGTTGCCATAGATAAAATTTAATTTTTCGGCAAAAATAGATCATTACGAGGGGGTCATGCAATTATTTTTATACTTTTTTGTTAACACACCCCCTCTAAAATTGATGAGATATTAAAAAAATGTATATTCTCAAGTTTTTAGAAGATAATTCGTTTTTAAGAACAACAATTCAATGATAATTCATAATCAGCTAGGAAAAGCATAATTAATTGAATGAAAAGCAGATTTAGTCTAACGGTTCGTACCGTCCAATCACTGATCAGGATTCCTGAAGATCAAAAATGAGTTCTGAACAGTTGTCCTTAGCAAACCAAACATTGGCAATTTCAAGCAATTCTTCTGCTGTGATCTTTTCAATCCCCGCATTGATCTCCTCTACGGTATCGATCTGATCGAAGAGGAGAAGACTTTTGCCCAAGCCCAGCATGAGACCGGAATTGCTGTCCAAACCTAAAGCCATGTGCCCCTTGATTTGCTCTTTCGCCCGGGCGAGCTGAAGCACCCCAAATTTCTTCTCCCGCATATTCTTCAACTCCTTGTATACAAGATCCACAGAGCGATCTATGTATTTTTGATCAGTTCCGAGGTAAATGCTCCAAAATCCAGTATCTACATAAGGAGTATAATTAGCTTCCACATTGTAGGCATATCCGTATTTTTCGCGGATCGACAATGTGAGTCTCGAGTTGAGCGCAGGGCCACCCAACACATTTATCAGCAAAGTCATCCCTCTTCTGAATTCATCCTTATAGCTGGGCGCAAGTCCACCGATGATCGCATGCGTTTGGACATTCGCCTCCTTCGATCTCACCTTGAACTGTCCCCTAGGGATAAAGGGACTGAATTCGACGAGGTCAGCTCCCTCGGGAACAACGGAGAAATAGCCTTCAAGCGTTGCGCGGAACTTATTGATTGGTATATCGCCGACGAACGATATCACCATGTTGTCAGCGGTAAAATGGCGCTTTGTGTAATCCAACAACTGTCCCCTTCCGAACGACTGGACACTTTCTTTAGTTCCTAGGATATTGTTGCCCAGCGCATGACCTTCAAAAAGCAATGATTCGAAATCGTCAAAGATCTTTTCAGATGGGCTATCGACATAAGAATTGATCTCATCCAGGATGATATCTTTTTCTTTTTCGATCTCCTTTTCAGGAAAATTGGAATTGAGGATAATGTCGGCGAGCAATTCAGAAGCCCGATGAAAGTGTTCTTTAGAAAAAGAAGCATACAAACAGATCTCTTCTTTGGCGGTGTATGCGTTGAGTTCACCTCCAACAGAATCTAGCCTCGAGAGCACGTGAAATGCTTTTCGATTCTCCGTTCCCTTGAAGATGCAGTGTTCCAAGAAGTGCGCCAGACCATCCTCATCTTTTCGTTCAAAGCGCGTTCCGGCAAGCACGTTAACACCCAAGTGAGCTACCTGTGCTGCTACCTGCAGATACACCACACGAATTCCGCAATCGAGCGTAAAGACTACAGGTCTAATGTCCAACATGGTCAGGGATTCTTCCGGTAAATTTGCCAGTTACCATCGGAGAACTCATACATAACCCTGTCATGCAATCTTGACCTCCGACCCTGCCAGAATTCAACTTTTTCTGGTCGAACGAGGTAACCACCCCAGTGCGGTGGACGAGGAACATCATCCGTAAATTGCTCTGCATACTCGTGCACCCGATCTTCAAGTTCCTGGCGTGATGAAAGTTTTTCACTCTGATGGGAGGCCCAGGCCCCGATCTTACTTCCCCAAGGCCGCGAGGAGAAATAAGCGTCACTCATTTCGTCTGGAACCTTTTCCGCTTTACCTGAAATACTGATCTGGCGTTCCATCTCGGGCCAGAAAATGAGCACATGTACGTTGGGATTAGCTGCGATGGACCTTCCTTTATCACTGTTGTAATTGGTGTAAAAAACAAGCCCATCCTGAAGTAGCTCGCGAAGATAAACGATCCTCGTTTGCGGATACCCGTCAAGGCCAAATGTGGAAAGTGCAATCGCATTTGGTTCATGTACCTTCCGTTCAATTGCCTCACTCAACCAGTTACTGATCGTTTCAAAAGGCTCCTTTCCCAAATGATCCTCAAGTTTTCCCTGATCGAACTGGTGATGATCGTTTCTCAGAAGGTCCAGAAAGTCTTTCATGCCTTATTCGTCTGTGTATTCATCATCCAGTTCGCTGTCTGATTCGATTTCCTCTTCATCTTCGTCGCTTACCGGAGCCGAATATACCTTTCCTTTAGGAGACACAGGCGGTTCTTCCTCAACAATTGGTGTTCTCGATATTTCACGGTCAAGGTTTTCAGCAGGTGGGAAAATCTCAACGATCGGAGATACAGTGATCATCGGAATCTCAAAATCTACGAGGTAGGTAGATAAGGATTCTCTTATGCGGTCATAAGCATCTTTGACACTGTGTGCCGAGACAAGAAAATTTTGACTGACCTTCTTCTTCTTTTCCTCCTCGCCGGCTTCGCTGTCATAAGTTACCTTAGCCCTATACCAGACATCTGAATCGTCGTAAAGGAAAATATCGTGCAATTCCGTTCTGGTGATCCCGGTCACAATAAATTCGCCTCTTATGATACTGCCCAATTCCTCATAAATACGGGCTTCAGCGTCTGTGAACGTCATGGCAGCCACGAGATACGGTTCGGATACACGTTTGAATGTTCCGTTGTCAAGCTCCTTAGTGTACTTGACCTTTACTGTAAACCAGTTGTTCATGCTTAAAAAGTTGTAAAACTAAAAACCAAATTTACGCTTAAATAGAGGATCTTAGTCTCGAAAATTCACAGAGATATCAACAGCATTGAGCTTCAAGCCTTGAATTGTCTTCCCTCTTTAAAGACAATGAAACTTTTATTGAATAACCTAAGAAGCACCACATTACCGTAGATCTCGTATTCTGCATCAGGTAAATTTGTTACCTCGAAGATCTTTCCGTTGTGAAGAACATTCACGCCGCCCATCAGGTTCTTGAAGACGAGCGTATTGTTTTTTAGAAGGTGTGACTTCGGCAAGAAGTTCGCCACTTCTATCTTCTTATCGTTCTGGTATGCAAAAGCGAAATTATTCTCCGTCCAATAGACCAAATCATCTTTCACATCCCAGGTCCCTGCAGAAAAATTGCTCAACTGAAATTTATCACCGCCCTTGTAATACATGAGATTACCGTTCAGATCCTCATAAACAATGAAACCGCGACCTGCCTTGTAACGCTTCATGTAGAATTGCTCAACATCAAGAAATTGGCCACCTTCGAAAACAGCAAAGGTCCGCGTTGTAGGGTCGTTGAGACATAAAATATCGCACCCAACCTGAAATTCGATCGGATTGTTCCAAACCCCCAGATCATAGATCTCTCCACGGTAAAACACTTTATAGAAATTGCCATTGTCCCGGAAAGCAATGATGTTATCGCCGATGGCATCAGGCATGTACAAATCTCCCGTAACACGGTATAATTCATAGACTTTCTTCTTGTAGTACACACTGACACTGTTAAATCGTGTATCCTCAAAAACAATCAAGCTGTCCCTCACCTCATAGTCATTGGCAAAATAAGAAAGTGTTTGAAGCTTACCCTCATCCCAAATGTTAAGTGTGGGGCCAATATTGTAGGCCATAAGGTGATCGGAGATCTTATAGTTGACATTCAGGTTTGAAATATCCTGTCTTTCCTTCCCGTCGTAAACCCTCAGGTTACCTCTGTTATCGATGTATGCTACCAGATCGTCACCGGCTTTATATTCTTTAATCCGTTGAAACTCGAGCTGACGGAAGTTGTCATTTTCAAAAGTCCTGAAATAAAAGTTGAAATCCTCGAAAGGCACTACTTTCTGTCCATTGGAATGCAGCGCCAGAAACAAAATGAAGATCGGAAAGAGGAATTTTTGCATGATCAAATCTAATCAATTTCCACGCCAAACAAAAAAAATTGGAATTGAACCACTAAGCGTTAAAAATTATCCGTACGTCACTATTCGACGGTCCATTCCGAAAATAGAATTTACTTTGTATTCTGAAAAAAAATAATCATTCATGAAAAGATTACTCATAGTCGGACTGCTACTCATGTCCGCATCTACATCAACGGCTCAGCGAAAGATCGAGTACGTTGAGTACGATCTTCCGAACGGAATGCATGTCATTCTCCATCAAGAGAGGTCAACACCGATCGTAGCCGTGTCCGTGCTGTATCATGTAGGATCAAAAAACGAAAATCCGAACAGAACCGGATTCGCACATTTCTTCGAGCATCTTTTATTTGAAGGGTCTGTGAATATCGATAGGGGCGAATACAGTGAATTGGTGGAGAAGAACGGTGGCGCACTCAATGCCAACACATCACAAGACCGCACGTATTACTTCGAGTTACTTCCATCCAATCAGCTCGAGTTGGGTCTTTGGTTGGAGAGTGAACGTCTATTGCATGCCAAGGTTGACAATACCGGAATTGAAACTCAGCGAAGTGTTGTAAAAGAAGAGAAAAGACAACGTGTCGACAACCAGCCTTACGGGTCTTTCCT
>Ga0315902_10005142_pt1 | contig 18559 bp, 19 predicted proteins | sample LakEriMetagenome_9_FD_203523 | JGI IMG/M metagenome (GOLD analysis project Ga0315902, IMG submission 203523) | Freshwater fungal communities from buoy surface, Lake Erie, Ohio, United States - Buoy 12 MA117 | ecosystem: Environmental > Aquatic > Freshwater > Lake > Lake biofilm | place: USA... | reverse complement strand
GCGTCGCGCGCCCGCGACAGGCCGACCAGCGCCACCCCGGCCGCGACCGCGCCCACCCCCAGCCACTGCCCCAGCGACAAGTGCTCACCCAGCGCGAGTCCGCTGCCCAGCGCCACCAGGCAGGGCGCGGTACCGCGCATCAGCGGATAGGCAACGCCGAAATCGCCATGCCGGTAGGCCTCGCTCAGGGTCAGGTAGTAGCCGACGTGGATGGCCAGCGACGCGGCAAGCCACGGCCAGGAGGCGGCATCGGGCAGTCCGACCACCAGCAGCACCGGCAGCGCCGCCAACCCGGCGAGCGCCGCGAGCAGCGCGACATCGAGGGTCTTGTCGCCGCCCGACTTGACCATCACGTTCCAGCCGGCGTGCAGCAGCGCGCCGCACAGCACGGCGACGATCACCGCCCAGCTGAGCGTCGGGCCCCCGCCCGCGCCGGCAAGCGCGACGGCCGTGGCGCTCATGCCGGCCCGCGCCCCGATGCCTCAGCCGGCGCGCGGCGGCACCGGCACGCCCAGCTCACGGGCCACCTCCTCGGCATGCTCGCCCTGACGCCCGGCATGGCGCAATGGCACCTGCTCGCGCGCCGAGAAGCGCACCGGCATGCCGACCTCGAGGTAGCGGCCCTCGGTGGGATGCTCGCGCTCGCGGATCAGGCCGCTGGCGCGCAGCTGCGGATCGTCGGGCAGCTCATGGATGCTGTTGACCCGCATCGCCGGCACGTTGACCTGTTTCATCAGCGCAAGCCACTCGTCGGTGGTGCGCTCAGGCGCGATCTGCGCCATCAGCGCGAACATCTGCGACATGTTGGCCCGCCGGGTAGGCTTGTCGATGAAGCGGGGCTCCTTCAGCACATGACCGTAGCCCGCGGCCTCGAAGAAACGGATCCAGCGATCATCGAGGTAGGGCGCGAAGGCGATCCAGCCATCCTTCGTGCGCATCGGCTGGCGCGTGGGGTCGAGCTGGCGCTGGTAGTAGCCGGGCTGGGCGGTCGGCGGCACCCAGCTGTTGTCGCACAGGTGCTCGAGCGTGTTGAAGCTCACCATCGACTCGAACATCGGCACCTCGACCTGCTGCCCCTCGCCGGTGCGCAGCCGATGGATGATCGCCGCGAGCACACCGTAGACCGCGTGCAGGCCCGAGACCTTGTCGGCGATGGCCGCGGGCAGGAAGCGCGGTTGCGGGTTGCCATCGACCATCGGCAGCAGCCGCGCCAGGCCGCTGGCCGCCTGGATGATGTCGTCGTAGGCCTGCAGGCCGGCGTTGGGGCCACGCTCGTCGAAGCCGGTGCAATGCACGTAGACGATGTCGGGCCGGATCGCGCGCACGCTGTCGTAATCGAGCCCCACGCGGCGGATCGCATCGCTGCGGATGTTGTGGATGAACACGTCGCTGGTGGCCAGCAGCGCGCGCATCGCCTCGCGCCCGGCCTCGGTCTTCAGGTCCCAGTCGACCAGCCGCTTGCCGCGATTCAGCCGCAGCCACACCGGCCCCTGGAGCGCGGTGGCCGGCGGATTGCCGACCAGCCGCGATGTATCACCCTCGGCGGGCTCGAGCTTGATCACATCGGCACCGAGATCGGCCAGGGTCTGCGTGCAGTAGGGACCGAAGAAGACCGTGGTGAGGTCGGCGACGCGGATGCCTTCGAGCAGGGCTTGGCGGGTCATGGGGAGCTCCGGGACAACGGGGTGTCGGGCGCAGGGGTGTCGGGCGGGGCGCCGGTCAGCAGGCGTCGTGCAGGGCGCCGGTCAGCGGGTGTCGATCGGCACCGGGTTGGCGGCGAGATCGCGCGCCGCCCCCTCGCCGAGATCCCAGTAGAGCCCCGCCATGATCGCGAGCGCCTCGCGAACCAGCTCGGCCGGCACGTTCTCGTTGGGCGCGTGGTTGGCCGATGCCGGGTAGCCATGCGGCACCCAGATCGTGGGCAGCCGCAGCACCTCGGTGAACACATCGTTGGGCAGCGAACCGCCGAGACTGGGCAGGATCGCCGGCTCGACGCCGGTGCTCTCGCGTACCGACGCTGCCGCCCATTGCACCCAGGGATGCGCGGGATCGATCCGCGAGGCGCGGAACATGTTCTCCCGGCTGGGGGCGATCTGCACCATCGACAGGCCCTGACGATCGAGAAAGGCGCGCAGCTTCTCGAGCAGCGTGTCGGGGTCGACCCCCACGACATAGCGCAGCTGCATCCGGGCCCAGGCGCGTGGCGGGATCGCGTTGACCGGCTGGCGCGGATTGCCGGTCTCGAAGGCGAGCACCTCGCAGCTGCACCAGGCGAACACCCGCTCGGCGGGCGTGAGGCCCGGCTCGCCCCACCAGGGCTCGATCTCGGGATCGCCGGGCCCCGGCTCGAAAGCCAGACGCCCGACCGCCTCGCGCACCGAGGGCGGAATGCTCTGCGGCACCCAGCCTGGCACGCGGATCTGCCCGGTGGGACCGACGATCGCGGCGATCGCGTGGGCGAGGATCACCCCGGGATTGGCGATCAGCCCACCCCAGTTGCCGGAGTGGTGTGCGCCCTCGCGGCACGACACCGTCAGATCGAAGCCGAGGCCGCCGCGTGAGCCCAGGAACAACGTGGGCCGGCGCCGCGCGATGCGCGGCCCATCCGAGGCGATCAGCACGTCGGCGCGCAGCAGCGCCGCGTGCGCCTCGCACAGCTCGCGCAGCCCGCCCGAGCCGGTCTCCTCGCCCATCTCGATCAGCCAGCGGGCGTTGAAGCCGAGTCGCCCGCCGCGCGCCGCCATCACGGCCCGCATCGCCTCGAGGTTGATCGAGTGCTGGCCCTTGTTGTCGACCACGCCGCGGCCGAACCACAAGCCGTCACGTTCGCTCAGACGCCACGGCGACAGGCCCTCGCGCCAGCGATCGTCCTGGCCGCGGATCACGTCGCCGTGGCCGTAGCCGAGCACGGTCGGCAGGCCCTCGCCCTCGTGGCGCTCGGCCACCAGGAAGGGCGCAAGCGCCTTCGGATGCTCGAGCACGCGGCACCGGAAACCGAGCGCCTGCAGCGCCGGGATCATCTCGTCATCGAGATAACGGCGCATCTCGGGCGCGCGCTGCGGGTCCTGGCTCTCGGTGGGGATGGCCACGCGACGCGCGACGGTGGCAAAGAGCGAGCCGTCATCGAAGCTGCGGCAGGCGTCGGCGATGGCGCCGGCGCGCGAGGCCATCGGGGTTGCGGCAACGGCGTTCGCGGCAAGGGCAACGGTGTCGTTCATGGTGGCGTCTCCGGAAGTGCGCAGATTACGCCCGCACCCGGGAGCGCTCCAGCGCAGGGCCGCGCGCGGGATGGCCGCGCGACGGGAATCGGATCATCATCACGGGATGACCAGCACACCCTTTCGCGACCTGCGCCACTGGCAGCCACGCCCGCGCCCCGAGCGGCGCACGCTCAGCGGGCGCTGGTGCCGCCTCGAGGCGCTCGACCCGGCACGGCACGGCGACAGCCTCTATGCCGCCTCGATGGCGCCCGGGGCCGAAGCCCGTTTCCGCTACCTCTTCGAAAGCCCCGCCGAGCGGCCGGACTTCGATGCCTGGCTTGTGCGTGCCGCCGCCTCGCCCGATCCGCTGATGTTCGCGGTGATCGACGCCGCCAGCGGCCGCTGCGAAGGGCGCCAGAGCCTGATGCGCATCGTGCCCGAGCACGGCGTCATCGAGATCGGCAACATCCTGTGGGGGCCGGCGATCGCGCGCAGCCGCGTGGCCACCGAAGCACTCTTTCTGTTCGCCGCGCATGCCTTCGACGAGCTGGGCTATCGCCGCTTCGAATGGAAGTGCCACGCCGACAACGCGCCGTCGCGGCGCGCCGCGCTGCGCTTCGGCTTTCACTTCGAGGGCATCTTCCGGCAGCACATGGTCTTCAAGGGTGGCAACCGCGACACCGCCTGGTTCGGCATGACCGACGGCGACTGGGCGGCGCTGCGCCCAGGCTATGCGGCGTGGCTCGCGCCCGACAACTTCGACGATCAGGGACGACAGCGGCGCAGCCTGGGCGAGTGCTTGGGCGGCCGCGGGGTCGACCGCTAGCGCCCACGGGGCGCCCGCGGATCACTCGCGCTGCACACCCGGTCGGGCGCGAAGGGTACGAGCAGCGCCCGCGCCTGGGCCTGATCGGCGGCCAGCCAGGCGTCGACACCGCCGGGCGTGAGCAGCACCACCGAGCGCTTCTCGTCGCCCGGCGCATGAAAGGCCGCCATCACCGGGTGGCCCTCGGCCGCGATCGTCAGCATCGTGAAGGAACCCACCACCTCGCCGCCGGGCGAGCGCCAGGCCTCCCAAAGCCCGGCGATCGCCAGCGGCGCACCGTCGGCCGACGCGATGCGCCAGCGCTCGGCGCGCCCGTCCTGGTAGCGCGGCTCGAAGAAGGCCTCGGCAGGCACCACGCACCACTGGCGGGCGCGCCAGGCGTGGCGAAAACTCGGCTTGTCGGCGACGGTCTCGCTGCGCGCGTTGTAGCAGCGGCGGAAATCGCGTCCGTCGCGCGACCACGGCGGGATCATCCCGAAGACCGCGAGACGTGCGGTGCGGGCGCCCGGCAAGCCACCCGGCGCCCGCATCACGATCGGCGCGACATGGCCGGGGTAGGCATCGGCCACCCAGTCGTCGCGCTCGACCGAGACCCCGAAGCATCGCTGCAGGCGTTCGGGGCGGACAGGGGTGTAGTTGGCGCACATGGAGCAGGCGGGCGAACGGGCGGCAGGGCTGCGGGATGCACGGTGCGACGGACCGGCATGCGGCGTACGATCGGCGCCCGCAGGCTAAACTGCGTCGATGCCGATCGTCCACCCCCTCGAAGCCATCACGCTCGACCTCGACGACACCCTGTGGCCGGTACTGCCCACCCTGGTGGCCGCCGAGGCCACACTTGCCCAGTGGCTGCGCGCGCGGGCCCCCGCGACCGCCACCGCCTTCACCCCGCAGGCGCGGCTGGCACTGCGCCGCCAGCTGCTGGCGGAGAGCCCCGAGCGCGCGCACGACATGAGCTGGCTGCGCCGCGAACTGCTGCGCCGTGCGCTGATCCAGGCTGGCGACCCGCCCGATCTCGCCGATGCCGCCTTCGAGGTCTTCCTCGCCGCCCGCCAGCAGGTGACCCTCTACCCGGACGTGCTGCCGGTGCTGCAGCGATGGTCCCAGCGCTACCGCCTGGTCGCGGTCACCAACGGCAACGCCGACATCGATGCCATCGGACTGGGCCCCTACTTCACGGGCTGTGTCAGTGCGCATGACATCGGCTGCGCCAAACCCGATCCGCGGATGTTCCACGCCGCCTGCGCGCTGGCCGGCACCGACCCGGCGGCCACCCTGCATGTGGGTGACGATTTCCAGCTCGATGTGCGCGCGGCCCGCGCCGCCGGCCTGCAGGCCGCGTGGCTCAGGCGCCCGGACCTGAAGCACGAGACGCCACCCGACGGTGGCGCACATGCCGACGCGCCGGCCTTCGACAGCCTGCATGCGATGGATGCGCATCTGCATCCGCGCTCGCCGCTCGGCTGAGCGCGCGCACCGGGCGTCCCTCGTCGATCCTGAACATCACCGCAGCGCCGGCAGCCCTAGGGACGATCGGGCACCGCAACCAGCAGCGCGTCGAAGGTCGCGAACCACCCCACGCGGACTGCGGGAGCAACTGCGCCTGCCCCATAACCGCCGGCGTGGATGAGGCAGTCGACATCGGCAGCCTGCGCGCAGGCTGCATCCACCGGACTGTCGCCGATCAGCAAGGCATCGGACGGCACACCGCCAAGCGCGTCGATCGCCAGCAGCAAGGGCCGAGGGTCCGGCTTTCGCTGCGCGCAGCTGTCGGCTCCCACCACGACACCGAAGGCGTCGAGCAAGCCGAGCGCATCGAGCACCTGCCGCGCCTGCGCGGTCGCCTTGTTCGTGCACACACCGAGCCTGTGCCCTCGCGCAAGCAGCCTCGCGAGCACGGTGTCGACCCCCGGATAGACCGCCGACCGGCGCACCGGTACGGCTTCGTAGTACCGGCGGTAGACATCGACCAGGCCATCGATACGGGTCGCGTCGAGCCCGAGCGCCCGGCCTGCGGCGCGGGCGCTGCCCTCCAGCCCATCGTGCAGCGACTGCCGCACGAGGTCGGCCGTGACCGAGGGCAAGCCGAGCGAGTCGAGCGCCGCCGTGAGCGCGTCGTGCAGATCCGGCAGCGTATCGACGAGGGTTCCGTCGAGATCGAAGACGATCACCGACCGTTGCCACAACCCACCGGGCGTCATCGGTCACCTGCCTCGGCGGCATGACACGGTTCTGCCGTGTCATCAGGATCGCAGGCAGCTTCACCGCCCCCGTAGAGGTCCCTTTCGGCGCGCTGATCGAAGGAGCGTGCCGGAAGATCGCAGATCACGCGCCCTCCTCGCAGGCCGATCAGCCGGTCGGCATGCTCGCAGGCCAGCCCCACCTGATGCAGACTGCAGAGCACGGCCATGCGCTCATCGCGCGCAATCCGCGCCAGCGTGGCGAGCACATGCCGCGCCGACTCGGGGTCGAGGCTCGCCACCGGTTCGTCGGCAAGCAGCACGCGCCCGCCCTGCGCCAGCACCCGCGCGATCGCCACCCGCTGCTGCTGGCCGCCCGAGAGCGAGTCGGCTCGGCGGTAGGCGTAATCGAGCAGTCCGACCCGATCGAGGCTGCCGAGCGCCCGCTGGCGATCGACCATCCGGAACCGGCGGGCGAGCACCCGCCACAGCGGTGTGCGGGCGAGCGTGCCGGTGAGAACATTGTCGACGGCACTCAGGCGCCCGATCAGGTTGTGCTGCTGGAACACCAGACCGATCGCCCGGCGCAGCTTTCGCAATGCGCGTCCATCGAGCGCGCCGAGCGGGCTGCCGAGCGTGTGGACCTCGCCGAGCGCAGGCCGCACGAGTCCGCTGAGGCAGCGAAAAACCGTCGACTTGCCGGCACCGCTGGGGCCGAGCAGCACGACGAATTCGCCTGCCTTCACCTGGAGGGTGACCGTATCGAGCGCGAGGGCATCGCCGTAGCGCACGCTGACGCCTCGCAGCTCGAGCAGTGTTTCCGGGTTGTCGGGCGCGACCGCACCGAGGCTGACGTCGCTCGTCATGTCAGCCGCCTGCGCAACAAGGCGCTGCACTGATCGATCAGGGTCACCATCAGCAGCACGGCGACCGTCAGCGTGAACAGACGCTGGAAGTCGAGCAGATCGAGCGCGGCCTTGATCTCGATCCCGATGCCACCGGCACCGACGATCCCCAGCACCGTCGAGGTTCGGACGTTGGCCTCCCACACGTAGAGCGAGACCGACGACAGCGAGGGCAGCACCGACGGAAAGACCGCGTGCGCCATCACGTGCGCGGGACTCGCGCCCGACATCGCGGCGGCTTCGAGCGGCGCGCGCGGCAGGGTCTCGATCGCCTCGCTGTTGAGCTTCGCAATGACGCCGATCGAGTGGACGATCATGCCGAGCACGCCGGCGAACGGTCCGAGCCCGACCGCCGCGACGAACAGGATCGCGAACACCACGGTGTCGATCCCTCGGCAGGCGTTGGCGAACCAGCGAAGAACCAGCGCCAGTCGCCGCCACGGCGCGGTGTTCGCGGCGATCAGCATCGACAGCGGTGCCGAGACGATGGCGGCGACCAGCGTTCCAATGGTTGCGATTGCAACCGTCTCGAAGGCACGGTACGCGATCGCGTCGAGCTCCTGCAGGTACGGTGGCCAGGCGGTGGCCGCCCACTGGGCCATCCGAGGCAGTCCGGTGAGCAGCGCGGCAGGATCGATCTTTGCGACCACCGCACACAGCGCGACGAAGCCGAGCACCATCGCGCCGACCAGCAGGCGCCCCAGGTAACCCGACGACATCCGGGCGATCGAGGGCTCGCCGTAGGAGCCGTCGCCGAGGCGGCGCGGTGGGGGTCTCGAGAGCACGCCGTCAGCCCTTGAGCACACCGACCTCGCGACCCATGGCCTCGAGCTTTGCGTAGGGCTCATGCGTTGTCGGCACGAACCCGGTGTAGGGCCACGGCATCATCTCGCGGGCTCGCGCCTCCGGGATCGCCGCGAGCGCCTCCTGCAGCCGACGGGCGAGCTCGGGATCGAAGCCCCGGCGCACGACCACCGGCTCGTTGGGCAGCGGCTCCGATTCCCAGACGACACGATTCGCATCGGCCTTGAGCTGACCGTTGCGGATCATCGTGTTGCGATGGGTGTCCCAGCCGGTGGCGAGATCGACCTGACCGCCCACGGTCGCCATTTGCGCGGCCGCCGCCGAGGCGCCCTCGGCATAGCGCCCGAAGTAGGTCTTGGGATCGATGCCGCGGGACCGCATGAAGTGGGTCGGCACCAGCCAGCCGGAGGTCGAGCCGACGTCGAGCATCTGCATCGACAGGCCGCGTGCATCCTCGGGAAAGCGGCGAATCTCGAGCCCGGGGCGCGCGACGACGATCGCGCGATAGTGGTTGCGGCCCTGGATCAGCAGCATCGCGATCGCTTGCGCCTCGCCCTTCTGCCGGGCCAGCACATAGCCCCACGGCCCCATCTGCGCCATGTCGATCTGCTGGCTGGCCAGAGCGACCGAGATGCCCGCCCAGTCATTGGCCACGGTGAGTTCGAGATCCGCCCCGACCTGGTCGCAGACCGTCCGGTAGACCGGCTCCCAGACCCGACGCGTGTCCGACTGCGTCGGCTGCTGCGGACCGAGCCCGACCCGGATGACCGGACGTCGCTGAGCGCGAACCAGCGCGGGGGCGGCAAACGCAGCGGAAGCCACCGTGGTGGCGGCGATGAACTGACGACGCTGAAGCATGACGATTCCTCGTGTGAAGGTGAACCCATCGTAGGAAGCGCCGATGTCAGGCCGGTTAACGAAATCGACACGATTTCGTTGGATGCTATCGACACGATCGATGGATGGAAAAGCCATGAGCAATGCGCTGATCGCCGAGCTGCGGGCTTTCGATGCCACCCTGCGCGCCGGCTCGATGTCAGGCGCAGCTCGCATGCTGGGGCTTCGGCAATCGACGATCTCGGCGCATATCGGCGCGCTCGAGACGCGTTTCGGCGTGGAACTCTTTCACCGCCGCGCGCGACGCCTCGAAGTGACCGAATTCGGGCAGGCACTCGACGAGAGCAGCCGCCGGATCTTCGGAGCCGAGCGCGACGCGCTCGCCTTGCTGACCCGGGCCCGCGACCGCTACACCGGTCGGCTGCGGCTGTGCGCGGTCGGCCCCTACCATCTGGTTCCGCTGCTGAAGCGTTTTCGAGCCCGGTGGCCGCTGGTTACCGTCACGGTCGGTGTCGGTGATTCCCGCGCGGTGGTCGAGCGGGTGCTGACCCACCGTGCCGATCTCGGCATTCTGGTGCACGCGGTCGATGATCCCCGCATCCATGCCGTGCCACTCGGGCGCCAGCAACTGATCGTCTTCGCGCATCGCGATCACCCGCTGGCCGCGCGCCACGGCGTGCGCCTCGAGGAGCTCGAAGCGCACGAGTTCGTCATGCGCGAAGAGGGATCCACCACGCGACAGGTCTTCGAGAAAGGCTTGCGTGAGGCCGGCGTGACGGTACGCATCGGGCTCGAGATGGGCAGCCGCGAATCGGTCCGCGAGGCGGTCGCCCAGGGCCTGGGCCTGGGGGTGGTCGCCTCGAACGCTTACGTCCCGGACGCCCGACTGGTGGCACTGCCCATCGAGGGCGCGGTCCTGCAGACGCATCCGCATGCGATCTGTCTGCGCGAACGGCAGCAGGTGCCGCTGGTCGCAAGCTTCCTGGAGGTGGTGGGCGACGCGCTCGCCGCCGGGCGTACCGTGCCACCCGCTATGCTGGGGGGTCCGATCCTGCCTGACGCCCGCCGATGAGTCCCCTGACGAACAACCCCTTCGCCGCGATCGCCACGCATCCCTGGGCCTACCCAGCCCTCGAGGTTATCCATCTGGCAGGGGTGGCGCTGTTGCTGGGCAACCTCGTGCTGGTTGAACTGCGGCACTGGCGCGCCGACGCCATCGCCGAGCCCGTCGACCGGCTGGCGCTCGGGCTGGTGCTCACGGGCTTCTCGCTGGCTGCCGCCAGCGGTCTGGCGATGTTCGCGAGCCAGCCGCTCGAACTGATCGCCAATCGCGCCTTTCTGCTGAAGATGTCGCTGCTGATGATCGCCGGCATCAACGCTGCCGCCTTTCATGCTCGAGGCGGCCTCGCACGGCGCGATGGGCTGGCGCGTGCCCAGACCCTGGCATCCCTCGGCCTGTGGCTGGTCATCCTAGCCTGTGGACGCGCGATCGCCTACGCTTGACCGCATGCTGAATGGCCCCGCCCGGGCGGCCCCGTCGCCCAGGCCTGTCTGCCCATCCGGAGCACCTCCATGCGCACACGACGCACGCTGCTGACGGCCCTCGCGGCATGGCCCGCCGGCGCCGCCCTGGCCCACCACGGCTGGAGCAGCTTCGAGCTCTCGCGCCCGATCTGGCTCGAGGGTACCGCCCGGGCCGTGGCCTGGCGCAACCCGCACGCCGAACTCGATCTCGAACTGCCGTCCGAGCCTCGCCTGCCGGCGGATCTCGCCCGTCGGCAACCGCCGCCACAGTCGGCGAGCGTCGATGGCGCCGGCCTGCTCGCGCGGGCCCGTCTGCCTGAGCGCCGCGACCGGATCTGGCATGTGGAACTCGCCCCGCTCACCCGCATGCAGGCCTGGAAGATCGCCGAGATCCGCGACGGCGATCGCATCGGCGTGCTCGGTTTCGAGCTCGCCGAACCCCGCTCACCCGCCCTGCTGCGCGCCGAGTATCTCTTCGTGGGGCAAGCGATCTACGGTCTGCGCTCGTCGCCTGCCAGCGGTTCATGAGCAGCCCGGATCCCACCCCGTGTTGTTGCTCAGCCGCAACGCCTGGGGGTCTCGGGTGCCGCTCCTGCCCCGGAAAACGCCGTTCGACGATCCTGCCGACGTGCCGCGCGCGCGAGCAGGCGTAGGGTAGGCCCAAGCTCCGGCAAGACCGCCGGCCTGCCCGAAGGAGGTTCCCGATGCCCCTGACGACCGCGATGAAGCAACGCCTGGCCGGCCTGTTGCTGGCCGTCTCGCCCTTTGCCGCGCAGGCGCAGGACCTCGGCGTCTACGCACCGCTCGGCTCGGTCGGCTTCGGGGTGGGCGCGGCCTTCGGGCTGAGCACCCGATTCGATCTTCGACTCGAATACGCGGGCGGCACCCTCGGGCGCGAAGGCTGGCGCGAAGGCATCGACTTCCGTCCCAGGCACGGCCTGAGCGAACTCGCGGTGGTCGGCGACTGGTACCCCTCCACCGATTCCGGCTTCCGGGTGGGCACCGGCTTTGCCCGCGCCACCAGCCCGTACGTCGGTGTGGGCTGGGGCACCCGGGCCAGCCAGCAGCGTGGTCTCGGCCTGCGCGCCGATCTCGGCGTGGCCTTTGGCCGCGGCGATGTCCGACCGCCCGCCGGCGGCCTCTCGCCGAGCCCCTCGATCGAGGGCATGCGGATCGACGACGGCAACGACAGGCAGCGCTTCCAGCCGGTCTTTTCCGCGGGCTTCAACTACCGATTCTGAGGACAGCGCGGGCGTAGCGCCCGCGCGCGGCCGCGATCAGCGCCTGCGCGTCGTCCGCGAGCAGCAGACGCCGGTCCAGCAACTCGCCCACCACCGTCCGTACCCGGGCCTCGTAGTCATCGGCATCGCGGTAGCGCTCGGCCACCGACGGTCGAGGATCGCCGATGATCGAGCGTGCGGCGCGATCGGGCGCGAAGGCGAGCATGCTGCCGTCGCGATCGGCGAGTTCGCCCTCGGGCCAGGGCGGTCGATACAGGTTCCAACCGGTCAGCGTGGCCAGCGGCACCGCCACCTCGGGCAGGCGCACGCCGGCGAGCTCGTTGCCGTCGGCGTCAGTCTGGCACACCAGCGTACGCCAGGCGCGCGACGCCGGCTGAGGATCGACCCAGTCACCCGGCGGACCGATCCGGTTGGTTGCGCGCGCAACCATGGCGCCGGGAATCGATGGAAAGTCGAGCGCCGCGGCGGGCACCAGCGAGCCGTCATCGAGCCTGGGCACCGCACTCGGGGGAGGCTCGTGCCCGGTCGTGACCCAGTCATCGAGCGCCACCAGCAGCGCACGCAGCACCGGCATCGGGTTGTGCGGGTTGCGCGGATGCCGCGCCGGCCCGGGATCCGCGGTCGCACCGGCACGGCCGCCATGCTGCGTGCCCGCCACGAGGTACACACGGGTGTCGGGCGGCAGGTCGAGATCGCGGATACCCAGCGGGTCGGTGTGCAGCAGCGACGCGCCCTTCTGCCAGTACTCGGTCGACGTGTTCACCTCGATGAGCCGCGGATCGCTGTCGTCGCCGCGCAGCAGCGCATCGCGCCGCCCGGTGAGCGGGTCGGTGATGCAGGCGCTCGCGAAGGGGAAGTCGTTTTCGGGGAAGTCGTGGTCCTCGTGCTGCGTGACCGTGCGGCCGGCCTGCGCGAAAGGCGTGTTGAGAAACACCCGACCGACACCGGCGATGTGCGAAATCACCCCGTCGAAGACCCGTCGACCGGCTTCGTCGCGGTTGAAGCCCTGCCCGAGGTGATCGCGCAGGTAGCGACCGGCCTGCGAGATGCCCAGGGCCAGCGTGTGCGTGATCGGGCGACCGGTGAGCGCGAGCGCGGCCGGATCGTGCCGCAGCCAGCTGACCAGGTCGCGCTGTGCGGCGAAACCGAGGCCCTGCACCGGCGGATCGGTGGCGTCGTAGTGCAGCGTGTAGAACCATCCCGGGTGCGGGGTTGCGCCACCCGCCAGGCGCACCGTGCGCGCATCGACGAAGGACCAGTCGGTGGGCGCGAGCAACCGCGGCGCATCGCCGGCACGCTCGCGCACGGTCAGTCGTGCCATCGCCGGGTCGAGGCTTGCCGCGGGATGCGAGAGCCGGAAAAGCTCGAGCACGCCGCCGCGGGTGCCCGAGACGAAGCTCTCGCGCACCCGCTGCACGATCGGTTCGCCGGCCTCGGTGGCGATCGGGGCATGCAGCGCCAGGCCGTCGCGGGCGCGCGGCGCATGCGGATCCCAGCCGGCCCAGGCGAGGGTGAAGCCCAGGCGCATCGGAAAGCCGTTGCCGAACTCGGCCGCACTGCGCGGCAGGTTGCCCGTGGCCAGCGCATCCCCGAGGTTGGCGAACAGCATCTTGCGGCCCCGGTTGCTGACCTCGAACAGCAGCCGCCGATTGCCGAGATCGGGATCGCACGGTCGCAGCAGGTGGACGTCGGTCGAGTACTCGACGAGGCCGCGCGCATTGCGCGGCGCCTTGTCGAGCAGCGCGATCCGGCGGTTGGCCGGGTGAGCGGGATCGACCTCGCCGTGCGCCGTGGCGAAAACCCACGCCCAGCGACCGGTATCGCCGAAACGGATCGAGGGATCGAGCGGCTCGATACGCTCGACGGTCAGCGACCTCAGCATCGCGCCAGCGGACCGACGCTCAGGCCGGCGGCGGAAAATTGAGTTCGACGCCGACACCGTCCGGGTCGAAGAGGAAGATCTGCGCGGCGCCGCTGCGCGGGATCACCTGCTCGCGAAAGCTCACCCCGCGCGCCTTGAGTCGCTCGCGCATGGCCGCCAGGTCGAAGGCCTCGAAGGCGATGTGATCGAAGCGCCCGGTGTCGGGATAGTGCTTCGCCGGATCGCGCACGACCACACCCTCGCGGGGCTTGCGCGGGCCGAGCAGGTGGACGGTGGCCACGCCGCCGGAATAGAGCCAGTAGCCCGGGAAACCCAGCGGCGGGCGGTCACCGACATCGAGGCCTAGCACGTCGACATAGAAGTCCTTGGTGCGCTCGAGATCGGCGGGTTCGATCGTGAAGTGCTGCAGCACGCCCAGGGGCATGGTCGGTCTCCTCGGTATCAGACGAAGGTGAGATCGGCATCGGCGCCGAGCATCCAGGCGCCGACCGTTTCGAAGTGCGCCATGCGGCCTTGCAACTGCTGCGTGACGGTGTGCATGTCGCGAAAGCGCCGTTCGAGCGGGTGGCTGTGGAAGATCGCGGTTGCGCCCGACGCATTCCAGATCGCATCGACCGCCTCGCGCGCCCGGTGGATCGCATGCGTGGAAACCATGCGGATCGCGATGCGCTGCGCTTCCGTGAGCGAGGTCTGTGAGCGATCGAGCGTCTGCCAGATCTCGTCGACGGTCTGCAGCAGCCATGAACGCGCCGCGCGCACCCCGGCCTCGGCCTGCGCGAGCGTGGTCTGGACCACCGCGTTGTCGCGCAGCGCGCTGCGCTGGCCGCGGGGCACCTTGTCGCGGGCCAGCGTGACGAAGTCGTCGAGCGCGCTGCGCGCAATGCCCAGCGCCACGCCGGCGAAACCGACCTGGTAGCAGGTGTTGGCCGACATCCGGTAGAGCGGCCCCGCTTCGCGCCGCTCGCGCAGGAAATCGCGGGTGATCGAGAAGGCTTCCGGCACGAAGTGCTCATCGAGCGCGAAGCGGTCGCTCGCGGTGCCACGCAGCCCCACGGTGTCCCAGATGTCGGTCCAGGCGACGTCGCTCGCGCGCACCAGCATCGTGCGCTCCACGCGCCGGCCCTCGGCATCGCGCACCGGCGCGCCGTTGGCATCGACGACCGGGCAGTGCGCGCCAAGCCAGGTGGCGTGACGCCCGCCGGAGGCGAAGGACCACTCGCCGCTCACCCGGTAGCCGCCCGGCACGCGCACCGCGCGAACCTTCGGGCCCGGGCCCCAGGCGAGCACGGCGCGCGGGTCGGCGCCGAAGACCTCGTGCGCCGCCGCCGGCGAAAGGTAGGCGGCCGCCATCGCGCAGCCGCCCGCCTGGCTCAGGCACCAGGCCGCCGACGCATCGGCGCGTGCGACCGTTTCGATCACGTGGAAGAAGGTGATCGGATCGACCTCCTCGCCATCGACGCTGCGCGGCAGCAGCAACCGGAACAGGCGCAGCGCATGAAGGCGCTCGAGGAGTTCGTCGGGCAACCTGCGCTCGCGCTCGATGCGCTCGGCGAGCGGCACGACCTCGCGCGCGGCTTCGGTTGCGCGCGCAACGATTTCGGGCTTGCCGGCGAACGCAGGCTGCAGCGCCGGCCAGCCGGCAGCGCCCGACTCGGTGACGACGGATTCAACGACCGGCGGCGACATCGGAGATCATCCTCACGGCAAGGTACAGGCGGCGCGGAATCGCGTCGATCAGCACATACTCGGCCTGATCGCTGTGGTAGCCGAAACCGGGCATCCCGAGCGCCTCGAGGACCGGACGGCCGGATTGCGCGGCATAGGCCGCGTCGGTACCGCCGCCGGTGACCGGTACCACCGCCAGGTCGGCGCCGATCTCGCGGTAGATCGCGCGGGCCTTGTCGATCAGCGCGCGCCCGGCGGCATCGGCCACGAAGGAAGGCCGGCCCATCACGCGCTCGACCTCGATTGTCGCGCCGGGCAGGCGCGGCCGGGCGGCGCGCTCGGCAAGCGTGCGAAAGGCCGCGTCGAGCAGCGCCGGATCGAGATACCGGATGTTCGCCTCCAGCGTGACGGCGTCGGGAATGACGTTGGCCACGCGACCGCCGGTGCCGACCGTCCAGTTGAAGCGGAAGGCGCGCGCGCGATCGTCGAGGTCGAGATTGCGCAGCAGGAAGTCCGCCGCCTCGACCATCGCGTTGACGCCCTGCTCGGGGTTGGCGCCCGCGTGGGCTGCGCGCCCCCGCACGGTCACTCGGGCGGTCGCCGATCCCGAGGTGGCCTGGATCAGGATCTCGCGCAGGGCGAGCGTGGGCTCGAAGGACAGCACGGCGTCGTGTTCCCGCGCGGTCGCCACGATGAGATCGCGCGAGCCGAGCGAACCCCGTTCCTCGTCGGTGTTGAGCAGTACCGTGAGTGACGCGTAATCGTCGAAGCCACGCACCTTCAGCAGGCGCAGCGCATGCAGGATCAGGGCGATGCCGCCCTTGGCGTCGGCGATGCCCGGTCCGAAAGCCCGGTTGCCGTCGATCCGGAAAGGCGCTCGGGCGAGGGTGCCACGCGGGTAGACGGTATCCATGTGCGCCATCAGCAGCACGCGGCGCTGGCCGCGCCCCGTGAGGCGCGCAATCAGGTTGTCGCCCGCGACGCCCGCAGCGGCCGGGTGCCGGGTGACGACGGCGCCGAGCGCTCGAAGCTCGGCTTCGAGGAAATCGGCCATCGCGGCCAGACCCTGGACGTCGCCGGTCCCGGTCTCGATGCCGACGAGCCTCTCCATCGTGGCCAGCACGGCCGCCTGCTCGGCACCGGCCGCCGCGAGCAGGCGTTCATCGCGGGCCTCAGCGGCGGTCGGTGCGCCGGTACAGCCCAGGACGAGCAGCACGGCACACGCCATGCGACGCAGAAATCCGGTCATCGGCGGTCTCTCGGCGGGAACCGCGGACGCGGCGCGAGCCCACGCGCACCGTCCGTCCCGGACATCCCCTGAGTAACCAGCATAGCGCAGCGTGCGCCTCGGACCGGCGGCGCGGGCCCATTCGCGGACCGCCGGCGCGCGGCCGTCAGCACCATGGCGCGTCGGCGCACTCGCCGCCGCACGCGCCGCATCGCGACGCTCAGAGCCCGTAGCGCATCAGGTCGATCGGCACCACCTCATCGGGTGCCGGCCAGACCTCGTCGCGTCGACCGGCAGCCGGAGCGGGCTGCCGGCGACGATGCGAGGCGGCGGATGCGCCGCTGGCGTCCGGCAGCGCCGCGTGGTGGCGCCAGCTGGCCGCGGTGAGGGCAAGCATGCGGCTGGCCGCGAGCCGGGTGGGGTACGCGCGGCCGATCATGCGCGTCGTCGACATGGTTGACGTGCTCCGGGTTCAGGGCTTGCATCGTCCCGGCGGGCAGGAGGCGACACCAGCGTTCGGGACGCCACGATGCCGCGTCACCGCGCGCCGCGATACGAATCGATGCGTATGAGCAGATGCGTTTCGCGCATGCCATGCCGGCATCCTAGAATCGCGGTTTCGCAGACGTCGGACGAAGGGCGGTTGTCGTGAGGATCCTGATCGCGGGCGGTGGCATCGGCGGACTCACCACCGCGCTGGCCCTGCATCAAGCGGGGCTGCATGTCGAGGTGATCGAGGCCACCGCGCAGCTGCGCCCGCTGGGCGTGGGCATCAACGTGCTGCCCCACGCGGTGGGCGTGCTCAGCGGGCTGGGTCTGGCCGATGCGCTGGCGGCACTTGCCATCCCCACGCGCGAGGTCGCGTTCTACAACCGCCATGGGCAACGCATCTGGCAGGATGGTCGCGGCCTCGAGGCGGGTTATCCCTTCCCGCAATACTCGGTGCACCGGGGCGAACTCCACATGCTGCTCTACCGCACCGCGTGCGAGCGACTCGGTCTCGCGGGGGTGCTGACCGGCCTGCGCCTGAGCGGCTTCGAGCAGGACAACCATGGCGTGACCGCCACCTTCACCACCCGCGATGGCGCCCGCGTCACGCGGCAGGCCGACGTGCTGCTCGCCGCCGACGGCATCCACTCCGCCGCGCGCCAGCAGTTCCACCCCGCCGAGGGCGTGCCGCGCTGGAACCGGCTGCTGCTCTACCGCGGCGTGACCCGCAGCCGCCCCTTCCTGTCGGGTCGCACGATGGTGCAGATGGGCAGCAAGGCGCAGAAGTTCGTCTGCTATCCGATTTCGCGCGCGGCCTACGATGCCGGCGCCTCGCTCACCAACTGGATCGCCTGCCTGCCCGCGCCCGAGGGCGACGCGCTGGCGCCCGAGGACTGGAACCGGCGCGCCGACGTCGAGCGATTCATCCATCGCTACGCCGACTGGAAGTTCCCGGACCTCGACATCCTCGAGCTCATCCGGGGCGCCGAGGAGGTTTTCGAGTTTCCGATGGTGGACCGTGATCCGCTGCCGCAGTGGACGATCGGCCGGGTGACGCTGGTGGGCGACGCCGCCCACCCGATGTATCCGATCGGCAGCAACGGTGCCACGCAGGCCATCATGGACGCGCGGGCCCTGGCCGAGGCCTTCGGCGCGCACCGTGACGACTGGCGGGCCGCGCTCGCGCAGTACGAGACGCAGCGGCGCACCGCCACCACCGCGCTCACCCTGGCCAACCGCCGCGAGGGGCTCGATCGCATCCTCGATCTGGTCGACGAGCGCGCCCCCGACGGTTTCAGCGATCTCGAATCCGTACTGCCACAGGCCGAGCTCGCGGCGATCGTCTCCGAGTACAAGACCCTGGCCGGCCATCAGGTGACGCTCGGCGGCGCACGCCCCGCCTGAGGCCCGTGGCTGCCGGGACGGCCGCGCTTCGGGCTGCGGCCGGGATGCGTTACCTTGGCGACCTTGTCTCAACCCGACTCCGAGGACCCTGATGATCCGATCCCGCCGTGCCCTGATCCGCGCCCTGCCCGCCTCGCTGGCGGGCGCCGCGCTTGCCATCTCGCCCATCGCCGCCAGCGCCCAGGATGTGCCGCTGAAGATCCTCGTGGGCTTTCCGGCGGGCGGCAGCATCGACACCATCGCCCGGGCACTGGCCGCCGAGCTCACCGCGCTGCTCAAGCGCCCGGTGCTGGTCGAGAACCGCCCGGGCGCGGGCGGCCAGATCGCCGCCGTCGCGTTGAAAGGCGCCGCGCCCGACGGCAACACGCTGTTCC
>Ga0315902_10005141_pt1 | contig 18559 bp, 15 predicted proteins | sample LakEriMetagenome_9_FD_203523 | JGI IMG/M metagenome (GOLD analysis project Ga0315902, IMG submission 203523) | Freshwater fungal communities from buoy surface, Lake Erie, Ohio, United States - Buoy 12 MA117 | ecosystem: Environmental > Aquatic > Freshwater > Lake > Lake biofilm | place: USA... | reverse complement strand
GCCATGAGCTTCAGGGTCCCCGCGCGGCCGATCCGCAGCATCTCCTCGTCGCCGGTGGCGTCGAACTGCAGGATCGCGCTGCCGAACTGAAAGCCCTGGGTCCACTCGGTCCAGCCCCGCGACGTGTAGCGGCCGGCGACGGTGAACACCGGCGTGCCGTCGGCGTCACGCCACCGCTTCTGCAGGGCCGCGATCTTCGGGCCCGACGCCGCGAACAGGCGGCGGGCTGCGGGCTCGAGGGCTTGGGGGGTGAGCGCCATGTCGACGTGGATCATGGATGGTTCCTGTTCTACAGCCTGCGCAGGTGGAAGCCGCCGTCGATGTCGATCACGGCGCCGGTGCTGAAGGGGAAGTCGCCGCGGACGAGGGCGGCAACGGCCCGGCCGACGTCGTCGCCCGTGCCCCAGCGGCCCTGCGGCACGAGCCCGCCGGCGATCAGGGCGTCGTACTTGTCGGTCACGCCGGCGGTCATGTCGGTCTTCATGATCCCGGGCCGCACCTCATAGACGTTGACGCCCGCATCCGCCAGCCGCACGGCCCACAATTCGCGGGCCATCGACAGCCCCGCCTTGGCGATGCAGTAGTCGCCGCGGGCGACCGAAGCCGTATGGGCCGAGATCGAGGTCACGAACACGAGCTTGTAGCCCCCCGGGAGCCGCGCCGCGCCCGGATGCGCGAGCCACCAGCGGGCGGCGAGTTGGGTGAGGAAGTAGGGCCCGCGGAGGTTGACGGCCAGCACCTCGTCGAAGCTCGCCTCGTCGGCCTCCGTGATGTCGGCCCGCACCCGCGGGGCGATGCCAGCGTTGTTCACCAGCCCGTCGAGCCGGCCATAGGCGGCGAGCACGCCGTCGATGCAGGCCTGCCGCGCCGGCGCCGAGGCCAGTTCCGCCGCCACGGGCACGAACCGCTGGTCGGGGTCGCGGGCCGCCGCGGCGCACAAGCCGACCGTCTCGTCGGCCGCGGCGCGGTTGTTCGCATAGTGGATGGCGACGTCGTGGCCGTCCTTCGCCAGGGCCACGGCGATGCCGCGGCCGAGGCCTCGGCTGGCGCCGGTGACGAGGATGACGGGGCGAGGCATGCGGCCAAGATAGCGGCCCCGGAAGCGGGCGACCATGGCCCGCCCCGGCGCAGCCGGACTGCCCGGGCCACGGGGATCGAAGCGGGCTGGTTCGTCACGGCCCCCGTCGGCGGCCCGCGGGTGCTGTGGGACTGACGACGCGGGGGCGTGCGGTTCGCCCCCCGCCCGGGTTCACGCCAACAGCTCGTCGACCACCCGCCGGCTGCCGCCGAAACCAGCCGCCGCGACGCCGAGCCGCTCGGAGATCGTGCGCAGCACGTCGGAGACGGTCGTCTCTTCGGGCTCGACGCCCTTTTCCGTCTGGCCCTGGAAGTTTTTGTGCGGATTGAACCGCAGGTGGCTGCCGTGCTTGAGACCGAGGTTGCTGCCCCCCGCCAGGAGCATCGGCAGGTTCGACGACTGGTGCGTCCAGCTCATGCCGCCGCCGTACAGGACCATCGTGTTTGGTGCTCGAGCATCTGCGAGGGAAACTCCACGGAGTCGCGGGCCACGTTCGTGCCCGAAAGCGACGGATATTCGACGTTCGACAACAGCCCGTGCAGGGCGTGGCCGAACTCGTGGAACAGCGTCGTGGCGTCGTGCCGTGCTTTGCTTGGCTCCCGCCGGTCGCTGGTCGCGTGCCGGGCCTCCAGCCCGGCCGTCAGGCGAGGATTTCCTTCACGACCTTGCCGTGCACGGGATGGTCCACGCAAAGCCACGGCGTCGTGCCGTGCTTTGCTTGGCTCCCGCCGGTCGCTGGTCGCGTGCCGGGCCTCCAGCCCGGCCGTCAGGCGAGGATTTCCTTCACGACCTTGCCGTGCACGTCGGTCAGCCTGTAACGGCGGCCCTGGAACTTGTAGGTGAGCCGTTCGTGGTCGATCCCGAGCAGGTGGAGCATGGTGGCGTGGAAGTCGTGCACATGCACGCCATCCCGCACGATGTTGTAGCCGTATTCGCAGGTCTCCCCCCAGCTCGTGCCCGGCTTCACGCCGCCGCCGGCCATCCAGATCGTGAAGCACCGCGGATGGTGGTCACGGCCGAAGTCCTGCCCTGGTTTGTAGAGCCCCTGGCAGTAGTTCGTGCGGCCGAACTCGCCTCCCCAGACGACGAGCGTGTCGTCGAGCATGCCGCGGGCGGCGAGATCCTGCACGAGCGCGGCCGAAGCCCGATCGGTCTCCTTCGCCTCGCGTGCGATCCCCGCTTTCAGGCTGCCATGGTGGTCCCAGTCCTGGTGGTAAAGCTGGATGAACCGCACGCCCCGCTCCGCGAGCCGCCGCGCGAGCAGGCAGTTGGCGGCGAAGGTGCCGGGATCCTTGGCGTCGGGCCCGTAGAGATCGAGCACGCTCGCCGGCTCGTCGGAGAAATCGGTCACCGCCGGCACGCTCGCCTGCATCCGGAAGGCCATCTCGTAGTTGTTGATGCGGGCCGTGATCTCCGCGTCGGGAATGTCGACGAACTGGTGCTCGTGCAGCTGCCTGAGCCCGTCGAGCAGCCTGCGGCGGCTCTCGGTCGAGACACCGGGCGGATTGTTGACGTAGAGCACGGGATCGGCCGCCGAGCGAAACCGCACCGCCTGGTGTTTCGCCGGGAGGAAGCCCGCGCCCCAGAGGTGGCTCATGAGCGGCTGCCCCGTCTTGTTCTTCGTGACGAGCACGACGAACGAGGGGAGGTCGTCCTGGGCGTTGCCGAGGCCGTAGTCGAGCCAGGCGCCGATGCTCGGACGGCCCGGAATCTGCGAGCCGCTCTGCATGAACGTCACGCCGGGGCCGTGGTTGATGCTCTCGGTGTGCATCGTCTTCACGAAGCAGAGCCGGTCGGCGACCTTTGCCGTGTAGGGCAAGAGCTCCGACACCCAGGCGCCGCTCTCCCCGCGTTGCTGGAATGCATACGGGGACGCCGCGAGCGGGATCGAGCTCTGGTTGCCCGACATGCCCGTGAGCCGCTGCCCGCCACGGACGCTCTCCGGCAGCTGCTCGCCGTCGCACTCTTTCAACAGCGGCTTGTGGTCGAAGAGGTCGAGCTGCGACGGGCCGCCCGACTGGAACAGGTAAATCACCCGCTTCGCCTTGGGCACCACGTGGAACGCGTCGAGCACTCCCCCCTGCGAGCCCTCCGGCAGCGCGAGGCCGGCCGGCCCGGCGGCGGCTCCCGCCTCACGGGCCAAGAGCTCGGCGGCCGCGATGCCGCCGAGCCCCATGCCGAACGATTGCAGCCATGACCGGCGGTTCATCGCTTCACCACGCTTTCGTCGTAGTTCATCAGGGCGTTGATCACGCTCGCGGCCGCCGCGACCTCGACGGCGGGCAGCGACTCGTCACGTTTCGCCTGGCCGATGGCGACGTACTTCGCGGCGTCGTCGGCGCGGGCCGCGTACCACTCCCGCTGCTCGGCGAGCATGCGGCGGATCACGCCCTTCTCCACTTCGTCCGGCGGACGGCTCGTGAGACGTTCGAAGGCGACCTCGACCACCCGGTCGCCCTGACCGTCGAGGTCCGCCAGGAGCCGCTCGGCGAGGACTCGGGCGGCCTCCACGAACTGCGGCCCGTTCATCAGCACCAAGGCGTGCAGAGGCGTGTTCGTCGCGTCCCGCTTCGCGACGCAGACGACCCGCTTGGGCACGTCGAAGCTCTCGAGCATGGGGGCGGGGCCGGTGCGTCGCCAGTAGGTGTAGAGGCTGCGGCGGTAGAGGGAGTCGCCCGTGTCAGCCTCCTCCGGCTTGAAGGAATCGGGCATGTCGCAGGTCTTCACCGGCGGTCCGCCGAGCCGCTCCACGAGCAGGCCGCAGGAGGCGAGCAGGCCGTCGCGGATCATCTCGGCCGGGAGCCGGTGCCGCGGGCCCCGCCCGAGCCAGACGTTGAGCGGATCGTCGGCCATCGTCCGCTCATCGGCGATGCTCCGCTGCCGGTAGGTCCGGGACATCATGATCGTCTTCACGAGCCGCTTCATGTCCCAGCCGAATCCACCCGCCGACGCGGGATGGGAGAACTTCCACGCCAGGAGGTCGAGCACCTCCCGATACTCGGGCTGCGTGGACTGGCTGCCGAGATCCTCCGGCGACTGCACGAGACCGAGGCCGAAGAGCGACTGCCAGAGCCGGTTCACCGTCACGCGGGCGAGCAGCGGGTGCTCGGGGGCGATGAGCCAGCGGGCGAGGCCCAGGCGGTTCCGCGGCGCGTCGGCCGGAAATGGCGGCAGTGCGGCCGGCGTGTCAGGGGCGACGGGCTCCCGCCGCTTGTCGTACTCCCCGCGGTCGAGCACGTAGGCCGTCTTCGGTGCCGCGAGATCCCGCATCACCATGATCTCCGGCGGCTGCTCCGCGAGGTCGTCACGGGCCCGTCGCGCCTCTTCGAGCGCCTTTCGTTTCGTCCGCGAGGGCTCGTCGAGCGCCGCCGCGACGTAACCGCCGACGAGCTCGGCCGGCTGTTTCGCAGCGAGCGTCGCGCGGATCGTGCCGGGCTCGAACGTCTCGCGGACTTCGAGCGGAGACAGCTCCCGGCCGAACACGCGGAAATCGTCCACGAGGCCGTTCTTGAAGCCGTGGTCGCGCATCCGCTCGCCGATCGTGATGTGGTCGCCCCCGCCGCCGGTGATCTCGCGGGTCAGTCCGTCGCGGACGACCTCGGTCGCGACGGGACGGCCGTCGATGAAGATCCGGAGCCCCGCAGCCTTTCCCGAGCCGGCGCTCGTCACGGCGACGTGCGTCCACTTCCCCACGGGCAGCGGCTCCCGCGTCCGCACGCTCGCCGCATCGCCGGGCCAGAAGTGGATGAGGGACCAGCGGAGATGGCCGCGATCGACGATCAACTCGTAACCACGGCTGCCGGCGTCGGTCCACGCCTTCGAGCGATGGAAGACGACGGCCCGATCGAACGTCGACGGGGCGTTGAGCCAGAGCGAGACCGTGAACGGCTGGCTCCGGCGGAAGTTGCCGACGGGCGTTTCGACGCCGTGATCTCCGGTGAGCCGGATGGCGCTGCCGAACCTGCCATCGACGAGCGTGTTCTCACCCGGGCTGGTCGCGGCGCGGTCGGTCGGCGGCGGGGCTGCCGCCCGCTCGGCCTGGGGCGGGGCCGCCGGCTTGTCGGCCCGGGGCGGCGCGATGAGATCGGCGAAGCGGCCGTCTTCCCGCCGTTCGTCGAAGGCGTACCGCGCAATCTCGCCCGGGATCACGGCTGCCGCCGGCTCCACCCACGCCGGGGGCCGCGCGGCCGTGCCGGCGAGCCACGCCGCGGTCGCCCCGATCGCCGCCTTCTCGGCCTGGGCGAGGGCCGAAGCGGCTTCGTCGCACGCCGCTTCCGCCCGTGCCAGCTGCGTCGCGGTCGCGGCGTCGAGCAGACGCATCTTGGGCGTCGGGACCGCCCGCGTGAAATAGGAGTAGAGCCCCGCCTCGTCGATGTCGTCGAAGAAGGCAAACAGCGAATAGAAGTCTTTCTGCGTGAGCGGGTCGAACTTGTGGTCGTGGCAGCGGCAGCACTCGAGCGTCAGGCCGAGAAACGCAGTGCCGAACGTCACGACGCGATCGTTCACGTAGTTGACGCGATACTCCTCTTCGACCGAGCCGCCCTCGGCCTCCTGAGGGTGGAGCCGGTTGAAGGCGGTCGCCAGGATCTGCTCGGCGGTGGCGTCGGGCAGCAGGTCGCCGGCCACCTGCCACAGCGTGAACTGGTCCCACGGCAGGTTGTCGTTGAACGCCTTGATGACCCAGTCCCGCCAGGGCCACATCATCGGCCGCGGACGGTCCACCTGAAATCCGAAGCTGTCGGCGTAACGGGCAAGATCCATCCAGTCCGCCGCCATGCGCTCGCCATATCGCGGGCTGGAGAGGAGCCGGTCGAGCAGTTTCTCGTAGGCCTCGGGCGAGGCATCGCCGATGAACGCACGCACCTCATCCGGTGTCGGCGGAAGACCGGTGATGTCGAAGCTCGCGCGGCGAATGAGCGTGGTGCGATCGGCCTCCCGCTGCAGGGCGAGCCCCCGCTTGGAGAGCTTGCCGGCGACGAGGCTGTCGATCTCCCGCGACGCGTCGGCCGCGGTCGGCCGCGCCGGCGGCACGAACGCCCAGTGGGGCTCGTAGGCCGCCCCCGCGGTGATCCAGCGCTCGAGCAGGGCGACCTGATCGGCCGACAGTCGGCCAATCTTGGCCGCGGGCGGCGGCATCACGGTATCGGGATCGTCCGCCTTGATCCGGGCGATCAATTCGCTCGCGGCGATTTTCCCGGGCACGATCGCCCGCGCGCCGCTCGCGAGTTCCTGCGTCGCACGCTCGAACGTGTCGAGCCGCAGGCCCGCCTGCTGGTTGGCCGCATCGGGGCCATGGCAGGCGAAGCAGTTCTCGGAAAGGATGGAGCGGATGTCGCGGTCGAACGAGACCGGCGGCGCGGCCCCGCCCAGGGCCGGCATCCAGGCCAAGAACGCGGCGATCGCGAAGGGAGGCAGCCGGGTGTGCATATGCCCTCAATTATTGCCCAGGGCGGTTGCGGCGTCGATCTTTGATCAGGCATCGTGCCTGCCGCCATCCAGCCGCGAAGATTTCTCCCCGGCCCGTCAGCCCGCCCCGCGGAAGTTGGGCCGCAGGCGGTGGCGGCCCGAATCGTGTCGCCGCAGAATCCCCACGAGGTCGCCGGCCAAGTCGACCGCGGCGATCGCCGCGGCCGCGTCGACGCCGAGATCCACCAGCCCGCCGCTGACGGCGTGGCTGAGGGAGGCTGCGTCGAGCGTGTGCCGCGGCAGGTGCGGCACCGCCGCCGCGGCCGGCAGCAGACCACCGCGCACCGCCTCCGAGCTCACGCCCGCCAGCGGCAACGCAGCGGCTCGTGTGAACGGCCCCACCGCCGTGCGGACGAGCGACTCCATCACCGCCCGCGTGCCGACCGCCGTCGCCAGATCGCGGCCGATGGCCCGCACGAACGTGCCCGACGAACAGACGATGGCGAGTTCGAGCCGCGGCCAGTCGTAGGCCGTCACCTCGAGCCGGTCGATCCGCACGGGCTTCGCGGCGAGCTCCACCGGGCGGCCCTTGCGGGCGAGCCGGTAGGCCCGCTTGCCGCCGACGTGAACGGCCGAATAGTCGCAGGGCCGCTGGAGGATCGCGCCGCGAAAGGCCGGCAAGGCGGCCTCGAGGTCGGCCCGCGTCGGCCGCACCGGGGCGGCCTCCGCGACGACCTCGGTCTCCAGGTCGTCGGAGGGACTGGAGCGACCGAGGAGGAACGTGCCGCGGTAGTGCTTGGGCAGCTCGTGGACGAAGTCCACGAGCTTCGTGGCATGGCCTACGCAGACCACCACCACGCCCTCCGCGAGCGGATCGAGCGTGCCGGCGTGACCGACCGCCTTCGTGCCCAGCGCCGCCGCCACGGCATCGACGACGCGGCGCGACGATACGCCCGCCGGCTTGTCGATCGCGATCACGCCGGTCAGTGGCTCGTGCATGCGCGGATCGGAAAGGCGTACAGATCGGCGATGTCCGCGGCAGACCTCCCGGCAAGCCGCATCCGCCCGCGGAGCGCGGCCGGATCGTCCACGGCGCCGGCCACGAGCCGGTCGAACTTGAGATCGACGAGGGCCGCGGTGCGGGCGGCGTCGGACCGGGCGTGACCCTGCGGAAAGAGCACGAAGCCCCCGTCGAGCCGCCCGAGGGCCGCATGCTCGATCTCGACCCGCGTCGGGATGCCCTCCGGGTAGCGGGCGTCGTACTCCGGGCCGCCGTGGGCGATGGCGATCTTGGCGATCAGGGCCGCGACGGCCGGATCGGCGATGGCGGCGGCGGAGTAGTCGTCGGGCAAGAGCATGAGCGACTCCCAGCCGCAGGCCGTGCCCGCGGCGGCGGCTCCCCGCGCCTTGAGCAGCGTGCGGGCGAGGATGAAAGGCAGGGAGTGGTCGGCCGACTGCCGCGTCGTCGGCGTCCGCTTGGCCGGGTCGGCGATGATCGAGAACGCCGGCTCGTAGATCGTGACCCGGATCGTGCGGATCCCGTCGAGGTCGGCCGCCAGGCCCGGATGCCGCGCGCACAGGTCGACCAGCGACTGCAGTGCGCCGGCCGACTGGTGCTCGTAGAGTCCGAGCTTGAAGTGCATCGCGTGGATGGCGAAGGCGTCGCCGGCGCAGCCGAGCTCCAGGTCGAAGGGGCTTGTGCCGTCGGGACAGGGCTCGTTGAGCCGGTAGATGGCCAGCGGGTTGCGAAACACGTCGCGCGGCCCGAGGAACCCCGCCAGCGACCGCCGGGCGCACATCACGCCCGCCTCGGCGGCCAGCGCCGCCGACGCCCCCTTGGAGTCGGAGAGCTGGTGGCCGGCGCGGATCGCGCGAAAGGGGACGTAGTGGGCCACCGCCATGCCGATCGCCGACTCGATCTGCTCGGCGCTGCCACCGAGCGCCGCGGCGAACGCGGCGGCGCTGGCGACCGTGCCGTGGTGGACATGGTCGATGGCGTATTTGCGGAGCGCGAACACCTCCGCCAGGCGGCCGCGGATCTCGTCCACCAGGAGCATGAGCCGCAGCGTGGCGTCGCCGTCGAGGCCGGCCTCACGGGCGGCGGCCACGGCCACGGGATAGAAGTCGTTGTGGCCGAACTCGCCTGCCGTGCGGCCCTTGGCGGCGTCGTAGCCGAAGTTCGTGCCGTTTGAGTCCCACTCGCGGACAGCCGAGGCGTTGGCGGCCACGGCCTTCTCCACGGCGCAGGGGCGTGTGGCGCCGAAGCAGATGCCCCCCCGCGAACCGGCACCGGGGGCCGCCGCCAAGGCTTCGGACCGGAGCACCGTGGGGGCGTTGGCCCCGAGGGCGAGCGCCGAGACCCCGCAGCCCACGCTGTCGAGGTGAAAGCGTTCCAGCAACGCGAGCGTCGCCGCGCCGAGCGGCTGCGGGGCGAAGAGGAAGTCGTGGGCGTAGCGGGCCAGGCCGCGGGCCTGGTTCGTGTCGCGGGGCAGCAGGACCGTGTCGTCGCCGGATGCGGCAAGCGGATGATTCATGGGGATCGATTACACTTCATGCCATGCAACCGACGCAATTGGGCCCCTACAAGATCCGTTCGCGGCTCGGCCGCGGCGGCATGGGAGCCGTCTACGAGGCGGAGGACACCGGCAGCGGGCGGCTCGTCGCGGTGAAGACCCTGGCCGCCCACCTCGGCGACGATGCGGGGCTGCGCCGCCGGTTCGCGGCCGAGATCGAAACGCTCAAGGCCCTACGGCATCCCGGCATCGTGCAGCTGCTCGCCTTCGGCGAGGAGGATGGCGTTCCCTACTTCGCGATGGAGCTCGTGGCCGGCAAGAGCCTGGAGCAGGTGTTGCGCGGCGGCCGGCTGTTCACCTGGCGGGAGACGGTCGCGCTGGCGCTGGAGATCGTCCGTGCCCTCAAGAGCGCCCACGACCACGGCGTGGTCCACCGCGACCTCAAGCCCGCGAACCTGTTGCTGCTCGACACGCCCGTCGCCGGCACGACCGTGAAGCTCGCCGACTTCGGCATCGCCCGCCTGTTCGGCGACGCCGGCCAGACCCTGGCCGGCACCGTGGTCGGCACCGCGGAGTTCATGGCGCCGGAGCAGGCCGCCGGCCAGGCGGTGGACCAGCGGGCCGATCTCTACGCCCTGGGCCTGGTGATGTTCGCCATGCTCACGGGGCGGCCGCCGTTTCAAGGCGGCGACGTCGGCAGCGTGCTGGAGCGGCAGCGACGCGAGGCGCCGCCCCGAGTAGCGACGATGGTTCCGGGAGTGCCGCCCAACCTCGACCAGCTCGTCGATCGGCTGCTGGCCAAGGATCCGGCCCAGCGGCCCGCCAACGCCATGGCGGTGGGGCGGCTGCTGGCGGCGATCGACGACGCTTGCGGTGCCACGCGGACGATGCCCGAGGCCACAACCGCCGACCGGCCGCTGCCGGCGAACGGCCCCGACGCCGCGACGCTGGCCCATACCGCCGGGCCGCGGGACTCCGCGTTCGCGCATGCCCGCACCGTTCCGGCGGAAACCGCGCCCGCGACCGGCTCGGCGACGGGCAACCGGTTCACCACGGTCGAGGAGCTGCACCGTGCCACGCGCCAGCGAGCCGCGGCGGACCGGCGGCGACAACGGATCTGGCAGACGCTCGCGGTCGCCGTGACGGCCGCCGCGATTCTGGGGGGTGGGTCGTTTGTGCTCCGGCCCCGGTCGGCCGACGAGCTCTACACGCGCATCGACGCCATCGCCGCCGACGAGGCGTCGGATCTGCGCGACGCCCAGTCCCTGATCGCAGAGTTTCTCCAGCGGTATCCCGCCGACGCTCGGGCAGGAGAGGTGCGCGAGCTCGATCACCGTCTCGACGTGGACATGTTGGAGCGGAAGGCCCGGCGGCGGCCGCGGCCCGCCCGACCGCTGCCGCCGATCGAGCGCGACTACCGGGCGGCGATGGCCCACGAGACCGAGAGCCCCGCGACCTGCGTCGCGGCGCTGGAGGCGCTTCGTGCCGTGACCACGGTCGAGACGGGCACCGGCGCGGCGCCCCGCGACGACGGCGGCGGCTCCAGCGGCTTGTGGCTGGCGCTCGTCAACCGGCAGATCGATCGGTTGGCGCCGCTGGCAGCCCGCGAGCGCGAGGAGGATGTGACCCGAGCCGAGGCGGTGCTGGCCGAGGCCACCGCCCTCGCCACCGCGGCCGGCGCCGCGGCCGCGGCCGAGCGGGCCGCACTCGCCGACCGCCGCCGCACGCTCCTGGAAAGCCTCGTGACGCTGAATGTCGCGCGGCCGCACATGGCGTCGCTCGTCGCCGCAGCCCGCCGGCTGCTCGGCGAGCAGCCGGCCGATCCCGATCCGACCACCCGACCGGAACCACATCCATGACCATGCCCGACACCGCACCGTCCGCCGCCACCGCCGCCCGCCGCGCGGCCAGCCGCGTCGCCTTCGCCCGCGCCCGCCGGCTGATTCCGGGGGGCGTCAACTCGCCGGCTCGGGCCTTCGGCGGCGTGGGCGGCGAGCCGATCTTCTTCAAGTCGGCGCTGGGGCAGTGGCTCACCGACATCGACGGCAACAAGTACCTCGACTACATCGGCTCCTGGGGGCCGATGATCCTCGGCCACCGGCATCCGCGGGTTGTGGCCGCGATCGAGCAGGCCCTCGCCGCGGGCACCAGTTACGGCGCGCCCACCGAGGCCGAGAGTCGGCTGGCCGAGTTGATCATCGCCGCGGTGCCGTCCATCGAGAAGGTGCGGCTGGTGAGCAGCGGCACCGAGGCGGCGATGACCGCCGTGCGGCTGGCCCGCGGATTCACCGGCCGCGACAAGATCGTCAAGTTCGCCGGCAACTATCACGGCCACGCCGACAGCCTGCTCGTGGCGGCGGGCTCCTCGGCCGCCACGCTCGGCGCGCCCGACTCGCCGGGCGTGACCGCCGGCACGGCACGGGACACGATCGTGCTCGAATACAACGACGTCGCCGGCCTCGAAGCGGCGTTCGCTACGGCGGGCAGAGACATCGCGGCCGTCCTCATGGAGCCGGTCGTGGGCAACATGGGGCTCGTCGTGCCGACGCAGGAGTTTCTCGGCGCGGCCCGCGACCTCTGCACGCGGCATGGCGGGCTGCTGGTGTGCGACGAGGTGATGACCGGGTTTCGACTCGCGCTCGGCGGCGCGCAGCAGCGGCTGGCGATCGCCCCCGACCTGACCACGCTTGGCAAGATCGTGGGCGGCGGCCTGCCGCTGGCCGCGTACGGCGGCCGGGCCGACGTCATGGACCACATGCTCCCCGCCGGCAAGGTGTTTCAGGCCGGCACGCTGTCGGGCAACCCGCTGGCCGTCGCCGCCGGCACGGCCACGCTGGAGGAACTCCGCGAGCATCCTCCCTACGAGCATCTGGAGCGACTGGGCGCCCGGCTGGAGTCGGGCTTCCGCGCGGCGGCGGCCGCGGCCGGCGTCACCGCCTGGACGGCCCGCGTCGGCAGCATGATGACGACCTTCTTCCAGCGCGGCCCCACGGCCATGCCCGTGACCGGCTGGAAGACGGCGTCGCAGAGCGACACCCCCCGCTACGCCGCCTTCTTCTGGGGCATGATCGACCGCGGCGTGTATCTGCCGTGCAGCCAGTACGAAGCGCTCTTCATCTCGGCCACCCACACCGAGGCCGACATCGACGCCACGGTGGCGGCCGCGCGTGAGACGCTGGCCGCGCTGTAGCGGCACTGGAGCGGCGGTGGCTGTCGGTCGTGTCCGGTTGCCGGGAAGCCCGAAGCGTCAGCTGAGGGAATCCGCGACGCTTCTCCCGCGGCCATCCGCAGTGCCTCGGCTCACGCCTCGGGCTTCAAGGGCACGAGTGCAGAACCACGCAGCAACGACGACTTCTTCCTGGAGCGGCGGTCGCTGACCGTCGCATCCGGCCTGTGGCTCCACCCCCTGCATTCGCAAGCCTGGAGGCCTGCGCCACGGCCCTGGGTTGCACCCATCGGACCCGCGGAGGAGACTCTGGTCATGGATGCCCTCAAGCAGTTTCTCGACATTTTCTTGAAGGTGAACGAGCACCTCGAGGCCCTGGTCACCGCCTGGGGACCGTGGACCTACGTGGTGCTGTTCGCCATCATCTTCTGCGAGACCGGCCTGGTGGTCACGCCCTTTCTCCCGGGCGATTCGCTGCTGTTCGCGGCCGGGGCGATGGCGGCGCTGTATCCGCAGCACGTCGGCCTCGTGCCCCTGCTCGTGATTCTCACGGTCGCCGCGATCCTCGGTGACACGGTGAACTACGCGATCGGCCGCTGGATCGGGCCGCGGGCCTTCAAGATCGACAAGTGGTTCCTCAAGCACGAGCACCTGGAGCGGACGCAGGAGTTCTACGGGCGGCACGGGGGCAAGACGATCGTCCTCGCCCGGTTCGTACCGATCGTGCGCACGTTCGCGCCGTTCGTGGCCGGCGTGGGACGGATGCACTACCCGACGTTCCTCTTCTACAACGTCGTCGGCGGGATCGCCTGGGTGGCGATCTGCTGCCTGGCCGGCTTCTTCTTCGGCAACATCCCCGAGGTGAAAAAACACTTCGAGCTGGTGGTGGTCGGCATCGTGATCGTGTCGGTGCTGCCGCTGGCCTGGGAATGGTGGCGGGCGCGGAGGGCACGGGCCAGGGCGGAGTGATTTCCTGCCGTTGGGGACATCGTTCATGAACACGTTCGCGATCGGACCGGGCCTGCTGCTGATCCTCCTCGGCCTCGGTGGATTTTCCGGCCTGCCGCTGTCGCTGCCGCCGTTGCCGCCCGACCCGCTCGTCGAGCGAGCCGCTCCCGCCGAGTGCCTGCTGCACGTCGCCCTCGCTGGCCAGGCGAAAGCCGCGGCTGGTGCGGCGAACCGAGTCGAGGCCCTGCTGGCCGAGGCCGACGTGCAGCGGTTCATCGGCGAGGTGGACAGCATGGTCGCGAAAATGCTCGCGCGGCAGGATGCCGCGGCGGATGCCGGAGGGCCACGGTTCACCCCCGCCATGCGGTCGCTCGCGTTCATGCTCCTCACGCGGCCGGCGGCGCTGACGATCGACTCGCTCGCTATCGGGCCGAATGGCGTCACGGCCGAGGCAAGCCTGCTGGTCAACTGCGGGCCGGACGTCGATCGCTTTCGCGCAGCACTCGACGCAACGATCGCACAGCTCCGCCGCACGGAGGCATGGCTGGCGCTGGAGGAGTTCGACGTCCAGGGACTGAAGGCCACGCGGCTGGCAGGCCTGCCGCCCAAAGCACCCGTCATGGCCTGGGGGTTCAAGGACGGTTCCTTCATGGCAGCCGTGGGCACCGATGCCCTCGAGCACTTGCTCGTCCGCCTCGCCGACAAGGCCCGTCCGGCCCCGGCGTGGAAGACGGCCCTGGAGAAGCACGTTCTCGAGCCACTCGGCGACACGTGGACCGCCTGCGCGCTGCCCGGTGAGGGGCCGATGGGGCTGCCGCGCACGGCGGTGAGTGTCGGCCTCGACGATGCCAAGACGTTCACGAAGACGCTCGCGGCGGTGACGGCGCTGGTCACCAAGGGGGCCGCCCAGCCGGGCATGCCGCAGCTCAAGCTCGGCAGTCGAAAGGCCCACGCGGGCGAGCAGCAGGTGTTCACCGCCCGCCTCGGCGACTCGCCACTCGAACCGGCATGGTGCGTGGACGGCGATCGGGGTGTCGGCGGAGGCCGTCGAGGCGATGATCGCCCAGCGGGCGGCCCCGCGGTCGCTCGCCGACGTGGCGGAGATCAAGGCGTTGCTCGGTGATCGTGTCGCGACCCTCGGTTACCAGGAGCCGCAGGCGGCGGTCGCGTCGCTCGCGCAGGCATACGCGGCCATCGGCCCGCTGGCTACCACCACGCTCGCGCAGGCCGGCCTCACGCTGCCCAGGCTGCCGTCAGCCGACGCGGTGACGAAGCACCTGCGGCCGGCGGTGAGCGTCGTCCGCCGTGCCGTCGACGGCGACGTGATCGCGGAAGGACGATCGACGTTGCCGCTGGGGCCGCTCGGCGGCGCGGGGCTCGGCGCGTCGCCTGCCACGGTGGGCATGGTCGCCGGGCTGATGCTGCCGGCCGTGCAGTCGACCCGCGACGCGGCCCGGCGAACCGTGGGCATGAACAACCTGAGACAACTCGCGCTGGCCATGCACAATCACGAATCGGCGGAGAACTCGTTGCCGGCCGCGGCCATCTGCGACGACGATGGTAAGCCGCTGCTCTCGTGGCGGGTGCGGATGCTGCCCTATCTCGGCGAACAGGACCTGCACGCGCAGTTCAAGCTCGACGAGCCATGGGACAGCGAGCACAACAAGAAGCTCGTGGAGAAAATGCCCAAGATTTTCGCTTCGCCGGGTGACGCCGTCGCGAAGCCGGGCATGACCCGCTACCTCGTGCCGACGGGCAAGGGCACGATCTTCCCGCAGCCCGACAAGGCCACGAGATTGGCCGTCGTCAGCGACGGATTGCTCAAGACGATTCTCATCGTCGAGGCCGAGGCGGCGAAGGCGGTGCCGTGGACGAAGCCCGAAGATCTCCCCGTGAACCTCGACAAGCCGCACGAGGGTCTCAAGAACGCCCGCCCCACCGGCTTCACGGCGGCGTTCGCCGACGGCAGTGTGCGACTGATACCGGCAGACGTCGCCGCAAAAGTCCTCGCGGCGGCGTTCACGCGGTCCGGCGACGAGCAGGTCGAGGCGCCGTGAAGGGCTGATCCGACCCAGGCTCTCGATCTTCGCTCATGGAGAAAATGGGCGTCCGCAAAAAGAGTTTTGACGCCACAACCGTCCCGCTCGAAGACGTGTAAAAAAGTGGCTTCGGTCCGGGTTGGCGGCACCGCACCGGCAGCGCGATCGCGGAGCATCCGCGGCAAACCGTTGACGCAGCGGTGTTCTTCTGTATACTTTGCGGAGTGTGTGCTGAGCCAAGTTCGCCGAGGGTGCCGCCGCCATGGCCACGATTCCGTTTCCTGTGCCGTCCCGCCACTTGATCTCGGTGGACGCGTTTCATCGCATGGGCGAGGCCGGAATCCTCGGGCCGGAAGACCGGGTGGAGCTCATCGAGGGACAGATCATCGATATGTCGCCGATCGGAGCTTTGCATGCGGCGATCGTGGACGTGGTCGCCCGGCACTTTGGGCGTCGTGCCGGCGAGTCGGTCTTCATCCGGTGCCAAAACCCGCTGCGGCTTGACGACGTGAGCGAGCCAGAGCCCGACATCTCGATCCTCCGGCCCAGGGCCGACTTCTACACCACATCGCACCCAGGTGCGGCCGACGTGCTGCTCGTGATCGAGGTTGCGGAAACGAGTCTCGCCTACGACCTCGGCACGAAGGTGCCCCTCTATGCCCGGCACGGAATCCCGGAGGTGTGGGTGATCGACGCGGCCACGCGGCGGATCCGCGTGTTTCGCCGGCCGGTCGGCGGCGGCGAGGCCGGCCGCTCGGGCGGCAGCGGCTACGCCGAAGAGGCGAGCGTCGAGCCGCACGAAGCCGTGGCGTGTGCCGGCGTGGTGGACGACGCCGGCTCGCGTGTGGCCTTTGAACTGGCTCGGCTCCTTCCACCGGTGGCATGAGGCCGGATTTGTCGACCAATCCGCTTTTGGTCGGATCGGTGCCCGAGCCACGCCGGCTCGCGGAGCATGGCCACCCCCTCCCTGACCGTCGTCGTGCAGGAACGGTCGTGCATAAGGCTCAGGTGTAATCCGTATTACTCACCGGCGCCGCACGTGGAAATCCACCACCAGCGGCAGGTGGTCGCTGGCGACCTTCGTCAGGCTCGTGCGGACCACGCGGGCGTGCTTCACCTCCACGTCACCCCGCACGAAGGCCTTGTCGAGCGCCCCGACGGCCAGCCAGGCCGGGAAGGTGCGAAACCGGCTCGGCGGGCTCGTCACCTGGCGGAATCCGCTGGCCGCCAGGACGCCTGCGGCGAGCGTGTCGCGCCAGTCGTTGAAGTCGCCGACGATCACGGTGGGGTGCCGGTCGGCCGAGCGGAAGAGCATGTGGCCGAGGACCCGCTCCATCTGCCAATGCCGCTCCCGCTCGGCGAGGCCGAGGTGGGCGTGGACCAGGTGCACGAGGCCCTCGGGCGTGTCGATCACCAGCAGCTGCGCGCCCCGCGGCTTGCGGCCCCCCTGACGCAGCGACACGCGATGCCGGCTCGCCACCGGCCACCGGGAGAGCACGAGGTTGCCGTAGCCGCCCCGTCCCACGGGCACGTTGACCTGGAACACGCCCTGGCAGCGGAGCGCCCGCGCCAGGAGCCGCGGCTGGTCGTCGAAGCGGCTGCGACGCACGAGCCGGTCCACCTCCTGGAGGCACACGAGGTCGGGGTTCTCGGCCTCGATGACGTCGATGACCCGCCCCAGCGCGTACCGCCGATCGCGGCCGCCGATTCCCTTGTGGATGTTCCAGCTCAAGAGCCGCATGCTCACCCGCCGCCGGCCGCGCGGCGTCTCATGTAGAACCGCTGCACGCGGGCCACGCAGGAGCGGCCGTCCGCGCTCCTGATCGCGCACTCCGCCCCCGGCGCGGCCGCCTTGCGGACCACCTCGCGAACTCTGACGGGCACGCCCTCGGCGAGGTCGCGCTCGACGTCGTCCACCGTCAGCCCGTGGCAGGCACACAGCGGCCCGACGGGATCCTTCGGCCAGGGCAGCCCGTGGGCGGCGGCCGTGGCGACGGTGCGCTCGAGGAGGTCGAAGTAGGCCACGGGGCAGGTGTCGGCAACGCAGAAGTAGGCCGGCTCGCCGAGCGTTTCGCCGGCCGCCGGGCCGACATGGGCGGCCAGCGTCTGCGGCGTCACCTGCACGCCATCGCCCCCGCACGCGGGGCACCGCGGCGGCAGGCTGGCATCCGGCTCCTTGCAGAAGGCCTTGTTCATCGCCCAGCATTGTAATGCCGGCAGCAGACCATCCGTGGCGCAAGCCTCCAGGCTTGCAAATCCGCGTCGGGGAGCCACAGGCACGCCTGGAGGCGTACGCCACTGGGCGTTACGATCCAGCCATGCACGCCCACGACGACATCCGCATCGGCACGGTCGTGCCCGCCCACGAGCGGACCGCGGAGGTGATCCGCCAGCTGCTGCCGCACGGGTTCGAGACCTTCCAGATCTCGTTCGGCATCCGCGTCGGTGACTTCGACGTGACCGGGCTCGCCGCCGCCGTCGGCGCGGTGCTCGACGCCCACCGCCCCGGTCCGCACGACGTGGCCCCGCGGGTGAGTGCGATCGGCGTCTACGGCAATCCCCTCACGAGCCCCGAAACCGTCGCCGACTGGGAGCGGCTCATCGACTCGGCGGCGCTGTTCGGCTGCGACGTCGTGGCGGGCTTCGCCGGACGGATCCCGGGCCGGCCGGTGCCGGAATCGTTCGGCCGGTTCGCCGCCGTCTTCGGGCCGCTGGCCAAGCGGGCCGAGGACCGGGGCGTGCGGCTGGCCTTCGAGAACTGCGAAAAGCGGGGCACGTGGGAGAGCGGCGATTGGAACATCGCCCACGCCCCGCGGGCCTGGGACGCAATGTTCGCCGCCGTGGAGAGCCCCGTCATCGGGCTGGAATGGGAGCCGTGCCACCAGCTCGTGAGCTTCGTCGATCCGCTGCCGCAGCTGCGGAAGTATGCGAGTCGGATCTGGCACGTACACGGCAAGGACGCCCAGGTCGACTGGAACGTGATCCGCGAGCACGGCATCCGTGGCGGCGTGCAGTACATCCACCACCGGACGCCCGGCTTCGGGATGACGAACTGGACCGACCTGATCTCGACGCTCCGCCAGTGCCAGTGGCGGGGCAGCATCGACATCGAGGGGTTTCACGATCCCGTGTATCGCGACGCGCTGGAGACCACAGGGCAGGTGGCGGCCCTCGACCATCTGAAGCGGTGCCGTGGCGGAGCATTCGTGCCGAATCCCTGGTGACGCAAGCGGGGGGAATGCCGCACGCGAACCCACGGCATGGATGACGGGCTGGTTTTCTTGCCCGGTGTCCCCGGGTTTCCACCCGGGGCTTCTTGGAACGGTGACGGGACCGATTTCCTGTTCAACGGGTCGGCGTTCTGTCGAGCCACGCGGCGCACCATCAAACAAAATGCGCGTTTGGCGGC
>Ga0315902_10005140_pt1 | contig 18561 bp, 13 predicted proteins | sample LakEriMetagenome_9_FD_203523 | JGI IMG/M metagenome (GOLD analysis project Ga0315902, IMG submission 203523) | Freshwater fungal communities from buoy surface, Lake Erie, Ohio, United States - Buoy 12 MA117 | ecosystem: Environmental > Aquatic > Freshwater > Lake > Lake biofilm | place: USA... | reverse complement strand
CGAAGGTCGAGGATGTGAAGGCCTTCTTCGATTTGTATTACGCCCCGAGCAACGCCACCCTCGTGGTGGTCGGCGACTTCAAGCCAGCCGAAACCAAAACACTGATTGCGAGCTACTTCGGTGGCATTCCGCGTGGCAAGGAAGTGCCGGCCGTACAGTGCGAGCCGCCGCTCAATCCGACCGCGCGTCGCGAGGTGGTCCCCGACCGCAACGCCACACTGCCGGCGGCGCTGATCGCGTATCGCATCCCTCCGGTTGCCGAACGCGATTATCCGGCGCTCGAGCTGCTGACGACCATCCTGGGCGGCGGCGAAAGCTCGCGCCTCCACAAGGCGCTCACGCGCGATGCGAAGCTCACCCTCGCCGCGCAGGCGCTGATCAACCCGTTCGGACCGACCAAGGGGCCGGGGATGCTCGCGTTCCTCGGCATTGCGAATCAGGGCGTCTCGATCGATTCCGTCGAGGCCGGCGTGCTCGCACAGGTGCGTCGCATTGCGGCGAGTGGGGTGGACGCCGCCGAGGTAGCGAAGGCCAAGAACGCCTATCGCTTCGGCAAGATCGCCGAGCGGCAGCAGGCGCTCGGCTTCGCGGAGGCGGTGCAATTTGCCGATCGATTCCTGGGGAGTGCCAACGCGGTCGATACCGACCTCGATCGGTTCGAAGCCGTGACCGCCGCCGACATTCAGCGTGTAGCGTCGACGTATCTCGTGCCTGAGCGCTCACTGACCCTTGTGATTACCCCGGAGAAGAAGTGATGCGTACCGTTCAGACCATGAAGACGATGCCGGTACTGCTCGGTGCCTTGACGGGTACCGCCATGCTGAGTGCCAGCGGGCGACTTACTGCGCAAACGTTTCCGAAGACGCCGCCCGCTGCGATGGCGCTGGCCCCGGCACAGTTTCCGCCATTTCAGGAAGTGACGCTGGCGAATGGCATGCGCCTGCTCGTGGTGGAGAATCGCAAGCAGCCCGTGATTTCCGTCTCGCTGTCGTTTGCTGCGGGTGGTATGCACGACCCGGCCAATCGTCGAGGCGTCGCGTCGATGGTCGCTGGTCTGCTCAACAAGGGGGCGGGAACGCGTGACGCCGATGCATTTGCCGCCGCCATCGAAGGCGTCGGCGGCAACTTCTCGGCCACTGCCGACGACGATTTTCTCACGATCGGCGTGAATGCGTTGACCCGTGATGCGAAGCTCGCGTTCTCGCTGTTGGGCGACGCAGCGCAGCGCCCGACATTCCCTGACAAGGAAGTCGAACTGCTACGCACGCAGACGCTCTCGGGGTTGCAGCTCGAGCGGAGCCAGCCGGCGTCGATTGCCTCGCGGCTGTTCGCCCGCACGGTGTATGGTGCCCACCCTTATGGACAGAGCGCCGACGAAGCCTCGGTGAAGGCGATTGGTCGTGACGACATCGTCGCGTTCCATCGTGATCGGTTGCGTCCGCAGGGAGCCCTGTTGGTGGTGGCCGGCGCGATGGATCTCGCGACTGCGCGTCAGCTCGCACAGAGCACCTTCGGTTCGTGGACCGGTGCACCGAAAGCGGCGGCGGCTGCAGCGGCGGCTGCAGCGGCGGCTCCCACGCGTCGCGGGCGTGAGTTGCTGCTCGTGCATCGGCCCGGCTCGGTGCAGAGCAACGTGATCATCGGCAACCTTACGTGGAGTGCAGCTGATCCACGCAGTTATGCGGCGACCGTGGCAAATGAAGTCATCGGCGGTGGATCGGAAGGGCGCTTCTTCCGCATCCTGCGCGAGCAGAAGGGATGGACGTACGGGTCGTATTCGTCGCTGACCAAGCCGCGTGGCGTGGGGACATTCCGTGCGACGGGTGAATTCCGCACCGAAGTCACCGATTCCGCCGTGCGGCTGATGCTGGACGAGATCGGGAAGCTGCGGACGGCGCCGGTTGAGGCGAAGGAATTCACCGAGCGTTTGGGTTCACTCACTGGCCGCTTTCCGCTGCAGGTGGAGACCGCGCAGCAGGTCGCGGGTCGGGTCGCTGCTGCGCGTTTGCTCGGTCTGCCGGCGAACTACGTGCAGACGTATCGCCAGCGGCTGGCCGCGATCACGCCGGCGCAGGCGCAGGTTGCGGCGCGGGCCGCGTTCCGGACTGATTCGGGGGTGATTCTGGTAGTTGGCGATGGACGTGCGCTGTACGCGAAGCTCAAGGCGATCGAGCCGAACATCCGCGTCGTGGATATCGAGGGGGCGGCGATTGATCCGGCCGAGTTGACGGCGGCACCACGCAGCGCGGCGATCGACTGGAACGCACTGACGGCGCGCACCGACAGCTTCACCGTGCTGCTACAGGGCAATCCGTTCGGTTATCAGAAGTCGTCGCTGGTGCGGAATGGCGACAGCTGGACCTACACCGAGAACACCGTACTCGGCCCGATCGTCAATCAGCAGACGACGGTGACATTTGGGGCGGATGGCTCACTGCGCGCCACGAAGCAGAACGGCACCATGCAGGGGCAGGCAATGTCGATCGACGTGGCGTATGCCGGTGGCAAAGCGACGGGCAAGGCGCGTACGCCCGGTGCGCAGGGGATGCAGGATGTCACGGTGAACGCTGACGTGTCTGCTGGGACCATCGACGACAATCTCGTCGCCCCATTGCTGCCGCTGATGCCGCTCAAGGCCGGTGCATCGATTCCGTTCAGTGTTTTCCAGAGCGGCAAGGGGACGACGACGACCATGACCGCGAAGGTGGAGGCGGAGGAGTCGGTGACCGTCCCCGCCGGAACGTTCAAGGCCTTCAAGCTCAGCATGCAGGGAGGCGAACAGCCGCTCACGTTCTGGGTAAGCAGCGAGGGCCAGCGGCAGCTGCTGAAGATTGCGTTCGCCGGCGCGCCGATCGAAATCGTGCGGGTGAAGTAGTCACCTCGTACCACAACACTCCCCTTTCACCCCGTTGGGCCCACTGTCATGACACTCCGTATCGATCGGATTGCGAAAACCTATCCCAATGGCGTGCGCGCCTTGCACGACATTTCGCTCACCATCGCCCCGGGGATGTTCGGGCTGTTGGGCCCCAACGGGGCGGGCAAATCGTCGCTGATGCGCACGATTGCCACGCTGCAGCCCCCCGACAGCGGTAGCATTCACTTCCGTGACGTCGATGTCCTGCGCGAGCCTGAGCGGCTGCGCGCGCAGCTCGGCTATCTGCCGCAGGAGTTCGGGCTCTACCCCAACATGCCTGCCGATGCGATCCTCGATCATTTTGCCACCCTCAAGGGTGTGGCGGATCGTGGTGAGCGCCGGGAGCTCGTCGGGCACCTCCTCCAACAGGTCAATCTCTACGACGTGCGCGGCAAGAGCGTCGGTGGCTATTCCGGCGGCATGAAGCAGCGGCTCGGCATTGCCATCGCGCTGGTGGGGCGCCCGCAGCTGCTCATCGTCGACGAGCCGACCGCCGGCCTCGACCCGACCGAGCGCAACCGCTTCCTCAACCTCCTCGCTGATATCGGCGACGAGGTCGTTGTGATCCTCTCCACGCATATCGTCGAAGACGTGCGCGAGCTCTGCTCGCAGATGGCGATCATCAATAAGGGTCAGGTCGTAGTGCACGGCGCCCCCAACCAGATCCTGGAAGAAGTGCGTGGCCGCATCTGGCGGCGTACGGTACCGCGCGCGCACGCAGATCGATACAAGACGGAGTATCAGGTCATCTCCACCCGCCTCGCTGCCGGCAACACGGTGCTGCATGTGTACGCCGAGGCGCATCCTGGTGAGGGGTTCGTGGCGGTTGAGCCGGATCTCGAGGATGTGTATTTCCACCGGCTCGCGGCCGCGTCGGGGGGACACGTCCCCGCGGAGGGCTGATGTTCGGTACGCTCTTCGCCTTCGAGCTCCGGAGTCATTTCCGGCGTCCGGCCACGTGGCTGTATCTGGCCATCATGTTCACCCTGGCGTTCTTCTCGGTCAGCTCTGACGCCGTCGTCGTCGGGATCGCGCTCGGCAAGGTCAAGAAGAACAGCCCGTACACGCTGGCCCAAGTCTACGTCATCACGCTCGCCATTGGCCAGATCATCACCAGTGCGCTCGTGGGGACCACGGTCCTTCGCGACTACGACGCCCGCGTGCATGAGCTGCTGTTCACCACGCGTCTGACGCGCAGCGCCTATCTGGGTGCCAAGTATCTGGCCGCGTTTCTCGCGATGCTGCTGGTGTTCGCGGCACTGCCCGTGGGCGCCATGCTGGGCACGGTGATGCCGTGGGTGGATGCCGAAACGGTGCAGGCCATCCAGCCGTGGCACTACATCCAGCCGTATCTGGTGATCGGCGTGCCGGGGATCTTCTTCCTGAGCGCGATGCTCTTCGCGGTGGGATCACTCACTCGCAGCGCGTTCTCCGTCTATGTAGCGGGGATTCTGCTGCTGGTGGGGTATTCCGTCGGCGGCAATCTGGTACGGACCCTTGATCGGGACATGCTGGCGAACCTGATCGATCCGTTCGGCTTCCAGCCGCTCGACCTCATGACGCGCTATTGGACCACCGCCGAGAAGAATGCGCGGGTGGTTCCGATGGAAGGGTTCATGTTGGCGAATCGGGCCCTGTGGGCCGGGATCGGTGCGCTACTCCTCGCGGCAGCATTCCGGTTGGTGAAATTGGAGAAGGACGTCACCGTGGGCCGCAAGAAGCGTGGGGCTGCCCCAACCGCGGTGACCGCTGGAGACAACGCCATACAGCAGCCGACGGCGGGCATCGTATGGCAGCGTCCAATGCCTGCATTGGGGTCGATCGTCGCACCGGGCGCGTCGGCGTGGTTCGATATCGCACGGTTTCACGGCCTCTCGATGCTGCGCTCGGTCCCGTTCCTCGCCATCGCGACCATCGGCTTCATCAATGTGGTCATGAATGCCTGGTTCGCCGATCAGTCGGGGATCAACCGTAGTTGGCCGATGAGCTGGCTCATGGCCGAATCGATCACCGGCGGCGCGGCGCTGTTCATGATCGTGCTGCTCACCTTCTACAGCGGCGAGCTCGTCTGGCGTGAACGGCAGGTCCGCCTCGACCAGGTCGTTGACGCATCACCGGTCGCCACCAGCGCGCTGCTCATCGGAAAATTCATGGCGATGCTGGGGCTGCTGCTCGCCTTCGCCACCGCCTCCATGCTGGCCGGGATGGTCGTTCAGCTGCTCAAGGGATATCCGGCCATCGATGTGCGCGTGTACGCGTTATACATCTTTCTGGTCGACTATCCCTCGTGGGCGATCCTCACCGCGGTCGGATTCCTGATCCAGTCGCTCGTCCCGCGTAAGGCGATCGGCCATGTGTTCATGATTCTCGTGTATGTGAGCATGATCGCCGTCGCCAACCTCGGCTATGATCACCAGCTGCTGCAGATTGGTGCGACGGGATCACTCCGCTGGTCGGATCTCAATGGGGCCGGCAATGCCTTTTCGGCGATTTTCACTCTGCATGGGTACAGCCTGTCGCTGGCGCTCGTGGCGCTCGGCTTCACCTATGTCGCGTGGTCGCGCGGCACGGCCATGCCCGCATTCGGCACCCGCTTGCGGGAACGGTTCCGCGGGCGCGTGCGTCTCACGACGCTGGGCGGCCTGGTCGGCGCATCGCTCTGCGGCGGCTTCTTTTTCTATAACGCCAACATCCTGAACCCCTACCGCACGCGGACCGCGATTGAAAAGCTGCGGGTGGCGTATGAACAGCGGTGGCGGCGCTACGAGACCCTCGCGACCCCGAAGATCGTCGCCACGAGTCTGACGGTCGACCTTGAACCTTCGGCGCGGCGTGCCCGGACGGCGACGCGATACACACTGGTCAACCGCACGACAGGGCCGATCGACACGGTGCTCGTGAACGTGGCCAGCGACGCGGCCGGGCTGCGTGTCATGCTGGATACGCTGGCGTTCGACCGGCCGATCACAACGCTCTCCGTCGATACCGTGTTCGGCGTGCATCTGGTGCGACTCGATCGCCCGCTGGGCCCCGGCGACACGGCACGACTCACCGTCGTGCAGCGTGCTGTTGTGAACGGCTTTCCGAATGGATCGCCAGACCGCTCGATCGTCGAAAATGGCACCTTCCTCAATCGCGAAGCCTTCCCGACGCTCGGGTACAGTCAGGGCAGCGAGCTTGGGAGCGACGAACTGCGGCGCAAGTACAAGCTGCCGCCCGCACGCCGCTCCAAGCCGCGTGAGGATTCGGTGGCGCTGCAGCGCCAGAGCTTCTTCGGTGACGCCGACTTCGTGACGTTCGATGCGACGGTAAGCACGGACCTCGACCAGATCGCGATGGCGCCGGGATATCTCGAGAAGGAGTGGACGGCGAACGGGCGGCGGTATTTCCGCTACGTGATGGACTCACCGATCCCGAACTTCTTCTCCGTGCTCTCGGCGCGGTGGACGGTCACGCGCGATAGCCTGGGAAGCGTCCCCATCGAGGTATACCATCATCCCACGCACACCTTCAACGTGGCGCGCATGGTGGAGGCGTCGAAGGCAGCGCTGGCGTTCTATACCAAGGAGTTCGGTCCCTATCAGCACAAGCAGCTGCGCATTCTAGAGTTCCCGCGCTACGCCGGCTTCGCGCAGTCGTTCCCCAACACCGTGCCCTACTCCGAGGGGATCGGCTTCGTAGCGCGCGTCGATAGTACCGATGTCGAAGACACCGACCTCCCGTATTTCGTGACGGCCCACGAAATCGCGCACCAGTGGTTCCCGTATCAGCGGATGCCGGCGGACGTGGAGGGTTCGCAGATGCTTTCCGAGTCGCTGTCGGAGTATGCGGCGCTCGTCATCACCGACCGGCTCCACGGCCGTCCGTTCACGCAGAAGTTCTTGCGGGCGGAGCTCGATCGGTATCTGCGTGGTCGGAGCACCGAAATCCGCGGCGAGCGGCCGCTCACGCGCGTGGACGCCGAGAGCTATGTCTGGTACCAGAAGGGGTCGCTGGCCTTCTTCGCGCTGCGCGATCTCATCGGAGAGCAGCCCTTGCATGCGGCCATCCGCACCTATCTCGACGAAGGGCGGTTCACCGGTCCGCCGTATGCGACCACGAAGGATCTGATGCGACACCTCACGGCGGCAACGCCGGATTCGCTCCGCTATGCGCTCACCGACTACTTCGAGACGATCACGCTGTGGGACGTGCGCACCGACAGTGTGAGCAGTCGCAAGCGCTCGGACGGGCAATTCGACGTGACGGTCTACGCCACCTCGAAGAAGTTCCGGGCAGACAGCCTGGGTGCGGAGACCGAGACGCCGATGGCGGACTATGTCGATGTCGGCGTCTTCGGTGAAGCGCCGCGCGGGTCGCGCCTCGGTACGCCGCTGGCCGTCCGACGGGTGAAGGTCGGCTCTGGGTCGTCGCGCTTCAGCTTCGTAGTGCCGAAGGCTCCGTCGCGGGCAGGCATCGATCCGTACACACTGCTGATCGACCGGAATCCAGGGGACAATACGAAGGAGATCCGGTAGAGCGACTTCTGGCGGACCGCAGCGCGATCAGCGGTCCGCCACCTGTGCAACAACGCCGCCAAGTGCGCCGCGGTGCTCCGATGTGTTGGCCCAGTCGACATCCGACTGCGGAAGGAAGAATCGACCGGTCCGTCGGTCCTGAAGCAGGGCGCCAGGCTCGCGGTGCCGGTTGGCCAACGCGTTACCACTCACTCCTCATCCGATGTTGTACGGTCCCGCCACGCGAGGATCGCCGTGGGCAACGCCAGCGTCGTGAGAAAGAGCACCTGCAGCAGGTTACTCACCACAGCCATGGACAGGAGCGGTGCGAGCCGCTTGGCATCCACGGCGATGAACGCGATGAGGACGCCGGTCAGCAGGTACAGGAGCGTCCAGTAGTAGGCGCGATACCGTTCCGCGCGCTCGCGCTCGTCGATCTGTTCATCCGGCGCGTTTGCGCGGAATGCGTACGTCGAAAGCATGAGCGGGATCGTCGCGCCGAAGGCGACGAGCGCCAGCAGCCCCACCATCATTTCGAGGGCGCCTGAAGGGCTCGGGAGCAGGAACTTGAGCAGAAACCAGCTCCAAAACCCACCGATCGAAAGGACGGACAGAAAACGCACCGCCCAGCGAGGCATCTGGCGATACGGGCGGGCGGCATGTGCATACGGTGACATCAGACCTCCGGTCGAGAAGGCGCTACGCTGCCGATCTGGTCGGCGAGCGACGGAAAGGGATCGAGGGAGAAGAGCACGTCGACCGGAACGCCGAAGACGCGCGCCAAGCGAAGTGCGAGTTCCACACTGGGGCTGTAGTCTCCGCGCTCGAGAAAGCCGATCGTCTGCGGGTTGACGTCGACCAGCTCGGCGAGCGCCTTGCGCGTCATGCCGCGCTCGGTGCGGAAGAGGGTGATGCGGTTATGCACCATGCGCGTCGGTATCGGCGAAGGCGGCGTCGGCATCCTGACGGGCAGCCAGACGCCAGGCGGCGATGTACTGCGGAAGACCAAGCTGTGCGACAAGGAGCGCCGCCACACACCAGAAGGCGAGCGCGCCACGTCCGGCCGCAGTGAGGCCGCCGACGGCACCGCAAAGCACCATGGCGAGCGGAATCATCACCCGATAGGCGGTCCGATAGGCGGCGTCGCGGTCCCGCCGCTCCAGCTCGTCGAGCTGCATGGTCTTGAGGTCGAAGATGCCGCCGACGCTGCCGTTCACCATCCCGGTCACGAACATCCACGGGAGGTAGAGCACGACGGCCGCCGCGGCGAAGCCCCAGCCGGGGACCGCCGGATCTTCGTTGCTCCACAGGAAGAGCAGCTCGGGCACCGTGATGAGGATGCCGGAGAGGAACAGATGTAGGGCGATCAGCCGCCGCCGTGCGGTCGGTGTTCGGAACTGCTCCATCGATGGGGAGTCGTGCGCCTCCGCAAGGAGGCCGCGGCGAAGCTGGGCGCGCGAGGGGCTCGGGTTGGTGGTGGCAGCGGTTTTATGCATGGTTTTTGCTGTTGAAATACGGATTTGTGTTGTGTTTTCATAATACATAATGCAAACAATGTTGTCAATACACAACAAATCAGTGCCCGTTTCCCCTGCCCTCCCAGCCCCGCAACCAATGGGCCCGGGATCGTGTGGCGCTTCGGAAATGGGGCCCGTACCTTCGCGGCAGGCGACCCCGCCCTGCGCGTTTCGTTGGCCTCCCGCCACCCCGCTACCCCATGCGTCCTCGTCCTGCGCTGTGCCTCGCGGCCGTTGTCGCGATGCTCGCCCCACTGTTCGGAACGCCGTCCCCGGCATCCGCCCAGTCGCGCCCCTGGTACCAGAGCGACTTCACCGCCACGGAGTTCGGCGAACGTCGCGCGCGGGTTTTCGACGCCATCGGCTCGCAGGCCATCGCGATCGTACAGGGGGCAAGCGGTCTCCCCGGCTTCAGCGTCTTCCGGCAATCGAACGACTTCTACTATCTGTGCGGGGTGGAGTCGGCGCATGCGTATCTCCTGCTCAACGGCCGATCGCGCACGGCCACGCTGTATCTGCCGCGACGTGACCCGGCGCGCGAACGGTCGGAAGGACCAATCCTTTCGGTGGAAGACAGCGTCCTGCTCCGCCAACTGACCGGTGTGAACCGGGTGCGTCCATTGGAGGCGATGGCGGAGGATCTGGTTGGGGCGGATCTCCTGCGCCCACCGGCAATGACGCTCTTCACGCCGCTCGCGCCGATGGAAACGGGGAATGACAGCCGAGATGAATTGCTGGCCGCCCAGGTGCGCGCTGCCGGTGACCCGTGGGACGGCCGCCCCTCGCGTGAGGCACACTTTGCGCAACTCGTTCGCACCCGATTCCCGCAGCTCGACGTGCGCGATTTGTCGCCAACGCTCGACGCGATGCGCACCATCAAGAGTCCGTCGGAGATTGCGTTGATCCGTGAAGCCACACGCATCGCCGGACTCGGCATCATCGAAGCGATGCGGTCGACGAAGCCGGGCGTCTACGAATATCAGCTTGATGCGGCGGCGAAGTATGTGTTCCACCTGAACGGCGCGCGTGGTGACGGATACGCCTCGATCATTGCGGGCGGGACGAATGCCTTCATGGGGCACTACTTCCGCAAGAGCGATCTGCTACGTAATGGGGATCTCGTGCTGATGGATTACGCGCCGGACTACCGCTACTACACCAGCGATGTCACGCGCATCTGGCCGGTGAATGGGACGTTCACACCGGCGCAGACGGCGCTGTACGAGTACATCGTCGCGTATCGCGATGCGCTCTTCCGGCATGTCCGCCCTGGTGTCACGGCAGACGAGGTGCTCGATCGCGCGGCCGCTGACATGCGTACCTATCTCGAAGGAAAAACCTTTGCGTCGCCAGCGCATCGTCGCGCCGTGGACGAAGGGCTCCGCTTCCGTGGCCACTTTCAGCATCCCGTGGGCATGGCGGTGCACGACGTGGGGCGCGTTCGCGGCGTCCCGCTCAAGCCCGGGATGGTGTTCACCATCGATCCGATGATCTGGATCCCCGAGGAACAGCTCTACATCCGGATCGAGGATGTGGCGCTCGTGACCGCGGACGGCGTCGAGAACTTGAGTGGCTTCGTGCCGTCGCGCATCGCCGATGTGCAGCGCACGATCGCCGAATCGGGCGTCGTGCAGGCCTTTCCCCCGGCGCCAGCAGCTGGCCGTCGGCCGGAGCCTCGCCAACCGGAACCCCGCCGATGATGCCTCACATGCGTAGTGTACTCCGACGGCTCGCGCTGCTGGCGGCGTTCGCCATCCCGTCGACAGTGGTGCGTGCGACGCCGGTGCCGACGCTGGCGCCGTTCGATACCTATCCGAAGAACCCCGGCATCGACGCGCTCAATTACGCGTTCCGTATTGAAGTCGCCGATTCCACCGATGCCATTAGCGGCGAGCTGACGCTGGATTTCCGCGTGCTGTCAGCAGATGTGCGTACCCTTCGGCTCGATCTGGTCGATGCCGGTGCGGCGAGTGAGGCCAAGGGGATGCGCGTCGCGAGCGTGACGCTGGACGGTGTCGCCGTGCGATTCACGCACGCCGATAGTGTGCTGCTCGTGCCGTTGGGGGGATCGCTCACGCCACAACAACGGATGCGACTGGCCGTCCGCTACAGTGGGGTGCCGGCGAATGGTCTCCGCATCGGCAAGAACCGGCACGGCGACCGCACCTTTTTCAGTGACAATTGGCCCGACCGCGCGCGGCACTGGCTCCCGACCATCGATCATCCGTACGACAAGGCCACGAGCGAGTTCATCGTGACGGCGCCAAGTCACTATCAGGTGGTGTCGAATGGCCTGCAGGTGGAGGTGACCGATCTCTCAGGCAGCCGTCGACGCACGCATTGGCGGAACAGCGTGCCGATTGCCCCATGGCTCTATGTGCTGGGGGTCTCACGCTTCGCCATGGAACGCGTGGACACATTCGACGGGAAGGCGATCGAGACGTGGGTGTATCCGCAGGATCGCGAGGCGGGATTCGCGGCGTTTGCCACGCCGACGAAACAGGCGCTGGCTTTCTATAGTGACTATGTCGGGCCGTTTGCCTACGAGCGGCTCGCCAACATTCAGGCCAGCAGTGTGGCCGGCGGTATGGAGGCAGCGTCAGCGATTCTCTACAACGAGAGCGCCGTCGCCGGTGGTATCCGCTGGCGCAACGTGATCATCCACGAAGTGGCGCATCAGTGGTTCGGCAATGCCGTGACCGAGTCGGACTGGGATGATGTCTGGCTCAGCGAAGGGTTCGCGACCTACTTCACGCTGCTGTTCATCGAGCATGCGTATGGGCGCGATGAATTCCTGCGGGGTCTCGAGGCCAGCCGTCGCACCGTGCTGAGCTTCGCGGCGGCGAATCCGGGGTACACGATCATCCATCGCAATTTGCGTCGGATGGATCAGGTCACCAGCTCCCACACCTATCAGAAGGGGAGCTGGATTCTGCACATGCTTCGCGGCGTGGTGGGCGATGCGGCGTTTCAGCGCGGCATCCGCGCGTACTACCAGCGGCACTTCAATGCGAACGCCACCACGGCCGATTTCCGTCGCGCGATGGAAGAGGCGTCGGGACGAGCGCTGGGATGGTTCTTCGATCAGTGGCTGTATCGGCCTGGCGATCTCAAAGTCGCGGGGCAGTGGCGATATGATGCCAACACTCGGAAGCTGCATCTTACGCTCGAACAGGTGCAGGGCGATGCGGCGCTGTTCACCATGCCGATCGAGGTTGCCGTGCAGCTGCCCGGACAGGCAGCGCCCGTGATACACCGGATTCAGCTCTCGGCGCGTCAGCAGCTGTTCACGATCGATGCACCGGCTGAACCGACGGATGTACGGCTGGACCCCGATCACTGGGTACTCATGGAGGGCACGGTCAGCAAGCGGCCGCAGTGACAGCCTGGCTACATCACTCCATCTCCAGAGACGGTACGATCACACCGCCTCTGGCCTTAGCTTTCGGCCGGTCCGTGTCCCTTCCCTCCATAGCGCTCGTCTCATGGCCCTTCGACCCGACGTCGCCATCCTGGCGCCCCACGTCGGTGCAGTTCCGGTCCGCCTTGGGGCGGGTTCGTGAAGCACCTCCTGTTAGGATTCGCCGGGATCGCTGTCCCCGCACTGCTACTGTCGGCGCAACCGGCCGTGCCGAGCGGGGAGCGAGCGGCGGTCGAGCCCCGTGCGCCGCAACGATACAGTGGACGCGACGGCAACACGACCGTACAGATTCCGCGCTTCGACGCACCGATCACGGTGGACGGCACGCTGGATGAACCGCAGTGGGCGGCGGCATCGCAGCTGACGGGGTTCTCGCAATTCAATCCGTCTGATGGTCGTCCGTCCATCGATTCCACCGTGGCGCTGGTGTGGTATGGCCCCGACGCCATCTACTTCGCGGTGCGGGCGTATGCCCCCGCTGGAACGGTGCGCGGCACGCTCGCCGACCGCGACCGCATTCAGAATGACGACCATGTCCAGTTCATCCTGGACACCTTCAATGACCGCCGGCAGGCGTTCGTCTTCGCCGTGAATCCGCTCGGCGTGCAGAGCGACGGTATCCGTACCGAAGGCGGTGGTGGCGGCGGCGGGCGCGGTGGACGTGGTGGCGGTGGCATGGGTGGCGGCATGGGCGGCGGCTTTTCCCGCGCCAACCTCGGCAACGCCGACCTCAATCAGGACATGATCTGGCAGTCCCGTGGGCAGATCACGGACTGGGGATACCAAGTCGAGATTCGGGTGCCGTTCAAGAGCATCCGGTACCGCGTGGGGCGCGCGATGCAGTGGGGGCTCAACGTCGTCCGCAACACACAGCGCAACAACTATCAGGACACGTGGACACGAACGAGCCGCGGGCAGGCGTCGTTTCTCGTGCAGTCGGGACGGTTGGAGGGGATTCGGGACCTGCGTCGCGGGTTGGTGCTGGATCTCACGCCGGTGGTTACCACGTCGCTGCCAGGAAGCGAGTCGACCACCGGCGGGTGGGGGTATGCCGCGAAGCCGCAGTACGGCGGCGATGTCCGCTGGGGGATTACCCCCAACCTGACGCTCAACGCGACGGTCAACCCCGACTTCTCGCAAGTCGAAGCCGATGTGGGGCAGATCCCCGGTGATGTGCGCTTCGCGCTCTTCTTCCCCGAACTGCGACCGTTTTTCGTCGAAGGCAACGAGCAGATCGATACGCCGAATCAGCTGGTCTACACGAGGCGCATCATTCAGCCGCGGGCAGCGGCTAAGGCTACGGGCAAGGTCTCGCGCTTCGATTTGGGTGTACTCTCCGCGATTGACAACGCCAAGTATTCGACCAGCGGATTCGATAGTCCGATCTTCAACATCGCGCGCATGCGGCGCGATCTGGGCGCGCAGAACAACATCGGCTTTACGGTCACCGACCGGCGCGAAGGGGCGGATTTCAACACCGTGCTCAACGCCGATGGCCGGTTCCTGCTGCGCAATGTTTACACGGCCTCCTATCAGATGGCGACCAGCCGCTCACGGACCGGCAGCACGCCGACGCGCGGCGACATCTGGGAGTTCAGCTTCGACCGCACGGGGCGCTCGTACGGCTTCCGCAATTCGATCGAAGGCGTCAGCGCCGCGTTCGAATCGCGAGCCGGCTTCGTGCCGCGACTGGACTATGTGCAGCCACAGATGAATCAGCGCTACACCTATTTCGGTGCGCGTGGCCAGCTGCTGGAACAGGCGATGATCTTCCTGAGCGGTCAGGGCACCTGGACCTACAACGGATTCTTTGCGGCAGAAAGCCCGTTGGAGACACGCGTGTCGCTGTCCACCAGTCTGCAACTCCGTGGCGGCTGGGGGGTCGGGATCACCCCATCACTGGAACGCTTCGGGTTCCAGCCCGAGCGGTATGCGACGTATGCCGTGGAAGCCCCGCGTGGTGTACGACTGGACACCCTCCCGTTCGTGGTTGGGGCATCGGTTCCGGCACGTCAGCTGCAGTTGCGCCTCACCACGCCACAGTTCGGCAAGTTCGGTGGCTCCATCAGCAGCACGTTTGGTCGCGACGCCGAGTTCTTCGAAACCGCGCAGGCACGCCGCGTGGATGTGAATGCGACGTTGGATCTGCGTCCCACGCCGCGACTGCGCATCAGCGCCATCATGCTTCATCAGGAATTCCGGCGCGAGCGTGACAACTCGGCCATCCTCCGCACCAACATTCCGCGCCTTCGTACGGAGTTTCAGCTCAACCGCGCGATTTTCTTCCGCTTTGTCGGACAATACGAGTCGCGTCTGCGTGACGCGTATCGCGATCCGCGGACTGAGCTGCCGATCCTGCTCCGTAACAGCAGCGGCACGTATGTGAAGAGCACGCGGAGTCAAACCAACGCCATTCGCGCCGACTGGCTCTTCTCCTACTTCCCGAGCCCTGGCAAGGTGGTATATCTCGGGTATGGCGCCAGCCTCAACGAGGCGTTTGCGTTCCGCTTCCGCGAGATGGACCGCTCGAGTGATGGCTTCTTCGTGAAGGTGAGCTGGCTCTACCGGGTACCGTGATTATGGATGCGCTGATTCACTATTTCTCGACCATTCCCTCGTCGCATCGGGCACTGATTCTGGCCGGCGGCATTGCGGCATTCTGGCTGTGGGAGAGTGCGGCGCCGCTATTTCGCTTTTCGTATGCCAAGTGGTCACATGCCCTCGTGAATTTCTTCTTCACGGCGACGACCATCGTGGTGAACTTCGCGCTGGCGTTCGTGCTGCTGCGCACGTCGGATTGGGTGGTGGCGAAGGAGGTCGGCGTATTGTTTTGGATGCCGTCGATGCCGGTGGTGCTGCAAGCGCTGATCGGGCTGTTGATCCTCGATCTCATCGGCGCATGGCTGCCACATTTCGTGGAGCATCACGTGCCGCTGCTATGGCGGCTGCATCTCGTGCACCACTCCGATCAGGCGGTGGATACGACTACGGCCAACCGGCATCATCCCGGTGAGAGTGTGGTCCGCTTCGTCTTCACGACGCTGGCGGTCGTGGCAGCGGGCGCGCCGATGTGGCTCGTATTCCTGTATCAATCGATCAGCGTGGTGCTGAGCCAGTTCAATCACGCCAATATCGCTCTGGCGCCATGGCTCGATCGCGTCATCGGGTGGGTGTTTGTGTCACCCGACATGCACAAGGTGCATCACCACTATGTGCTGCCGTACACGGACACAAACTTCGGCAACGTGTTCTCGTGCTGGGATCGGCTGTTCCGGACGTACCGCGAGATGGACCGGTCCACGATTGTGTACGGGGTAGACACGCACATGGCGCCGGAAGAACACCGGACGATCGGCGCACTGCTCACGATGCCGCTACGGAAGGGGATGAAGCGCCTCGTGAATTGATTGATGCACGCTCGGGAACAACAACGGGGCGACCATGACGGTCGCCCCGTTGCCATTTCGGTCTCGAATAGATCAGTACCGCCAGCTCTGGAGATCCGCCCCCTTCGGCGCCGTCATCAACATCCGCTCCACCGCCCACGGCAGTACCATCTGTGGATACCGCAACCGCGAGTACGCGTTGCTCCGCGTGTGGTCCCCGTTCCAGCAATGCTCGGCGCGGTCGCCGTAATCCACCACCGCATCGGCCACGGGCACGGCGCTCTTGAGGAACTCCTCCACACCGTACACCGCGTTGTTGAGATAGTAGTTGTCCATGTCGCCCACGTAGATGCGCAGCTTGCCGCGAAGCTTGGGCCCAAGCGTATTCCAATCGCGCTTGAGGATGTACGCGAGGTCGTACTTTTCGCGCCAATGCGCCACGACCGTGGTATCGATCACGCCGGTGATGCGATCCCAGACGCGTGCGGGATAGCCGTCCGCGCCAACGGGAGAGAACACACTCTCCCACACATCCCACTGATCCCCCGATCGCGCCTTGGTGCCGAGTGCGAGTTCACGCCGGTTGGTCTGCTCGAGTGTGGTGGAGATGTGTCCGAGGTAATTGCGCTGCCCTGGGCGCGGCACGCGCTTGAACGGCCCTTCCTGCCAGTAGGCGTTCTTGTCCTTGTACAGATTGACGACGGTGTAGTGCTGGAAGTCGATTGGGTCGGGACACGCCACCCACGCGCCGTTGAACTGGTCGGGGTAGAACATCTGCACCGCCATCGATTCCCACCCGCCAGTCGAGCCGCCATACACGAAGCGCGCCCACCCTGCACCGAGGCCACGATAGCGCTTCTCGATCTCGGGGATGAGCTCATACATGATCGCGTCACCGTACGGCCCGTTGTTCGCCGAGTTGACCGCGTACGAATCATCGTAGAACGGCGTCGGATGCTGAATTTCGATCAACAGCACGCGCGGAAACCCGGGACCGGTCCACGTCTTATAGAAGTCCCAGTTGAGTTCCTGCTGAATGCGGTTGTACCCCGTGAGATTGAAGCGCGCGGAGAAGTCGGGCTTGAGGGTCGCATCCGGTGGCGTCTCCCGCCAATTGGAGAGCGACGCCGGAAAGTGTCCGTGATTGATCACCAGCGGATAGCGCGCACCCGGATGGCTGTCGAAGCCTTCCGGCAGCAGCACCCACGCGGCGAGATACATGTCGGTCCCCCAGAACGTGCTGAGTCGTTCCGAGCGAACCTTCACATGCTTGACGTACTTGGTTTCCTGCGTCTTGGGGTCAGGAAGCGCCGCAATCTCTTCCGTGAGTGCCAGCTGTAGCGTCGCGCTCGGCGTGATCGTGACCGTCATCGGCGCCGAGTACAGGTTGCCGGGCTTCGCATTCATCTGCTGCCCCTCGCCGCGATCGGGCGGGACCAATACCGTGTGCCCATCCGATCGCGTGAAGCGCTCGTAGCGATTGAGCAGCGCCTGAATGCGATACCGCCCCGGCTTCAGCTCGCGCAGTGATTCGAGTGGGTACCCGAAGGCCTTCGCATCAACGAGTTGTGCGGTTCCTGGGCGCCAGTCGGTGACGTCGACGCCGTACACCTGCGCGGTGCTGGCGTTGTCGGAGACCTGCGTGCGGGGATTCCCCGTGGTGTCCTTGGACACGTACAGCAGCAGCCGACCATGCAACGGGGCCTGTGCGCGTGCCGTCGGCAAGGTGATCGTCGCGCGCGGTTGCGCGATGGCGATGCCGGGAAGGACCATGGCGACGCCGAGCGTCGCGGCAAGACGTCGAACGGGAATGGAGGTCATGCCGGCTAATGTTCTGCCGGCTGCCGCGGTGCGCTAGCGGAGAACGCGGGCTTGGTACACCGTGGCTCTATGCCAACGGGCAATCCGTCCTCGGGAAGTCGTCACCCACCGCCAGCAACGGTGCGTCGGCAACAATCGCCGTCGCATAGCTCAAACAGTCACCGAAGTTCAGCGCCGCTGGGTGCCGCCCCTTTCCGAAGCGCAACCATGCGTCCATGGCGATCCCGAAATGCGCATCGGTGACCGGGAGAATGGCGATGCCCCCTTCGTGGAGCAGGCGGGTGACGAGTGGCCTAGCGTCGGTGCCCAGTCGGGCATACAACACGATGCCGGCCTCGAGCAACGTGGCCGCGCCAATTGCCGGCTTGGGATCCTGCAGCAATCGCTCGAGCAGCGATTCGTGCCCCGGTTCGCGGAGCACGATGGCGACCAGCGCGGAGCTGTCGACGATCACGCCCCGCTCTCGCCGTAGCCAAGGATCGCTTCTTCCTCAGCCTTACTGAGCCGCGCGCCGGTGACCTCGACAGGGACGGTCGGCCAAATTTCGCGCTCCAGGACCCGACGTAGACGGGCGGCCCGCTCGGCTTGGGCAGAACCTTCGGCGGCCTCGTCACGTTGAGCGCCCTGACCCGTCGCATACGCCGAAAACAGCGCGGTCGCGACTTCGCGCACCGTCTTTCCCTCGAGGGCACTCTTGGCTTTGACCTGACGGTAGAGATCGTCTGGCAGGTCGATGCTGGTCTTCATGTAGAAATATTACGGTATTTACGGTTTTACTGCAATGCACTCAGCCACTGTGCGCCGCTCGTCCCAGAGAACATGCAATACAGCGCCCCCCACGACGCACAGACAGGCGATTAGGTACTCCAGCTACATCGGGTAGTGCCCGCCTGACATTTCCAAATGACACTCTGGCGCTTTCACAACCGAAGCGGAATCTTTCCAGCTTGTCCCACAACGGGACGCCCTTTGTAGTCCGCGCCCTCCTCCTCTCCGCGCGACA